>Ga0210407_10000802_pt1 | contig 32637 bp, 37 predicted proteins | sample IncBWC27MmetaG_FD_150860 | JGI IMG/M metagenome (GOLD analysis project Ga0210407, IMG submission 150860) | Forest soil microbial communities from Barre Woods Harvard Forest LTER site, Petersham, Massachusetts, United States - Inc-BW-C-27-M | ecosystem: Environmental > Terrestrial > Soil >...
ACCTGCGTGGCGGTCGGGGATGAGGCATCGCTGCAGAAGACGCTGGCGCAGATGGCGGCCACCACGGCGTAGAGCCGCAGTGAGAAAACGCAAGCTGGCTACGGCGGAGATGGGTGCCGAGCTATGGTCTCCACGAACTAATAGGGATATACCGTCAGCGTCTTGTCTGATTTCTGCACGAACATGCGGGCGTGCTCGGCGCGCTCGTTGACCACGACCTCGACTACGACCCCTCCGCTGCCAAGACCTTTTGTGTTGGCCGATCCGTAAATTCTGTGGGACTTGACGAGACCCCACTCGCCGCCCGGTCCCCAATCGCGATAGAAGTCCGCGTATGTGTACTGAGAATATTTCTGCTGATGCTTTTGCCAGGTGGGATCGTTGAAATAAATGGCGTAGGCGGTTTCGTAATCCTGGTGCTGAAGCGCGGTGAAGAACTTGTCCACGCTGTGCTCCTCCGGCCAGTTGCGGTACATCCAGGCCAGCGCGGCCAGAGCGACTACGATGACCACGGTCACCGCGATCTTGATCTTCCGCCGCCTTGCCGTCGCGGGGTCGTAGGGATGGGCGTCGAGCAGTGTCATGAGTCTCGGTTAAGCATAACGGATTCCCGCAGGATAAAGGTAGGAGAAGGACCTAAAGCGCAGGATCGAATTGCCGATATACATCTCGTGAGTCAGAAAATAGCAGCAGGCGATTTCGTGGCCTGCCCCCGTAATCCGCCAAGCGGTGAAACCCATGGATAAGATACGAGCGCTCATTGTGGATGACTCCTCGGTGATGCGCAAAATAGTCGAGCGTTCGCTGCGTCAGGCGGGCATCGAACTGGACAAGGTTGTGGAAGCCGCGAACGGGGCCGAAGCGCTGGCCGCGTTACAGAGCAATGTAGTCGACCTCATCTTGTGCGATATCAACATGCCGGTCATGGACGGGCTGGAATTCGTCCGCCAGGTCGCCACCGTGGGAATCGCCAAAGGTGTTCCGATTGTGATGATCACCACCGAAGGCAGCGAATCGCACGTGGTGCAGGCGCTCTCGGCCGGAGCCCGCGGATACATCCGCAAGCCGTTCACTCCCGACCAGGTGAAAGAGCACGTCCTGCCCTTGCTGGGGAAGCAACCATGAGTGCCGCTGGCGGGTTGGCCAAGCGGTCTCACCAAGAGAACTGGCTCCCCATTATCGAGCTTGCGATCCAGGAAGTTTTCGAAATCATGCTGGGCTGCCAGGTGAAGCCGGTGGAGCAATCCGAGCACAAGGCGAACGCGGAATTCACCGCCATAGTCGGTTTGGCCGGAGCGTTGTGCGGAATTATGACGGTCTGCTGCGACGCAAACACCGCCCGCCAGATTGCCACGTGCATGTTGGGGGACGCTACCGGCTCCGAGGAGCAGGCGGCGGACGCGCTCGGAGAGATTTGCAACATGATCACGGGAAACTTCGAAAGTGGCTCAGCTCAGATGAAGTCAACGTCGCAGGCCACTTTTGACCGCATTGCCAGCATGCTGCGCGAGCGTGATTATCGCTTGCGGATCGAGGGCCACACTGATAACGCGCCCATTCACAACTCCCAGTTTCCGTCGAACTGGGAGCTTTCGACGTCACGGGCGACAGAAATTGTGCGGCTGCTCATCGTTCGAGAGGGGTTCGGTCCTGCTCGCCTGAGTGCCGCCGGCTACGCCGAGTATTACCCGGTCGCAACCAATCTCACCATGGAGGGCCGCTCCATGAACCGCCGTGTCGATATTGTCATCCTCGGGAACGCTTGGACGGTGACTCCCATTGCCCAAGCCGCGCCCCAGGTTCAGGTCCCAGCCGCAACAAAGACGGCAAAACCGTCCCCGGACGCCGTCCTCAAGCCTACGGTCGTGAAGTCCGTAGTCCCTCGTCTACAGCAGTAGTTCCATCCAGAGTGCGTCTTCGATGGGGATCACAGAATACGGCGCGATTTCCTCGAACCCCATCGGGCGATAGAGTGCGATCGCATCCTTCATTGCTGATTCGATCGTATCCAGACGCATGCGCTCGTAGCCGATGGCGCGCGCCTCCGCGATTATGCGTTCCACCAGGATCCGGCCCAGGCCCCTGCCGCGATCGCCGGGCCGCACGTAAAGCCGCTTCATCTCGCAGATGCCGACTTCGAGTTTGCGCAGTGCAACGCAGCCGGCGGCGTGGCCTGAGGACCGGGCAATCAGCAATCTCCCGCTTGGCGGGCCGTACGCGCCAGGAAGGCTTTTCAACTCCTCATCGAAACTCTGGAAGCAGAGGCTGAAGCCGAGCGAACTGCCATATTCGAGGAAGAGGCTGCGAGCTTGTTCGATGTGTTCGGGGAGTGTGGCTTGAATCAATTCGATCTGGCTCCGATCGTCTTGACTCGGATCTTCCTGCTTCAGACCGTTCTGACTTAGATCTTCGTGTAGAGAATCGCGTTTGCCGTCGGCAGAGGTCGTCACTGGAGAACCATACAGTTGCATTCGGAAGCTCCCACCGATTTTACCCCCCGTTCCGTCGATTGCGCCGAGCGCACCGGGCGATTAAGATTTCTCCACTCCCATGTCTGAAGTTATTTCTACCGAGCCCACGGCCGCGCGTCCCGTTTCCACTTCCGCACCTGAAACCTCCGTCGAGGTATTCGCCGTTTACGGCGTGGAGCCTGAGATCCAGGCTTACGCCATGGCCAAATATTCACGATCATCGCTGTCGATGAAGGAGTCGCTGAAGGAAATTACTCAGCAGAAGGCCGAAAAGTTTCTCAACACCTTCTACTTCCAGTACGGCCACCGTTCCATTGCCGACCTCGCCCACATTGCGCTTGCGATCGAGCGTCTCTCGATTCTCGCCGCCATCGTCGTCGCCGACGAGCAGCGTTGGGACGGCCAGGAGCGCTCTACTCGCTACCAGGACTTCAGGAAGAGCGGTTACTACACGCCCAGTTTCCAGGATGACGTTGCGTCCCTGACTCTCTATCGCGAAACCATCGAGTCATTATTCACGGCCTACGACAAAGTTTCGCAGCGGACGTTCGAATATCTCACCGGCATCACGCCTCGGCCTTCCGAGATGAAGCAGGAGGCGTACGAGCGCACCCTGCGCGCCCGCGCCTTCGACATCTCGCGCTATCTGCTGCCGCTCGCCACCAACACTTCACTGGGGGAGATCGTCAATGCCCGCACGCTCGAAACCCAGGTTGCGCACCTGCTCTCGCAGCCCCATAAAGAAGTACGTGACCTTGGGGCGCTGCTGAAACGAGCAGCGATTTCTCCGGCCTACAACGCGAACGAAGAATCGCTGCGCGCCCTGGTTGCCGAGATCCGCCGTGTGTCGCCCGAAATCGCCGATCGCGCCGAGCGCGAACTGCTTCGCGAAATGCGGGTCGCGCCCACGCTGGTCAAGTACGCCGATCCGAATCGCTACGAAATCGAGACGCGCCGCGAACTTCAGCAGGCCGCCGCCGAACTGATGCGAGATGCCGCCATCGAACCCGCGCCGCTTGTTGATCTGATTGACAGCGATTCTCAGAGTAATGACGCGATCGAGGTCGAACTCGCCACCACGCTCGTTTATGGCCACTGTCATTATTCTTACAGGCAGCTTCGCAAAACGATTGAGGCGGCTGGCGAAGCGCGCCGCCGCGAAATCATCGACCTCGGCCTGCGCCATCGCGGTAGCCACGACGAGATGCCGCGTCCGTTCTCTGCCGGCCAGCAATTCCGCTTCGACATCCTCATGGACATCGGCGGCTTCCGCGACATGCACCGCCACCGTCGCTGCGTTCAGATCATGCAGGATTTCACAACGGCCCACGGCTTCGATACGCCGCCCGAAGTCGAAGCTGCCGGAATCCGCTCCGACTACGAGGCCGCGATGAAGCGTGCCGAAACCGCCGCGCAGAAGCTTTCCGCGGCCGGCAGTAAAGAAGCTCCACAAAACGCGCAGTATGCGATCCCGCTCGCTTTCCGCAAGCGCACACTGTTTAAGATGGATTTCGCCGAGGCCGTCTACATCTCCGAGTTGCGCACCACGCCCGCCGGGCACGCGTCTTATCGCAACGTGGCCTATGCCATGTACGAAGCTGTCGCCGCGAAATATCCGGCCCTGGCGAAATACTTCCGGGTGCACGATGTCCGCGAGCCAGTGGATCTGTTGAAACGCTGAGCATGTGTTTCGAAGAGTAGGTGTGGCGCGGACGCGCCGCCCGCGAAAGTTCGCGAGAAGAAACGGCGTCTCCGCCAAATTGACGCCGATGAATCCCCGCCTCTAGAATCACCTCACAGATGCCCAACTACGAATACCTGTGCAAGAACTGCGGACACCGCTTTGAACAAATCCGTAAATTCTCCGATAAGCCCCTGCGAAAGTGCCCCGAATGCGGAGGCGTCATCGAGCAAGTGATCTCGGCTCCAGCCGTGCAGTTTAAGGGTTCGGGCTGGTACGTGACCGATTACGCGAAGAAGGGCGCCACTTCGACGGGGTCGTCCTCTTCATCTTCTGAGAGCGAGAGCGGCACGAAGGAAGGGAAAGACTCCAAAGACTCCAAAGACGCGAAGGAAACAAAGGATACGAAGAAAGACGACAAGCCCAAAGCTGACTCTTCGCAAAAAAAGCACAAGAAAGACTAGCCACTTCCCGTCCACATTTTATTGTGGCGCTAGACCGTCGGGGCTCCGCCAGTTCGTTCTGGCATTCCGACAACAACGGTTCGTCGGCGTGGCAGTTCGTCATCCGAGATTTGCCCCAGAAATTGCAGGTTGAGATTCAGTCGCTCGCACTCCTGACATGCCGCGTCGTTGAGAAAGTACACGATGTCTCCTCCAAACCGATCCTTGAACCGGCGGCGTTCATCTAGGTCGAACGGGCTTACCGAATACACTTTGATCTCCGGATGTTCGCGCAGGATCGCGCTCAGGTCGCGCTGGAATCCAAGCGCTCCTTGCCGTACTTGGGCCATGGTGAAAGAAACAACGCGATAAGGCATAGCTCGGGTCAGTGGGGGACGGGCGAGGACGCCGGCCGCTCCGCCGAGAGGTGAAGCATAGCAGGCTTGCCGGCTTGGCGAAGCGCGACGGTTTATTCCGGGCTGGGCTTATTCCGGACTGATCCCTGCCGCCGCCATCATTCTCCCTGTAACGCCTTTCTCCGCCCGAAAGCTGAACAGCAACTCCGTATGGCATGCCGTGCACGGCCCCACCGCCTCAATATTCTTCGCCATCACGCCTGCATCCATAAGTTGCCGCCGGTTCGCTTCAACCAGATCGAGAAAAAGTTTCACCTGTAATTCGCCATGTCCCGGGGCGCGCGCCGTCAGGAAAAGCAACGGGTATTTCTGCCGCACCGGATCCGATTCCTTCACCTCGCGGAACAAGCTGCCGGCGTACGCGAACTGCGCTTCGAACTTGGTGCGCACCTCTTCGCCCACTTCGTAGCAGCATCCCTGCACGCACGGCCCAATCGCCGCCACCAGGTCCCGGGGATCGCTCTTGAAATGTTTGCGCATTTCACCGACACCCTTCTCGACGATTCGCTTAACCGTGCCGCGCCAGCCTGCATGAAAAACGCCGACGGCCCGCCTTTTCCGGTCCACCAGCATGATGGGAAGGCAATCGGCCGTCTGCACGGCTACCAGCAGCCCCGGCGTATCCGTGACGATTCCGTCTCCGGCCACGGGCTGTTCTGGCATCCGGTCGCCTTGCACGCCGTTAACCCGATGGATCACATCCGAATGAATCTGCCGCAGCGAAACGAGCGGCCAGCTTGTGCGTCCATTCGCGACGCGCAGTTCTCTTAGGAAAATCTCTCGGTTCCGCTCGACGGCCGCGCGCGAATCCTGTTGCGTGAACCCAAGATTCAGAGAATTCCCACCGTAGGCGCGCGATACTCCGCCATGCCGCGTCGAGAAGGCATGCACCAGCCAGGCCAGTTCGCCCAGTTTTTCGGAATGCAAGAGTTGTATCTTGTTCTTTGCGACGCGATTAATCACCACAGTTCGATAATACCCTGAACCATTTAGTCATTGACTCATTGAGTCACTAAATCATTGAAAATCGGCTCGGGTGTTTTAATGATTCAATGCGTCAATGATTCAATGGCCCGATCACTTACTTCTTCTTCACCATTTCCGCATCAATCTGAATCTTGACGTTATCTCCAACCACCGCTTCCCCGGTCTTCAGAAGGTTGTTGTACATGAGATTGAAATCTTTGCGGTTGATGGTCGTTGTCGCGGAAATTCCGCGGCGCGAATTGCCCCACGGATCGGCCAATTCAGGAGTCGGTCCATCAACGTCGAGCGTGACTTCGCGCGTAGTTCCGTGGATGGTCAGATCGCCGATTACTTGGAGCTTCCCGCCGCCGCTTACGATCCGCTTGGATTTGAATTCGATGGTCGGATACTTTTCAACGTCAAAGAAATTAGGGCTTTTGAGATCTTTGTTTCGCGCCTCGACCCGCGTATCGACCGAGCTAACGTCGATGCTGGCCGAAACCTGAGACTGCTTAATATCTTTCTCGTTCAGAACGATGCTTCCCGTTACCTTCGTAAAATTCCCGGTAACATTTGAGATCGCGAGATGACGCACCGTAAACTGCGCAGTCGAATGCGCGGGATCAATGTTCCAGGTTGAAGTTTGCGCGAGCGCCGAGAGGCTCGTAAGGAGAGCGATTGCGGACGCGATACCAAGCCGTTGGGCTTTTTTCAGCATGTAGGTTCGAGATCCTTTGAGTTGGGTTTGTGAGAGGCAACAAGAATCGATACTTAAAATAATCAGATGTGGATCCAGCCGACAAAGATACAAAAAACGAAGGCCGCGCAATATTCGCGCGGCCCTTGTGCTTTCTACAGTGGTCCGATCCTATTCCTTGCCGGCCGCGATGGTGGCGATTGCCGAGTCTGCGCTTCGCTCTGCCTCGATCGGCTTGATCTTCACCGAGGCCAGAATCTTCTCCAGCTTGGCGAAAACTTCGTCGCGGTTGACGTGCTCAATACCGCCTTCGGTGGCAAACCCTTCAGTGCCCAAGCCTAAGACGTATTCGTAGCAGGCTCCATTTTCGTAGCTGTGGTAGTACTGCGTTTCGGCCTGCTTTATGGCGTTAGCGGAGAAGTCGGAAGTCATCTCCATGTCGGTCGAGCCAATTTTGACTTTCTCGGCGTCGACGGGTTCGCCGTCGGCATTGCGTGTGTCGACGAAGGCGAAGTGTGAACACTCCTGCTCGGAGACGCTGCGATTGACGTTCACATTGAAAAAGGCGGATGCGAAGTCGGTGCCGGGATAGGAACCGCCGGGCAGTGCGACGGTCGCGACCGCGACCCCGCCGGGCTGGACGAAGTTCATCGGGGCCTCGTTCAGACTCACGGCTGCAAGCTGAGGCTGTGCTTTGTCGCGAGAGGCCAGCGCAAATTTCCGCGGATAGAGAAACGAAACCCCGGAGTTAGCGTCGCTATAAGTGACGTTCGCAGGGCGCTTTTTTGGCGTCTTCTTTACGCGTGCGGGTAAGGCTGCGGCGGTTGGGGTGGTTGCAGGTGTTACCGCGGTCGCAGGCGTTGCCGAACTCGGCGCAGGGCTGGAAACCCCGACCAGCGCCGGTTTTGGACCTTGCTTTGAGCACGCGCTCACCGCGAGTAATAGCCCGAGAATCGCGAAGCTTGCGATCATGGCCAGTTTTTGTTGGCGCGACCAGGACGAAAGCATCGTCCCGGAGATTGTGTTGTTAGGTGCGTTATTGTTGGGTTTCTTGTCACCGGATTTCCAGGTAGTGGTCATTTTGTCACCTCCTCTGCGGCTGGCGCAGTCGAAAGTGATATGGCAAGAGAGCGGCCAACCGGACGACTGTTGATGCAGCGCGACTTATGAGCAGGCTTGGCGTGAGGCAGTGTGCGCCGCCATACACGCCGTGTGGCAGGCAACACGGCGGTGGGCACTGCCTTTCCCGCTAGAATGCTTTGGTGAGCAATCTCTCACCCGGCTTCTCTCTTATTCCTCGCGAAAGTTCTCGCAAAGGTTATCGCGGACGCCTGGCGCCATCGCCGACGGGGCTGTTGCATGTCGGACACGGGCGGACTTTCTGGATCGCCGCACAACGCGCGATCGAGAATCAGGGAACTTTGATTTTGCGGAATGAGGATCTGGATCCGCAGCGTTCGCGGTCGGAATTTGCCCGCGCCATGATTGAAGACCTGCGCTGGCTGGGAATTCGTTGGAATGAGGGTCCGGATTGTGGCGGGGCATATCACCCGTACTCGCAGAGCGAGCGCCGGGCGCACTATCTGGAGGGCTGGCGAAGGCTGCGCGACGGTGGGTTTCTGTATCCCTGCACGTGTTCGCGCAAGGATCTCGCGCAGGCGGCGAGCGCTCCGAATGATGCGGATACTGATGATGAGCCGGTGTATCCAGGGACTTGCCGTCATCGCAAGGATGCGGCCGCGTTCATGGAGCCTGCGGGCGTGAACTGGCGGTTTCGCGTCCCCGAGGGCGAGGAGGTTGAATTTGCCGATTTGAATCTGGGCCGGCAGCGCTTCGTCGCAGGTGGTGATTTCGGCGATTTTCTGGTCTGGCGGCGCGATGATGTTCCTGCTTACCAACTCGCGGTCGTGGTCGACGACGCGGCAATGCGGATCACGGAAGTCGTGCGCGGCGCGGATTTGCTGAAGTCGACAGCGCGGCAACTGCTGCTGATGCGCGCGCTGGATTACACCGCTCCCGATTATTTTCATTGCGAACTGGTGCGGGATTCTGCTGGAGTGCGGCTGGCGAAACGGCACGATGCGCTGAGTATCCGGCATTTGCGCGAGAACGGGATGACGGCGGAGAAGGTCCTGGAGATGGCCGGTTGGCCATGATGGGGTGGCACTTTCGTTTGGCGCACGAGTTACCCGCGTTAGCAACACATCGCGGCCAGCAGGGTTAGCATTAGTAATTGAACGAGTAATTCAGTACGGGGCGACCAAGAGGATTATGCGGCGAATATTCTTGACGGTTTGTGCAATCGCGCTGTTGATGAGTTCGGCCGCCTATGGACAGTCGCTTGGCGATATTGCACGCGAGAACCGGGAGAAGCAAAACGCCGAGAATGCATCTCCTGCACAGCCAAGGGTGATTACGAACGCGAATCTTCCTAAGGATCCGGACGCCAACCAGGAACCGGCCGAGGCGGAGTCGGGAGCGAGCGCGAGCAGCACCGCCGCTGACCATCATTTGGCAGATCATCGCTCTGCGCAACGGCGCCTAACCGAACAACGTGCGGCCGATCAATGGAAGAGACAGATCCTGGCACAAAAAAATAAGATGGCGACCCTGCAGGCGCGGATCGAGCAACTCAATGCCTCGATTCGTTCCGCGGGCGGGAGCGTCCAATACGAGGGACCGTATAACCGTTATCAGGCGCGGCAACTGCAGCGGGTGGCGCAAATCCAGTTGCAACTCGATGAGCAGAAAATGAGGCTTGAGCAAATGCAGGAAGCGGCGCGGCACGCGGGCATGCACTCGGCGGTGTACGATCCGTAGAAGCTCAGCTGTCAGTTTTCAGTTCATGGAACGCACGCGTTCGTGGATTTTCGAGTGAATCGGACCGCCCGGTCCGACTATCCTAATCATGTGAGCGTTAACCGAGTCTTCCTCACTGCGGAATGGCAGTACCTGGCCATGCTGAACTATGAGGTGGACGCCAGTACGCTCCTTCCGTTCGTTCCTGCCGGAACCGAACTCGATCGCTGGAAGGGAAAAGTCTTTGCCAGCCTCGTTGGATTTCGATTTCTTAAGACAAAATTGCTGGGGTTCCTGCCAATTCCGATGCACTCGAATTTCGAGGAAGTGAACTTGCGCTTTTACGTGCGACGGGAAGCAGGGAGCGAAGTCCGGAGAGGGGTGGTGTTCATCCAGGAGGTGGTTCCGCGCCGGGCAATTGCATTCGTTGCCCGCGCGTTCTACAGGGAGAATTATGTGGCTCTCCCAATGGCGCATGAGATTCGCGCTGGCGATAATCGTCTGAGGGTGGCGTATCGTTGGCGGAACGAAAACAGCTGGAGCGAGATGAACCTTGAAACCAATGGGAATTCTGAACTGCCGGGCGAGGGCTCGATTGAACAGTTCATCACCGAGCATTATTGGGGATATTCGGCTCAGCCCGGCGGTGGTAGCGTGGAATACCGCGTGACACATCCTTCGTGGGGAGTCTGGCAGGTGCGGCGATCGGCATTTGAGGGCGATGCAGAAAAGCTATACGGAAAAGAGATCGCGGCGGTACTCCAGGGTAAACCGCAGTCGGCTTTTCTGGCAGAAGGATCTGCGGTCACCGTGATGTGGGGGCGAAGACTGTGAGCGCGCCGGTGAGCACTGAAACCCCAGTGGCCCAGGGCTTGGTCCAAGGCGTGGTCCTTTATGACGGACAGTGCGGTTTCTGCTCGCGCTGGGTGAAGTATTGGTCGGGCACGCTCGGACGACGCGGATTCGAGATTGCTTCGCTGGATGAGCCTTGGGTTGCGGAGAGGATCAAGATGCCGCTTGAAGAACTGCTCACCGACATACGGCTGCTGACGGCTGGTGGTCAACTGATATCGGGAGCCGATGTCTATTTATATGTGACGCGACGGATCTGGTGGGCCTGGCCCTTCTATGCGATTTTCAGTTTGCCGGGCTTCAACCGGCTGATCCACGCGGGCTATAAATGGTTTGCACGCAATCGGTACTGTGTTTCCCATGCTTGCAAGCTGCGGCCGCGCCAATAGTTGCTGTGGCCACAGGCAACTGCCGAGCTTGCGCTCGCCTTGGACGGGCGAGGCGCCCGTCCCCACACTAGACCTGCCTAGAACAGAGCCGTTGGCCTCCGCTTCCAGTTTTTCCCTTTCTCCTTTGCGATGTTTTCCATGTCGTTGACGTAGGCGCCGGTCTGGGTCAGGACGTGGTGCAGGTCGTTGCCGACGCTGATGAAGGTGAAACCCTTTTCAAGGAACTCGCCGACGCGCGATGTCCCGAACAGGAAGATGCCGAGAATGGTGTTGTTCTTGCGGGCGTGCTCGACCAACTTTTGCGTGGCCGCGCCGAGCTCGGGCGAAGTGTACATGTGCGGGAATTCGTATTTGTTGTAAAGGCCCATCGACATGCAAAGATCGTTTTGTCCCAGGAAAAGGATGTCAACGCCAGGGACGGCGGCGATCTCGGCAATGTTTTCGATGCAGGAAGCGGTCTCGACCTGCAGGGCGATGATGCCTTCGTTGTTCCAGTTGCCGGCGTAGCCAAGCAGTCCAGCCTTGTTCATGCTGCGCTGCGGAAAGTAAACGGAGCGCGTACCGACGGTAGGGTACTTGGTGCAACTGATCGCCTGCCGGGCCTCTTCCGCGGTGTTGATGTAGGGGACGAGGACGCCGTCAGCGCCGAGATCGAGGGCTTGCTGGATGCCGGGGCGATCGTCGTATCCTCCAACTCGGACCAGCGATTTTGCGCCGCCGTTCGCGATGCCGCTTAGCATGGCGGAGAGCTTTTCGTAATTCATGGGACCGTGCTGGGTATCGACGAGCAGCCAGTCATAACCGCTGTGCGCAAGTTGTTCGGCGACAGTCGGGCTGTGCGCGTTGAGGAACAGTCCCATCTTTGGAGTGCCCGCGCGTAATTGCTTCTTGAACTCGGCGCCACTGAGAGCGGCTTCCGCCATGTAGAAATCCTCCTCGAATATTTTTGCTTTTCTCAAACACTTCTAAAATGGTTTTCAGTGTAACGAACGGACGGCGTCGGAGGCCAGCTGGAACCCTACTTTTTTCTAGTAGGTGACCGGAAGGCAGGAACGTCTACAGGGGACCCCTTTTTGCCGTCGAATTGGGCCATTTGGGCGCTCTTCGGCTGCCGGACCCCGATTTTATGCCGATTTTCAAGGGGTACCTTACTGGAAACCGCATAAAATCTGCATAAAATGCTACTTTTCCACAGCTCGGTGCGTTACTATGCGCTGGACACACGCAAACTTGTAGGTTCCTGAAGGAGGAAATTCATGGCATCTGGTATGACCAAAACTCAACTCACCCGACACCTGGCCGAAAAGCTCGAAACCAACAACAAGACAATCGCGTCTTTTCTGGAGAACCTGGCAGACACGGCGATCAAAGAAACGAAGAAGAACGGCGTGTTCGTTGTGCCCGGCCTCGGCCGCCTGGTGAAGGCGCACCGCAAGGCCCGCATGGGACGCAACCCGCAGACTGGTGAACCAATTCAGATCAAGGCGAAGACGGTCGTAAAGTTCCGCGTGGCAAAGGCCGCGAAGGATGCGATCGCGCCGAAGAAGTAGTTTATGTGGCGCGGGCGCCCTCGCCCGCGAAAAGTGGAATCAGCAAAAAGGTCGGCTTTCGAGTCGGCCTTTTTTATGTTTAGGACTCGTCACTGAACAATGACGGCGGGTCGTTGAAGAGTTCTGCTAAAAAGCTCTCCCGCTGATTCACAAAGCTGCGCACAATCTGCATTGGCGCAGTTTCCTCATATTCAATCTCATGAAGCGGTCCTGCATCGAACGAGATGATCTGAGCCTTCGGATACCCTAGCAGTATCGGCGAGTGCGTAGAAATAATGAATTGCGCGTCTTTGTGCTTCTTCAACACGTCGTGGATTAGTACGAGAAACGCGAGCTGCCGCTGTGGCGAGAGTGCCGCTTCGGGTTCGTCCAGGAGGAACAAGCCGTTGCGCTGAAATTTAAGTTCGAGCAGCTTAAAGAAGGTTTCACCGTGCGAACGGGTGTGGAGGCTGCGGCCGCCGTAAAACGCATTGATCAGTGTGGACTCTGGCGCATCCTCTTCGTCGAGCTTGTCGATATACGAGACAGCGTTGAAGAAGCTTTCTGCTCGCAGGAAGTAGCCCGCCCCGGTGCGCTTGTCGAAAGATAGACGCAAGGCGCGTACCAGCGGATCGATGGAGTGATTGCTTTCGGTACTATCATTCATGAAATTCCGCGTGCCGCCCTCGCGGCCGAAGCCATAGTGCACCGCGACGGCTTCAAGCAGGGTCGATTTGCCGGTGCCATTCTCGCCGGCGAAGAAACAGATTTGCGACCGGAGTGCCAGCTCGTCAAGGCTGCTGATGGCGGGAACAGAGAACGGGTAGGCCTTCCAGTCCTCGACTCTGTCGCGCAAGAGTTTGATTCTTTTGAGCACAAGAGACCCCCATCCGTTCACGAACGCGCGAAGTCCAGAAGCTACGCCTTCAACTCCACCAACTCCGCCCGCACCGTTCCTGCTTTGATCATCAGTTTGCCGACACTCACCGGCAAATGGAAGCGTCGCGGCCCGGCGCTCCCAGGATTGAAATAGAGTACGCCGTTTTTCTCTTCCATCTTCGGCTGATGGCTGTGGCCATAGACGACCACGCGGAATCCGGCCGCTTCCGGCTCTAGGTCGAGTTGGCCGAGGTCATGCAGCATGAAGATGGACACACCGCCGACTTCGACGACTTCGGTTTCCGGCAGAGCGCGCGCCCACGAAGCAGTGTCGACATTACCGCGGACCGCGGTTACGGGGGCAATCTTCGCGAGCGCTTCGAGGATTTCGGGGGCTCCGACATCGCCGGCGTGGAGGATGCGGTCGGACCCGCGCAGAGCGTCGACGGCTTCGGGACGCAGCAGGCCGTGGGTGTCGGAGATTACTCCGAGGGTTATTCGTTTCTCAGTCATCAAGTTCTCGATCCTGAAATTAATGGGCGCTGCTGGACGGCCGAGGGCGGCCGTCGCTACGTGGTGCTTGCTGATTCATCACAAATTGGTTGTCGAGCGCTCACAGACTTCATGGACAGGTCTAAGGCTATACTGCCGAGAAGGTCGAAGGAAGAATGCCTGAAACTGGTCCGGATTTGTCGGAAGCATTGCGGCGCTACTGGGGATACCACGAGTTTCGCCCCAAGCAGGAGAATGTTATCCGCAGTCTGCTGGCCGCGCACGATACTTGTGTAGTGATGCCGACTGGAGGCGGAAAGTCGCTGTGCTATCAGCTTCCAGCTGTGATTTCGGGGAAGACGGCGGTGGTGGTCTCTCCGTTGATCGCGCTGATGCAGGACCAGGCGGCGCAACTGGCACAGATGGGCATTCCGGCGGCGGCGATCAACAGTTTTCAGAGTTCAGCGGAACGACGGCAAGTGATGGAGAAGGCGGCACGAGGAGAATATCGGCTGCTTTATCTTTCTCCGGAGAAGTTGGCCGCTGAAAATACTTTCAATTGGCTGGCCAAAGTCCCAGTGGGTTTCTTTGCCGTCGACGAAGCGCATTGTATTTCAGAGTGGGGGCACGAATTTCGACCGGATTACCGTCAGCTGAGCCGGCTGCGCACGAGCTTTCCGGGGATTCCAATTGCGGCGTTCACGGCAAGTGCGACGCGGCAGGTGCGGCACGACATTCTGAAGCAGTTGCAGATGCGCGATCCGCATCTTTACATCGCCAGCTTCCATCGACAAAATTTGAGCTACATCGTGCACGAATGCGAAGCCCGTACCCAGATGGAGTTGCTTGCCCGCGCATTGCGACAATATGCCGGGGAAAGCGTGATCGTGTACTCGCCCACGATTCGCAGAGTCGAGGAGACAGTCGAATACCTGGAGGAGAGCGGGATTGCCGCGATTCCTTATCACGCGAAGATGGAAGCGCCCATGCGACGACAGAATCAGGAACGATGGATGTCGGATGAAGTGCGGGTGCTGGTGGGAACGATCGCGTTTGGCCTCGGCATCAACAAACCCGCGGTACGGGCGGTGATTCATCTGTCGCTGCCGAAATCGATTGAGCAGTATTACCAGGAGGCTGGCCGCGCCGGGAGAGACGGGCGTCCCGCCGATTGCGTGCTGCTCTGGCAGAAGCGCGACCATGTGCTGCTGGATTACTTCATCGGAAAAATCTCAGATGACGCTGAGCGCGAGCGGTCATCCGAACGGAAACGCGTGATCAGCCGGTTCGCGGATTCGAAGCGCTGCCGCCACCGCCAGATCTGCGTGCACTTCGGGGAGACTCCGAAATGGGAGAACTGCGGGAACTGCGACAGCTGCGGCGCAAAGCCGGAGTGGCTGCAAAGGGAAATAGTGCGCGTTGACTTGCCGGAGGTAACGGCGCGACAGACGCAGTTTCCACCTGCCTCTCCTCCGTCCTTTTACAGTCCGTTGCTGCGGTCCGAGAAACCGCGGGCACGCGATTTAGCGCCGGCGGAAGCGGATCCGGCATTGGCGGAGTACCTGCGCGAATGGCGGCGAACTATGGCGCGGGAAAACAAAGTGCCCGCCTACATTATTCTGCACGACAGTACTTTGGAGGAGCTGTGCCGGCGGCGCCCAACCAATTTTGCGGAGTTGAAGCAGGTGCCGGGCATTGGCGAAAAGAAGGCAGACGTGTATGGTGCGGAACTCCTTCAGGCTTTGCGCAACTTTGGCGATGGAGCGCGCGCCACGTTTGCGGTGTCTAGGGAGCCGGCTCCGGCGGAACAGACGCTTCGGCTCTTGAACGAGGGACGCAGCTTTGAGGAAATTGCCCGCATTCGCGCGCGACAGATTTCGACTGTCGTTTGTACGGTGGCTAGTCTCATCGAGACCGGGCAAGTGAAATTGGATTCGAAGTGGATTTCTCCCGACGCGCAGCCGCTGATTGAGGCTGCTTGCCTGAAGCAGGGGGTCGAGAGGTTGAAAGACATCAAGGAAGCGGTGCCACCCTATGTCAGTTTTGAGGACATACGTTTGGTAGTGGCGCACCTGCGAGCGGAGAATCGGCTATCCGCGAAGACGGCGTAGGACAAGTCGGTCGTGGGCCGTGGCGCAACCGGTACTCCCCACGAGTTTGTCATCCCGAGCGAAGCGAGGGATCTGCATCTTGCCGCGAACTGCAGATCCCTCCCCTTCGGCTGCGCTCAGGGTCGGGATGACAAACTCATAATTAACTTTCGGCTGCCGGCTGTTACACGCCCTTGGCGGCAGGATCCCAGATCAGCTTATGGATCTGCAGGCTGAGCCGCGCGGGGACGTTGTCGTCGAGAATCCATTGGGCGAGTTCTTGCGGGTCAAGAAGACAATGCGAAGTGTCTCGCGAGCCGGACGCGCCCTTCTCGAACGCGGGCGAGAACAAAGTGGCGTGAACGCGCTTGGCTAGCCCGTGATTCAGGACAAAATCGCGGGCGAATTCGTAATCGGTGCGGTCGGTCAAGACGAATTTAAGTTCATCGTGAGGCTGGAGCGTTTCCAGATTCTCAAGTGCGAAAGTGTCTGGTTCGCCCGAGTGCGGGCACTTCACGTCCACGATCTTGATGACTTGTTGCGGAACGCGCGCCAGTGGACGCTCCCCGCTGGTCTCAAGCAACACCTGATAGCCAGCGTCCAGGAGGTGCTCCATCAGCGGGACGACTTCGCGCTCCTGCAACATGGGCTCGCCGCCCGTGATCTCGACCAGTCCCCCACTGCTCAGACCGGCGACTTCGCTGAGCACTTCTTGCAGCGTCATCTTGTGCCCACCGTAGAAACTGAACTCACTGTCGCACCAGGAGCAGCGCAGGTTGCATCCGGTCAAACGCACGAAGATGCAGGGCAGGCCGGAATACGTCGATTCTCCCTGGAGCGATTTGTAGATTTCGGTTACTTGAAGCATTGAATCATCGACACATTTAGTCATTGAATCATTGAAACCCAAAGGCGACTGCCTTCAATGACTCAATGATTCAATCACTCAATGGCTCAATAATTTCACTCGCTGTAACGAGCCGTAGTCGTATCGGTCTCGAAAACCGTGACGTCTTTTACTCTCACCCGGCCGTTGGTTACGCTGCTTAAGCGCGAGTTAGTTTCGTCGTAAAAATATTTCGCGAGATTCTCGGCTGAGGGATTGAGGACGGTGAAGGGCTCGATGTCGTTGATCATCTGGTGGTCGAGACGGTCGATGGCGTGCTTCATAACGTCTTTCAAGTCTTTGAAATCGAGCAGCAGGCCGGCTTTGTCGAGTTCGGCGCCGGCGAGGGTCACACGAATCTTGTAGTTGTGGCCGTGCGGGTTCTCGCACTTGCCCTTGTAGTTGCGCAGGTAGTGTCCTGCGGCAAATGTGTCTTCGACGGTTACTTCGTACATGAATTCCAACTAGCCTCGGCTGTGTTTTATTGTACATTTTGAGAGCATTGGAGGGCACGCTACACCCAAACTTCGTGCCAACTGCAGATCCCTCGCGGTGCTCGGGATGACAAGTTTATGAATGGGACGCAAGCCATGGATGGGATGCAAACTGACATCACGATTCGAGAGGCAGCGCCGAGCGAGTCGGCGATCATTCTCCATCATCGGCGGTCGATGTTTCGCGATATGGGGGAAGGTACGGTCGAGGAACTTGATCGAATGGTGGAAGTGGCGCGTCCGTGGCTGGCGCGGGCTCTCGCCGATGGCTGGTATCGTCACTGGCTGGCGTTCGACTCATCAGGGTGCATCGCCGGCGGCGGTGGGGTGCTGCTCTGTCCGTGGCCGGCGAATCCCAAAGACCCATGCACCGAGCGGGCGGTGATCCTGAATGTGTACACCGAGCCGGAGTTCCGGAAGCGGGGAATTGCACGGCAAGTCATGCTGACGATCCTGGCCTGGGCTAAGGGACGGGGCTTGCGGACCGTCAATTTGCACGCCAGCGACGAGGGGCGTCCTCTGTACGAGAAGCTGGGGTTTGAGGCTACCAACGAAATGCGGCTGAGGCTTGACCTGCTGTAGCGAGTCCAGAGTCGCTGTGGCCACAGGCGATTGCGGAGCTGTGCTCGGCTTGGACCCTTCGGCTTCACTCAGGGCAGGCTCGCGAGGGCGCCCGTCCCCACACAGAGCGCTGTTTTCAACTGTCAAGCAAATCAAGGGCCAACTGCTTATAATCTGCTAACGTTCGGGTTGCTGCCCCGTCTATTTCTGCGCAAGGCAAGAACTAAGGATTGGACCACTTGTAGGGGACCAGAGAGAGACAATGCCGGCCGATTCTTACGCAGTAGCAATTCCGGTTGGCGGCAATTCCCGTCCGAGGCGGGCGGCACGAGGCAGCGGCAACCAGAACCCCACGTTGTATGGAAATATGAGGGGCTCCTTGGCAGCGCAGGGCAACCGTATTGACGACACGAGTCTGATCCGCGAGGCGCAGCAGGGAAACCGCGCTGCCTTCGAGGTGTTGGTGCGTCATTACGATCAGTCGGTCCTGCGGCTGGCGCTGCATCTGACGGGATCAGAGTCGGACGCCCAGGACGTTTACCAGGAAGCCTTTCTCAAGGCTTACAAGAATCTGGGCAGCTTCCGTTTTGAGTGTTCCTTCTATACCTGGATATACCGGATCGTCACTAATCTCTGCCTCGATCATCTGCGGAAACGGAATGTGCGCAAGGAGGATGCTCCGGTAGCGGTGGACTCCTCGGGCGAAGAGTACAGCCGGTTGGAGCAGTTCCCGGACGGGCGTTCCGGAGCCAATCCAGAACGCGATTTGATGCGGAGGGAACTGGGACGGAAGATCGGAGCGGCTTTGGCGGTGTTGACGCCTCGCGAGCGGATGGTGTTCGAGTTGAAGCACTATCACGGGCTGAAGTTGCGAACGGTGGGCGAGATGCTGAATACGACGGAAGAGACGGCAAAAAATACTTTATTTCGCGCGACGCAAAAACTGCGCAGCGCGCTGGCGGAGATGCGATGAGCTTGGACTTAGTCCCCGCAAAGGGAGACGACCATGAAATGTGATTGGGTGCGGCAGAACATTTTGTTCTATGTGTACAACGAACTGGAGGACGATGCCCGCTACGAGGTAGAGCAGCACCTGGCGCGGTGTCCGGAGTGTGCTACCGAGTTGAAAGCGGCGCGCAAGTTCCACGCGACGCTTTCGGGGATGCCGGTGGCGGAGCCGACTCCGAACCTGCTGGCGGCATCGCGGATGCGGCTGCAGGAAGCCCTCGAAACGACGCAGCCGGGAGGATTCTGGCAGCGTGTGATTTTTGAGCCGGGAACATGGCTACGGCAGATTCGGATGGCGCCGGCACTGGCTGCCGTCATTTTCATCGTGGGATTTGGCGGAGGCATTGGCGCGACTTACAACTTCCTGGCGAATCGTCCCCCGACTAGCGACATAGCGATTAACGACCACTCCAACCCAACCCCTGCTGTCGAAGCTTCTTCGGTTACAGGCATCCGGTCCGTGACGCAGGAGCCGGGATCGAATCAGGTGAGCATCAAGTACGACACGATTTTGACCCAGGAAGCGCAAGGCTCTCTAAACGACCAGCGCATCCAGCAGTTGCTATTGTTTGCGGCGCGCAACAACTACAACTCGGGGGTGCGGATGGACTCGGTGGATTTGCTGACCCAGTCGCCCGACGATAACCGGGTGCGGGAAGCGCTGATGTATGCGCTGCAGAACGATACTAATCCGGGTGTGCGTTTGAAGGCGTTGGATGGGCTGAGTGGCTTCGTACGGCAGGATGCGCGGGTACGGGAAGGAGTTTTGCGGGCGCTGATCAGCGATACGAACTCCGGTGTTCGGATGCAGGCTTTGCGACTGGTGGAGCCGATGAAGACGGACAGCAATGTGCGGTCGGTGCTGACCAGGTTGTCGCAGACAGATGACAACGTCTCGATTCGTTCGCAGGCTCGTGCGATGCTGGCGCAGGTGCCGGAGATGGATTAGAACGGTCGTTGGTCGATCGTCGTTGGTCGTTAGCTAACGCTACACACCGACGATGCATCGCGAACGACTAGCGACTAGCGACTTTTAACTGAGGAGAACATTCATTGAGGCATGCAACTAAACTCGCCGGCGTTGCGGTGACACTGGCTACGCTGGCATCTCTGGCTTGGTGCCAGGAAGGTCGGATATATCGCGAAGGCAGCAACTGGGTCCAGGAGGTGACTGGAGACTTGGGTGCGGCGAGGAATCTGCGGGTGAAGCTGGCCGCAGGTTCGGTAAAGGTTCAAGGTGGATCGCAGGCAGGGATCACATACACCATTCATCGTAAAGCATATACATCTTCAGAACAGCAGGCCCGCCGCGCCTTTGAGTCCTACAAGGTCAACACCTCTGTAAAGGGAGAGACGGCGTGGATCGTGGCGGAGTCGTCAGGCGGACGGGATCATAAGAGCGCCGATGATTTTGTCATCAATGTGCCGCGAAACCTGGAATCCGCCAAGATCGAGACTGGGTGCGGCAGCGCAAGCGCGACCGGGATTGCCGGACGTGTCGACCTCGAAAGTGGTGGTGGAAATATTCACCTCGACGACATCGGTGGCGAGGTCACGGCGGAAACCGGCGGAGGCACGATTGAGGTCGGCAGCGTCGGAAGCGGCGTGACTCTGCAGACGGGTGGAGGAAACATCAAGATTGCATCCGCCAAGGGCGAGATCAAGGCGGAAAGTGGCGGGGGAAACGTAGTGGTTATTTCCGGGCTCCAAGGCGCGGTGCTGGAGACGGGCGGGGGCAGTATTCGCGTGGACAAGTGCAGCGGGACCGTGAAAGCGACGACCGGCGGCGGGAGCGTGGAACTGGGCGAGATCGGTGGGCCGGCGGAAATCGAGACGGGCGCGGGCAGCATTCGGCTGACTTCCTCGAAAGGACGTGTGCACGCCCAGACCGGCGGAGGCAGTATCCAGTTGGATGGAGCCACGTCGGTGCAGGCGGAGACTGCGGCCGGGGGAATCGTTGTGAAGCTGCTGTCCTCGGCTGGGGCTGGCGGTCACAACAATTCCACGCTTGAAACCTCGGCCGGCGATATCACTGTGTATCTTGCGAACGATCTTGCGATCTCGATTCGGGCAGAGATCGAAATGGGCAATGGCCACACGATCCGCAGCGACTTTTCCGATATTCGTGTCTCCAGCGAAGGCGGGCAGTACGGGCCGAAAACAGTGACCGCAGAGGGTCAGCTTAACGGCGGCGGACCTGTGCTGAAAGTCCGGACGAATTCTGGGAATGTCGACTTTCGCCGCGTCAGTCGATAGGAACGGTCGTTGGTCGTCAGTCGCTAGTCGTTCGCGATTCATTGCGAGCGCGAGAGTTTTGCTAACGACAAGCGACAAACGACAAACGACAAACGACTAGCTTTTTTCGGGAGGGGTTATGATCCATCGCTTTGCATGTTTCTTTTTTCGCTGGTCGTTTGCCTGTCCTCTAGCGCGCAACCGGAGCAATCGAGCTACGATGGCACCGGTGAAAGCTGGAGTTGGGGTTACGGTTCGGAAGAGGGCGGAGGCGGATCGTCGTACCTCGGAGTGGACATCGCCGACGTTTCTCCGGAGCGGCTCGGAGAATTGAAGCTCAAGGAAGAGCACGGAGCGGAGGTCACCATGGTTGACCAGGACGCTCCCGCCGGAAAGGCCGGCCTGCACGACCATGACGTGATCGTGAGCCTGAATGGTACGGCCGTAGAGAGTGCCGCCCAATTGCGCCGGATGATTAAAGAGACGCCTCCGGGCCGCGTGGTGAATCTCGGGGTTAGCCGCGACGGCCAACCAATGACAATCAAGGTGCAACTTGCCGACCGGCGCAAGTCGATGGCATGGGAGCCGCAGGTTCACGTCGACATGCCTCGGATGCCGGAAATGCCCACAATGCCCGAATTCGACCTGCCCGTCTCGGTGGTCGTCGTCCACCAGTCGGCACGCAGCGGGCTGATGGTAGAGAACATTACTCCGCAACTGGGAGATTTCTTTGGCGTGAAGGACGGCAAGGGCGTGCTGGTGCGCTCGGTGGAAAAAGGCAGTCGCGGAGAAAAGGCAGGATTCCGGGCCGGAGATGTGGTCGTCAAGGTCAACAACGAGCCTGTCCACGATACGTCTGATTTCACGCACGCTCTGCGCTCATCGGCGGGCGGCGCGGCGGCCGTGACTGTAATGCGCGAGAAAAGAGAGCAGAATCTAACTTTGACTCTTCCCGCGAAGAAGGATTCGGGGAGCCTGCTGGAAGACAGTTTCAGTTTGGATATTCCCGCTCTTACGGCAGAGACACAGCAGGCAATCAACCGCGCCGGAGCTGAAATCGCGCGCATGGCCCCGGCCATCGCGGAAAAAATACAGCGGAATTTGTGCCCGAAAGACTTGGAAAAGAGACTGCAGGATTCGACGCGGATAATGCACGAACAGCAAGAAAAAATGCAGGAACGGCAGCAGAAACTGCGCCATGAGTTATCCGGAGAGTGGGCTGAGATCTGAAGTTGCCCGGGTACGGCGGGCGGCAGGTTACTAAAGTCACCGGCGTGGCCGCCCAAAATCTTCGAATCCCAGTTTACAGGGGATGGCCAGATTCCAAAGATTGGACTACCCGCTGGTTACCTGTCGCGATGAAGCAAGTCCCGATAAGCTGTTACCGCGATGGCTTTCCGTGCCCTGTTGTTTTCGAAAAGCTCCGAGACAAGCACCGCCATGACGGCGGCCTGCAAGAGTACAGGAATCCGCGCTGAAGTCTGTTCCGACATCTTTACAGCCATCGAAAAAGCGAAGACGCAGGCTTTTTCGTGCGTGATCGTGGACTGGGCCGACCAACCCGAGGCAACCTTCCTTTTGAAACGGGCTCGCGAGTCCGTACCCAACCGAGACACGGTGGCCGTCACCATCGTCGATCACGACCCTACGCAGGTGGAACTGCGCGACAACCGCCTGGGCTTTCTGATCTATCGTCCAATTTCCGCCGAGGAAGCCAACGCGGTGCTCGCGAAAGCTTGTGAGCAGATGCAACCGTTGAGCGCGGAGGACGCTGCGGAGTCCTCAGCGGAGGCTGACTTGAGCAGCGAAGGCCCGAGCGCGGTTTCTGTTGGCGCTGACGCAGCGGAACCCAGTCACCAGGATCCGCCAGTTGGTTTCCGGGAAGCGGAAGCAGCGCATGGCGACTACGACGGCGAAATTGCGAGTGACGAAGACGAAAGTGACGTAGAAGAAGAAGAGGAGTCTCAAGAGCATAGCCACGCGATAGGGTTCCGCGGTGCTTGTGCCGCGGTGCTTGTGGTTGCGGCCGTGTTTTGCTTGTGGAGATCGCGCGATGCCTTCGAGTATCTGTCGCGGACGCCGGAAGGGCGATTCCGCGTTTTGCGTGAATCGGTGGCGGCGCTCTTCTATGCGAACCAAAAGGGAGCGTTGCCCGTCGGATCCGCTACGGGCGAGGCCCAACAGGATGCGTACTTCAGCAGAGATCCCAGTTCCAATTCCAACGCACAGACACCGGAGTTGGGAGTGGTTGCAACCGAGTCCACGCTGGAAGCGCGCCTCTCCTTACCAAAGGCTCCCGATTTTCCGCTGCCAGTGCCAGTGTTTGAACATCAAGAGCCAGCGCCGATCCACGTGGAACGAGCGGCGATCCCCGATAGCATGAGAAACTCGGCGCCGATTGAACGGCCACTTGTGGTGACGGTAAATCCGGCGCAGATGATGCCGATCTCGGTTCCGCAGCCGATTCCGCAATTCAGCGAACCCGTCGTCTTGAGTGAAGAGGCAGCGCGCGCCATGCTGGTTCACATCGTGAATCCAGTGTATCCGCCCCAAGCGTTAGCCCAGAAACTTCATGGACAAGTAGTACTGCAGGCGGTAATTGGGCGCGATGGCAGCGTCGCGGACCTGAAAATTGTTCGCGGATATTTTATTCTGGGCCGCGCCGCAATTTCCGCCGTCAAGCAGTGGCAGTTTCAACCCTACAGTGTCAGCGGCCACGCTGCCGCAACTCAAACCGTAATCACGGTCAATTTCAGCTATCCGCCAGGGTAGTCTCAGACCACCATTACAATCTCCTATTTGTGTTGGTCTTTGCGTTGGTCGTGTCCTTCCGGCACGCTGATTGGAGGGCTCACCGTGACCGATTTCTTCCAATAGTCCTGTACGGCAGGCGGCAGTTTCTCAATGCGGGTGAGGAACTCCGTAAGTTTCCACATGTCAGCCTCACAGAGCGACTTGTCCCAGGCGGGCATGCCGGTATAGCGGACGCCGGTGCGAATTGCGTAAAACACGTGCCATTCTGGATCATCCAGTGGGTTAAGGATAAGGTTTGGAGGCGGTGGATAGAGCGATTTCTCCAGGGAAGAGGGCTGGCGGTCTAGGCCGCCATGACAGAGCGCGCAATTCATGGTGTAGATCTTTATTCCCTCAATAAGATTCTCATCGGTCGGCGGCACAGGACTGTTGACGTGGGGAGCGTGCCGTTCCATCGAAGCATCGAGTGCGCTCATGGCGATTTGCTGCTCCAGTTTCGGCGGCTCCGTGTTGGCATTGGTCGGTACAAAGCCGAGCAAGGCAGCGCCAAGGCTGACAATCAGCAGAACCAGAATAGTGATTACAACGCCCAGAATGAAACTGCGCATTTCATCTCCTCTCATCTCGCCGGAGAGCCTGGAAACTTATGCTCGCTGCTTCCTATATATAACAGGAACGAGCGCAGGCGGCAGCGGAACGGCGTGTTGGGCTGAGACTTCGGCCTGCGAGTGCGGAAATCAGTAAGCGTGCAGGCGACGAGCCTCACGCACCAGATCGGAAACCTTGGGCAGGAAAAACTCCTCCTGCGGCGGAGAAAACGGAACCGGCGTATCGAGAGACGTCAGGCGGACAATGGGACCATCGAGATCGTCGAACGCTTCTTCGTTAATGATCGCGGAAATTTCTCCGGCCAAACCTCCGGTGCGCGCGTGTTCGTGGAGGATGATGACTTTGTTGGTCTTCTTTACGGTGGCGGTAATCGCCTCGCGATCGAGCGGCGCGACCGTACGCAGGTCGAGGATTTCGATTTCGATTCCTTCTTTACTCAGGATGTCGGCGGCCTCGAGAGCGGTATACAACATGGCGGCATAGGTGATGACGCTGAGATGACGGCCCTCGCGCGCGACCCGCGCCTTTCCGAGAGGGACGACGTAGTCATCTTCGGAGCCTGGAATTTCTTCTTTGATTCTTCGGTATAGATATTTGTGCTCGAAAAAAATTACGGGATTGTGGTCGCGGATCGCCGCCTTGATTAGCCCTTTGGCATCGTAAGCAGTTGCCGGGCAGACGACCTTCAGCCCAGGTGCGTGTACGAACCACATCTCCGGGTTCTGCGAGTGGAATGGGCCGCCGTGCACATTCCCGCCGCTTGGACCACGAATCACCAGCGGGGCGGGAGCTCCCCAGCGGTAGTGAGCGGACGCTACCATGTTGACGATCTGATTGAAGGCGCAGCCGATGAAGTCCATGAACTGGAACTCGGCCACGGGACGCAATCCGGTGAGAGCGGCACCGAAGGCAGCGCCTACGATGGCCGACTCCGCAATCGGCGTATCGATCACGCGCTCGGGGCCGAAGCGGTCGATGAAGCCATCGGTAACTTTGAAGGCTCCGCCATAGATACCGATGTCCTCGCCCAGACAAAAGACGGTTGGGTCGCGCTCCATCTCCTCCCAGATTCCCTGGCGGATGGCTTCGAGATAGGTGACGACGGGCATGAACAGAGAAGTGTAGCAAGAGAAGTCGTGGCTGAGAATCTGCGCACTGCAGGGCCCACAGGATATCCGTCGAACGCGGCAAAATTCGTTTCGTTGGGGGACTTGAGAGTCGCGAAATTAAAACGGACTCCTCGGCAACCTCCCCCCACATGACTTCATCGTATCCCGCCGAAAGGAAAGAAGCTGAGCTTGATCATCGAGGGATAGCCATGAACAAATTCGCACTCTCAGCCTTGATCGCTGCTGTTGCGGTTTGCCCTGCTCCACTGCGATCACAGGTTCCCTCCTCGGTGGCCCTTAGTAGCTTAACCTCCAACAATACATCCGCTTGCACGGGAGCCGGCAAGCCCGACGCCGGATGCTATGCCGCATTTGCGGGATTAAGCGATCCCAACTTTACACCCTCGATTTACGAGCCAAAACCGCAGAACGTCAGCCGGGTTTCGATCAGCAGCCTGATGTATTCGGGCAGCAACACATTCATGTTCGCGCACTACCAGCCGTGGTTTTACGAGGGCAACACTAAGAAAATCGCGACGGGCTACAACTCTAACAATACGTATACGGTGGCGCAGCAGATCAACGACATGACAGCCCGGGGATTCAAGGGGGTCGTCATTGATTGGTATGGACAGTACGGAGGCGACCAATCAGGTTATGACGACGGAACTACTCTGAAAATTCAATCGAATCTTACTCCGAAGTGCGGCACGAAGACTTGTCCCTTTTACTTCGCGCTGATGGAGGACAAGGGAGCGCTGGAACAAAATGGGTGCTATCCGACCTCCGATCCGCCCGGAACGAGTAGCATTTCACTTTGTGAGAGCGCATTGGAAACCGACCTGGCGTACATGAAGAAAACGTATTTCGGTTCCAATGCCTATTTGAAGTTGACAGCGCCTCCCGGGAACGCCTTTTCTTTCACTGGCCGGCCGGTGGTGTTTTTGTTCCTGCTTCCCGGCTCGTCATACACCATTGGTGAGGCGGGCTGGAATACCGTCTGGACAAATGTCATCGCGTGGGCGCAAACGAACGCCGACAACCCGTTATTCTGGTTTGAGAGCCAATTCACGCCACAGAATACGTATGGTTATCCAAACAGCGATGCGGTCGGCGCATATGGATGGATAAATTGGAACAACAGCATTTCGGGTTATATCGGGCAGTACGACACTGGTGACCTATACGGATTCGACGCGCTGACTGGCTACTATTACACCTCCTACTATGACAACTACTACAAAACCCAGGCCGTGACGGGCGTCGGCTATAAGGGTTTTGACGATTATGCCAGCTGGGGAAAAGTGCCGAATTACAATCACCCGGTGATAGCCCAGAACTGCGGCCAGACCTTTGTCCAATCGATACAGACCTACGCTGGAAAATATTACAATTCAACGACCCAGCTTCCCTTCCTCGGTGTAGCGGTTTGGAATGACTACGACGAGGGCAGTGAGATTGAAACCGGGATCGACAACTGCGTGAGCAGTTTCACCGCGAGCCTCTCCGGCAGCACGTTGAATTGGAATATTCAGTTCTAATAACTACAATTCTGAAAACTCGGGTAGCGAGAGCACCGTCTATGATTATGTGGTCTACTACACGACGGATGGCACTACCCTGTATAAAGCAGGGACCGTCCCCAGCGGCACGCACACCGTTCCAAATCTGTGCACGTTCTATAAGAGCATTCCGACTGGAGCGACGCTCTACGTTCAGGCGCAGGGTCAACCTTCCATCTTTAACCACCTAGCTTCCACGCCAACTAAGTACACCAACAACTGCGGTTGAAGCGTGTCTGAACACTCAGGGCGGCGAGCGCGTCGCCGCCCTGATGGGTGGTGGCGGTATTTGTGCCGAGCCTGGGCCGCCCGCCTGTGCCGGTGAGACAATTGACCACATGAAGAACCGCGATGCCAATCGCCACCCGGGCATTATGCGCGTGATGAAGGTGGACTCGGAGTTTGCCGGAATTCTTGTCGCGGTTGGCTTCCTGGTGATGGGGGCGGTCGGTCTCGATATTGGCAGATGGTTTGTGTTGGGAGCCCTTGGGCTCGGCGTCGCGGTCGCTTTGCTGCTCCGGTTCACGCGCAAGAGCGGCTGACCTCGGAATCTCCGCAGAAATTAAGAAGCAGATCCTTCGCTTTGCTCAGGATGACAAATTAAGATTATGAATTGATGCGAGCCTGTAAACTGGAATGCAATGAAGCGCGTTCTGCTCATGATCTCCGTCTTAGTGCTGATCGGTCTCGTGATAGTTGCTGGCAGCCGGGCCGCCGGCGCAGAGACTCTCTGGCAATATGGGCGGATTGTGGCTGTCAAGAAATCGGTTACGACCTCCACAAAGGCCTGGGTCGTCAATACTCCGCTGGATGAAGAACATACGCAGTACACGATATCGGTTCATGTTCAGGATCGAATTATTGTCGGCAACTATGAGATTTCCGCTACGCAATCGGAACCGCCGGCAGAATGGACGCCCGGGTCCGCGGTGAAGCTTGAGGTCAGCGGCGATTCTCTGTATTTGCGGTCGGCGACTGGCGGCTTGCGGTTACATATCACGCAACGGAAGATGGCAGGGCCGATGCAGGCGGTTACGGCGGAAGAGAAAAAGCGGCTGTCAGAGCTCGATGCTCCACCCCAATCGATGATCGGTTTTTCTAAGGCCGGAGAAGACAAGGCTACCGCGCCTGAACCGGTGCTGCCCCCACCGCCTACGCCCGCGCCTTCGACTGGTACGGTGACGGTGCGCTCGACTCCGTATCTTTCGGAAGTGTTCGTGGACGGCGACTCCATGGGATACACGCCGGCGAAGATCGCGCTTGGTCCCGGGAAGCACAGCTTCCGCGTTGAGAAGCCGGGGTACAAGGCCTGGACGAAAGAGATGACGATTACGGTCGGGTCGGAGCTGACGCTGGATGCGACTCTGGGGAAACAGTAGGCTCGCCCAGACTAGATCACCTTCGCTCGGCGGGTACCGGCGGAGTTCAGTCACACACGAGAGAATCCTCACCACAGAGGACACCGGGGACACAGGGGCGCACAGGGGAAAATCATCCGATCCCCCACCTAATCGCTTACAATTCCCCTCCATGACAGTCGCGGTTCGTTCTTTTGCGAAGGTTAATCTCGGGCTTTACATCGGCGCTGCGCGCGTGGACGGATTTCACGATCTGCGCACGGTTTACCAGACGATCGCGCTGCATGACGTGATTCGAGTTAGCGTCGGGCGGGGCAGCGGGATTGAGATTCTCTGCAAGAATAAAGACCCGCGAGTTCCGCTGGATTCCTCCAATACCTGCTATCGCGTGGCCGAGCTAGTGCTGGAGGAACTCGGCGCTGACGGCCGAGTCGGCATTGAAATTGAAAAGCGTCTGCCGGTGCAGGGCGGGCTGGGCGCGGCATCTTCGAATGCGGTGGCGACTATGGTTGCGCTGGAACTTGCGCTGAAGCGGAAGTTACCGGCTGCGGCCCGGCTGCGGATTGCCGCTGAGGTTGGCTCGGATCTGCCGCTGTTTATGGTGGGCGGAACTACTTTGGGAGTGGGGCGCGGCGAGGAGGTTTATCCTCTGGCCGACTTGCCTTCGGTGGCGATGGTCGTGGTGATGCCAGAGGTTGGCGTCTCGACCACTCAGGCGTTTGCCGACTGGGATGCGCTTGTCCAGCGGGAGAAAGCTGCCGAGCTTCGCTCGGCTTGGACGGGCGAGGGCGCCCGTCCCCACACAATCAGGGAGCAATTGACGGGGCTGGCGGCCTCCGATAGACTGATTGAGGTCGGCCGCTTGCTGTCGGCTTGGCTTAGTGGTTTACCTAACACCGGTGCTTCTGCAAAATGGGGGAGCCGGGCCGGGAATTTGCTTTCCGACCTTGTCCGTACCGGGATTGAAAACGACTTCGAGAAAGTCGTCTTTCCTCTATATCCCGAATTGCGAGACATAAAAGGTGCGCTGGAGTGCGCGGGGTCGAGATACGCTTCGCTCTCCGGGTCAGGGTCAACCCTGTACGGGCTGTTCCAGTCGCGAGCCGACGCGGCGAAGGCGGTGAGCCGTCTGCGAAAACAGGGCCTAAGGGCGGTGGCGACCAGTACGTTGACGCGCCGGAAGTATTGGGAGCAGTCGTTGGTCGTTGGTCGCTAGTCGTTAGCAGTTATTGGCAGTCATTGGCGTTCGGTTCTGGGGTATGATTTAGTGGCCAGCGAATTGATCGTGCATCTTGGGCCGTCGACTAATGGTAGGTCAAGTGCCTTTGGAGCACTTTGTCTAGGTTCGAATCCTAGCGGCCCAGCCAGATAAACCAGTTCTCAGTTCCCGGTTCTCAGTTCTCAGTAGAGACACTGGAGCCCCAAAACTGAGAACCGGGAACTGAGAACTAACCCATGGCCACAGTTGCGACTACTGCCGAGAAGACGACCGCGGAAAAAAAGCCGATCACGGACGAGAAAACGGAACGCAAGCCGCAACGCGCCCGGGTCGATGACAGGTTTAAAGTTTTTTGCGGAACCGCCAACGAGGCGCTCTGCGAAGAGGTCTGCAACTTTCTTGGCCTGACGCGCGGACAGGCCCTGGTGACGCGTTTCAAGGATGGCGAAGCGTATGTGCAGATCCAGGAGAACGTGCGCGGGGCCGACGTTTTCGTGATGCAGCCCACCTGCCAGCCGGTGGACATGCATCTGATGGAACTGTTGTTGATGATGGACGCGCTCAAGCGGGCTTCGGCGCGCCGCATCACGGCCGTGATTCCGTATTACGGCTATGCGCGCCAGGATCGCAAAGACAAGCCGCGCGTGCCGATTTCGTCGAAGCTGGTGGCCGACTTGCTGACCACCGCCGGCGCCGATCGCGCGCTGGTTGTGGACTTGCACGCGCCCCAGTTGCAGGGATTTTTTAATATTCCGGTGGACCACTTGTTTGCTTCGCCGGTGCTGGTCGATTACTTCAAGAAGCTGAACCTGCCGGATCTGACGGTGGTTTCGCCGGACGCGGGTGGCGTGGAACGCGCGCGCTTCTTCGCGAAGAAGATGGATGCGGCGCTGGCCATCGTGGATAAACGCCGCGTCGAAATGAACGTGGCGGAAGTTATGAACGTGATCGGCGAGGTCAGTGGCCGTACTTGTCTGATCATCGACGATCTCATCGACACAGCGGGAACATTGGTAAAAGTGGCGCAGGCGCTGGTGCAGAACGGCGCAAGCAGTGTGTATGCCTGCTGCACGCACCCAGTACTTTCAGGCGCTGCGGTGGAAAATCTGGTGGACTCTCCGATCACCGAGGTGGTGGTGACCGACACGATCCCGCTGAGCGAAGCGGCAAAACAAGTTTCCAAGATCAAGGTGCGTTCGATTGCGGGGCTGATTGGACGGGCGATTCAGTCCATTCACGAAGAGACTTCGGTCAGCAGACTTTTTAGCTAGAGAGGTCGTTGGTCGTTAGTCGCTGGTCGTTCGCGATTCACCGGCGCTTATGGGTTTTGCCAACGACCAACGACCATCGACCAACGACGAATTAACGAAGGACGGAAACGGAATTATGGCTACTGCAACGGATATCAGCATTCTGGAAGCGGAAAAGCGCGAACCAGGTACCAAGAACGCCGCTCGGCGGATGCGCGTCGGCGGAAAAGTTCCAGCCGTGGTATACGGCGCGGGCAAGGACGCAGCTGCGATCGCGGTCGATCCGCGGCAAGTCTTGCGCATCCTGAGGTCGGAGAGCGGGCACAACACCATTTTTGACCTGGCGCTCGACAGCGATCGCGTGAAGGCCATGATCGTTGACTGGCAATTCGAACCGATCAAGGGAACCCTGCTGCACGTGGACCTGCAACGCATCGCAATGGACAAGAGGTTGACCGTCACCGTTCCGGTCGTGCTCAAAGGCGAGGCCGAGGGTGTGAAGACGGAGGGCGGCATCCTCGAACAATTGTTGCGTGAGATCGAGATTGAGTGCCTTCCGTCGGATATTCCGAAGAACCTCGAAGTGGACATCAGCCATCTCGTGTTCGGCGTCGAAGTGCGCGTGAAAGACTTGCCACACAGCGAAAAACTGAAGTTCCTGACCGACGAAAACCAGATGATCGCGCACATCACGACGGTGAAGGAAGAAGTGGTTGCGGCTCCGGAGGTGGTGGCAGACGCGACGGCGACTCCGGCAGAACCTGAAGTCATTAAGAAGGGTAAACAGGAGACCGAGGGTGAAGGCGAGGCCGAGGGCGATGCCAAGGGCAAGGCCAAGCCCGAAAAGGCTGAGAAGGCCGAGAAGAGCGACAAGAAAGACAAGAAATAGCTGCTGGCTGCTGGCCTCTAGCTAGGCGCCAGCAGCTAAAAGCCAAGAGCCAATTTGCGTGAAACTGATCGTCGGTTTGGGCAACCCCGGAATCGAGTACCAGTTCACGCCGCACAATCTCGGGTTCTTGACGATCGATCGGATCGCCAACGGTCTCGGGATCGAAGTTAGGAATCGCCAATGCCGCGCGCTGACTGTGCGGGCAATGATCGCCGGAGCGCCGGTGCTCCTGGCCAAGCCGGAAACCTACATGAACCTGAGTGGGCTTTCGGTGCGGGAACTGGTTGAGGAACATCAGGTAGATGTGACACGCGATCTGATTGTGATTTACGACGAACTCGACCTGCCGCTGGGCGCGATTCGCATCCGGCAGCGAGGGAGTTCAGCGGGGCACAACGGGATGGAATCCATCCTCGGCGCCCTGGGCACAGATGAGTTTCTGCGCATTCGGCTGGGAATTGCGCCCGATCGCAAAGTCGTGGACAGTGTGAAATATGTGCTGACGCCGTTCCGCAAGGCGCAGGAAAAAGTTGTGGACGAAGTCCTCGATACGGCGGTGCAGGCGGTTGAGGTAATTTTGAAAGAAGGACCGGCAGCGGCGATGAACCGGTTTAATCGCAAGAACGAGCCGGATGAGTGAGAGGTAGTCGTTCGTCGATCGTCGTTGGTCGATCGTCGTTGGTCGATAGCAAGCGCTCACGATTTGCGATGAATTCCGAACGACTAAAGACTAACGACCAGCGACTGTATTTTTGGAGATAACGCATGAATCGTAACTATGAATTGATGTTCATCGTCCGGCCCGACATGGTGGACGAGGATCTGAACAAGCTGATTTCTACGCTCGAGTCTTCGGTGACCTCGGCGGGCGGAACGACCAAGACCGAGGTCTGGGGCAAGCGTCGCCTTGCCTACAGGGTAGGGAGGTTCAACGATGGCATCTTTGTGCTGATGATGATTGACGGCATTGGCGCCGTCGTGCACGAACTCGAACGCCGC
>Ga0210407_10000803_pt1 | contig 32606 bp, 42 predicted proteins | sample IncBWC27MmetaG_FD_150860 | JGI IMG/M metagenome (GOLD analysis project Ga0210407, IMG submission 150860) | Forest soil microbial communities from Barre Woods Harvard Forest LTER site, Petersham, Massachusetts, United States - Inc-BW-C-27-M | ecosystem: Environmental > Terrestrial > Soil >...
TGGGGATGAGAAAGGAGATCAGCATGGCGAGATCAACGATGGTGGTGAGCGTGACGAGAGCCCGACTGGGCTTCACAGTTTCAGACGCCAGTCGGGAGTGGGAGCTGGCCGTTTTTATTACACATTGGCAATCCGGTGCGTCAGCCTTTACAATAGTTCTTGCAGAAGTGGACGGCGCCTGTTACTCGAAAGGTGGTAGTGTTCTTCCAGCCGACCATACGATGTTTCAGACAAAGGTTGTCCAGACGGTCAGTAGAATTTGCCATCATTGGGACGAGATGGATCGGGAAGCGCTCAAGGCAGTCGTTCGTCGTCAGCTTTCAAAGTAACAGAAGCAAAATTCACTTGAGGAGACTTTAGCATGACGGATAAGAAATTCGAAGTCGCAGGAAATGTCAGTATCGTTTCGACGGGCAAGACAGTCGTCTCGAAAGAACAATTCGAGACGGTCGTCGATAACGCGATCAAAGGTCCGGAGGATGTGGGAGCGGGCAGTTCTCTCACGGACATGTACGATCGGTTCTCAAAGCTCATCTACGCGATCGACGCTTCGGGTTCGATGGGAGAGGGCATGCTCTCAGAGGACTCGATCAAGATGTACAAATGGACGCCGGATATCTTGGAGCAGTTCAAAGCTCGGATGCGAGCCGACAAAGATCTGACAGAAGAGAACTTCGACGAGATAACAGAAGACGATAACGGAAACGAAGTCATCCAGACGCAACATATCGACGTCGACGGGATGTCGGAAGACGAACTGAAAATGTACATCATCAGTGAGCATCTGGACGACAAGTACAGCATCCGTTTGGAAATGAACTACAGCCACAACACTCGTGGTCGTTCGAAGATGATGGCGCTCAAGGACGCAGCCAAAGACTTCGTCCACACGAGGTTCCAGAAATTCGCCGACGCAAGGGTGGGGGTTTTCTCATTCGAAGATCATCCGAGTCAGCTCTGCGCCGCCGGAGCTGTCGAGACAGAAGTACTGGCAGCGATCAATCGGCTACCAGACAACGGTGGTGGTGGCACGAACATCTATTCAGCCGTAGATCGGGTCGTCAATGAGTGCAAACGGCGCCCATCGGAAGTTGGACTCAATCATATCGTTCTCGTCTCGGACGGGTGCGATGGTGGCGCGATGAGAGTCGAGGAGCTGGTGCCCAAGATGAAAGAACTGGGCATCGTGTTCGACTTCATTTACATGCTGGGCCTTTCGCCAGATGCTCAGGGTGAGCAGGTAGCGGCGATGATGCGCCGGGTCTGCGAAGCGACCGGGGGCGAGTATACCGTAGTCAAAACGGAACAGGACTTCGTACAGAAGTTCTTAGAGGTCAGCAAGCGCCCGATGTTGCCAGCGCCGAAATAGACAGCAAGTCTTGTATAATGAGACGGACAGGAGAATGAGCATGGAGCGACACGTGGTAGTTAGCTGTCGAAGAGATGAGATTCGGCGAGTGAAGATCAGTTGCCGATGTGGGCGGGTTTTCACAGCCGAGTTTCCTCAGCAGATAGCCCGGGCACTAAATTTGCATCCGTGCCCGGGCTGTGGCGCGGGCTTCCTAATTTCCCAAGCACCAGACGGGAAGTGGAAGATCGAACGCTGTACAGAGACAGTCGAAGGCTCGGTCTTTGAACAGACTGGGCCTCCACAGAAAAAGGAATACAAGCAGTAGACGAGTTTGGCGTGGTGGGGTTTGGTCAGGTAAGGTAGTGTCAGCTGAGGTAAGGTAAGGAGAATAAAATGAGACAGCAACAAGTAACGGTAACGGAAGTGATTACGAAAGCGTTGGTCGACGAAGTTGGTTTGAACAAAACGCTGAGAATTCTGAACCGGGCGATTGAGAAAGATGCAGTCAATCATCCGGGAAACAGAAATCCCGATTTCATCGGGATGGTGGCATTCGCAAAGATCTACGCAGAGAACGCTGACATCTGTCTTTGTGGGGATCTGGTGAACGAGAAGTGTCCAGAGCACGGAAATAAGAACGAAGGGAGCAATTGATGCCTAGAGGATGGAGAAGAAGACAGCATGTTCCGGGACCGAGACCAGCACCAACAACGATCGGTGGGGCTTCTGTTGGGGTTAACATACCGACCGGAGCTCCAGCAAAACAAAGGAAGCCACGGGTTCACAAACCGAAAGTTGCCAAGATACCTAGACCGAAAGGCAAAGACCTCAGGATGATGCTGAAGGGATTGCTCACAGTCTCACAGGCGAATCGGATAGCCTCTTTATCCTATGCGCTCCAGTGGTACGATCAAGCACTTCCCTACATGGTCCAGAAGGGCAAGCTGGATGCCAAGGCCAAGAAGTTGTTGGAGGTCGCCGTCAAATGCCGGAAGCAGGGCATTGGGACGGTCAACGACAATGAGAAAGAGACTTCTTTTCTCATGGCACTCAGACAGTATGAGAGGGCTTGTGTCGCTCTCAAGCCTTCTCTCGTGGACAAGTTCTACAAGCAGTTCGAACTCAGAAAGACGAAGCTGGAAGCCAAGCAGCAACGCTTGGAGAACAAGTTCGGTAACGTCACCGACTTGCTGCAGAAAGCAATCGGGAACCGAATCAAGTTGGTAGTGGCAGACGCACAGAAGCCCTTCCAATACGACCCGGGACTGACTTCGGTTTCCTATAACCGAGAGGCTGCCAAGGCGCTGGCTCTCAAGTACAGACAGGAAGGGATACTGCCAGTCCTACTGGATCAGCTACCACTGCTGGCTCAGCACGCAGCTTTACAGCAGGGTACGGGTGAGCAGGCCGGGACTTGGCAATACGATCCGGCAAGGCACGTGGCGATTGTGGAAGAGATGTTGGCTTCTTTCATTATCTTCGCCAGATCAGCCGACGCTCCCAAACGGTTGGTTCAGAATAGGGTCGTACGGGAACCTAAGGTCAAGGCTCCAGTAGACCCGAATGCACCGCCCGTGCAACGAGCTGCTAGGGTCTCTGCCAAAGGACCTCGATACTTGGGCTTCCTAGTACCGGGGACCGCGATTGCGACGGTCTACGAGCGGCTAATGGACGAACAAGAGCACGATATAAAGGATGTTATCGCCGGGTTGACCACGAGCGATCCAGTCGGTCGGGTCAAACAGTTGGGTCGGTACGGAGTGGAGAAGGCAGTACTGGATCTGACAATCAACGGACAGAAGGTTTCCATCAAGCACAAGCCGGGCGTGACGCCGGGGGAGAAGAAATGAGACTCTATAGACTCTCGAACAAGAACGGAAATGGTGGCTGGGTATTTGCAGAGGATACCGAGACAGCCAAAGCGATCTTCTTTCAGGAGCATGGTGTGAAGAAGATTTCGAACATAAAGAACGTTGTCGATCAGACAGATTTCTATGCATCGTCAACGGATTTGGCAGATGTTAAAGTAGCCGGTTTGGCCTGCTTAGCCTGTTCGGTTTCAGGACCACCGAAGCGTTCATGGTGCATTTCTAGAGAGGGAAAGATAGTGAGAGACCTCTCGAAAGGTATCGGAGTTTGAATTTGGCGAGGTGATGTTAGGTGGGGTAGTGTGTGGTCTGGTTTGGTCTGGTTGGGCGAGCTACGGTGATGTATGGTAAGGTCAAAGAAAAATAGAAAAGGAGAAGAACGATGAGTCAAAAAGTTGAGGTCAGCATAAAAGGGCTACCGCCGGGAATCATGATGCACAGATTTCCATTGGAGCCGATCGAAGGTCTGGAAAAGAAGTCGAAGGAAGAGCAAGCTGAGTATTCGGCCTACCGAAACGTAGAGACACACGAGCTCTACATTCCGGGACCGGCAGTTCAGCAAGCTCTTGTCGCGGCTGCAACCTATTCAAAGGGAAAAGGACGTGGATCGTTGCAGAAGGTTGTGGCCGCATCGGTGTTCGTCTTGGACGGCACATTGACTCTTGGCACGAAGAAATATGAAATAGACTCACGAGCTGTTGTTGTTCCAGCCACGGGAGGGCGGGTCGTTAGGCATCGGCCAGTCATTCTGAGCTGGGCAACAAAGTTCGAGCTGATGTATGACGAGAAACTTCTCAGCGAAGTGCAGATCAGGAAGGTCGTCGAGGAAGCCGGCAGTCTTTGTGGACTTCTCGACTACCGGCCAAACTGCAAAGGACCTTTCGGTCGGTACATGGTCACGAGTTGGAAGTTGGTCGAGTAAAAAGAAATTCGCCACGGTCGGAGTTGCTGCTGGGAGATTCGGCCGTGGCGAGTGTTTTAAGGTTAGCTGAGGTTTGGTTCGGCGGGCTATGGTGTGGAGAGGTGGGGTCAGGTATGGTTAGCTGTGGTGAGGTAAGGTAAGGAGAAAATAAATGCCACGAGCTTTATTCACATCGAAAAACTTGATTGGTGATGGACTTTACATCCAGCCGGCCCTCAAAGCTTGGCAACAGCTACATCCAGATTGGGATATCGATTTGCTGACAAACAACGATCATATAACCTGTCTGTACGAAGGCATGGGGATAGATCGGATGCGGATCATCTTTGAGAGGGAGGACGTGCGTTGTTCTTTACCAGGAGAGTACGACTTCGAGCACGAGTTCCAGATCAATAAAGCATTCGAGCTCGGAGAAAAGAAGAACTATCACATCAGCCAAGCATACTTTGAGCTACTAGATCTACCAGTGCCAGAGTATCCAGTAAAGGTAGAGTATACGCCACCAGAGGGTGAGACGGAGAAGGATCTAATTCTTTTATCCATGTTCTCGAACAGCTGCTCTTCCCGGGATGGGAAGGCACCAAACAAGATGATTTCCTTCGCCGTCTGGCTACCTATTATTACGTTGGCCAGACAGCTGGGAAAGGTCGGGGTCTTGGGTTCCGAGAAGGATTGGGGACAGGCTCCTCTACCGATCAGAGACGATGAGTATTACGCAGGTAGATCACTAGCAGACGTAGCTCGGCTCATGCGGGATGCCAAGCTACTCATTACGATAGATAATGGACTCGGGCACTTGGCGGCGACACAAGGGACGCCAACGATTCTTTTCTATCCCAAGTGCCTGAGACGGCATTGGATCGTACCGAGTGGCAATCCAAAGTTGTACGTTTACCAGATGGACCCATTGGATTTGACAGTGACGATCGGGACGTTGGTTGTGAGAGAAGGAATCAAATCTTTATTACAAGGAGATCAGCATGAAGAAAAAGCAACAGAAGAGCCGCCGTTCGAAGACAAAGGCCAAGTCTCCAAAGAAGAAAGTGACAGCAATAGCAGCGCCGCCTGAATTTTACCGGGTGGAGTTGGAAGTAGTTTCCAAGGCTCAGGACAATTCGATCAGATATACGTACGCGCCGTACGGAGAGAACGTCGGGCTATCAGAGCTGGAGGCTTTGGAGAAGCAAGATGAGCTGAAGGTGCTGGGAATCGGTGGTCGCGTAGTCCATCTGGATGGGACACCAGATGGGAAAGTGATTGCGACGTGGGGCAGTATAGAGAGGACAGCTGCCGCCGAGAAGATCGAGCAAGGGGCTCTCGATAAAAGGGCTTGACTTCATTAGTGGGAATAAACTATACTTTTCTTGTGGGGGATCTCGGTCCCCCAAAGGTATTTAAGGCCAAACAAAAATCTAGCATGAGGTGACGAAATGGCAACGATTACTTCCGAGCAGGTTTCAAAATTCGCAGTCCGGTCGAGGAGAATCAAACTGTTGACCGACGCACAGAAAGTGGCCAGGGAAGAGATTCTGACCGCGCTGAAGAAGGGGGCTTCCATTCCATTGGACGGCCCCTACGTAATAGATCTTTCCCAGAATGGTGGGAAGGATTTTAGCTGGGAAGACGAGTACCGCGCGCTGAGAATCTCCCAGCTCAAGGCCGACGATTACACTCAGAAAGAAGCCGAAGCGTTGGTCGCTCAAGAAATGAAAGAGAAAAAGGAAGCTGCTCCGGATAAAGAAGCCGAAGTCATCGACGGAGAATCCTACATCGGTGGAGTCAAGCTGACTCCGAAAGTGAATGCCCGTTATGGGAAGAGGGTAGCAGCGTGAGACAACAAGTCAAAGTCGAATGGAACTTCGCACCCAAGCCACCGATCGCTATGATGATCACGCTCCGTAACGGGCAGAAGATCAAGCAGGACGTAGCCCACGAGCTGCGTCCTGAGGGTATTCCTACGAAACAGATCTGGTGTTTCGGTTGTCAGGAATACTTTCCTAACTGGCACGCAGCTCTCTGGCGCCACGGGCTTTGCGTTCAGCCTCCGGGTGGGAAGATGCCAGAGATCAAAACAAAGCCAGTAGTGATGCCGACGAAAAAGAAAAACGATCGGGTTCCTCTGCCAGATGGATTCGCCGATTGGTCGGTGGGTCAGATGAAGAGCTGGCTCTTTAAGCATCGTCCAGACAGCTACAAAAAGATCTATGGGAGGGTTTAACGATGGGCTTCTATCAAAAGATGGCAGCAGATCGCGCAGCAGGGAAGCTGGGAACGCCACCAAAGTACCGGGTACTCCAGGTCGACATGCTCAAGCAGGCCGACCGAGAGAAGGCCGCAACGATAATCTCATTCGTCCAGTCCGACAGCGACGCCTACAAACTGGCGGGCCATGACGGGTTCGCCTATAAAGATCTAGACCTCAGGCGCCGGGTCGGTGTGGTTACTTATAAGGGGGCTGAAGTAGCCCTCTTATTCAAACGAGAGGTCCTAGAACTGGAACCAGGACCAGCAGATCCAGTCCCTGAGCGAACGATCAAGGACCCAGTCGGAGCTTGGATACAAGTCGATCTACTCAACGCCGATGCTGTCGAGATTCGAAAGGGCATCGGGGATCGTTTATCGGCAGCAATCGCTCAGGCACAGCGTCTCCAGATGCTTTGGCAGGACGAGAAAGGAAGAAGGGAAAAACTTGAGGAGGAGGTAGCATCGAGACAGGGACTGAAAGAAGCGCTCAGGGGTTCGACAGAGAAGATAGCTCTGATGGAGGCAGAGAAAAAAGCAACTGAGAAGGAGATGGAGGGGCTCAAGAGAGATCTGCAAAAAGAAAAGGAGGCCAGGAGAAACGACAAACTGAATCTGGTGCGTGAGATGTTTCCGGTGTTTAATACCGTCTGGTTGGCTGGACTACATCGAGTCGGCGATCAACTGTACGGGATCATCCGGACTCAGCTGACAGAGGCGTTGGGAAAGATCGGTATCAAATTTGTCGAGCCCAAGGTGGGCGACACGTTCGATCCAAACTCTCACCACGCCATACACGGGCAGCCGTATCCGATGGGAGCCCGGGAGATCGGTTCCGTGATCCAAGTCCATCGAGTCGGTTGGTCGCTGGGTTCAGCAGTAATCGAGGCAGCAGATGTTTCGGTTGGAGTTGAATCCAAGGAGGAGGTGAAGGATGGCACAGGACAATGTGGTAGTCCCGAAACTGAACCAAGAGGAGAAGCTAAAGCTGATAGAGGAGTGGCGTAGTTGGTATGAAAAATATTCCAAGTGGGAGGTGCTTGAAGAGCAAGATTTCGAGTCAATTTGTATCGGCTGGTGCTGTGCCAAAGGTATGACACCAGACGAGGGCTATGATTTTTATCAAGAAATGATTCCGTTGAAATTGTTCTAAAACTTTCGCACGGAGATCACAAAATGGCATTGCTTACCGCAGAAGAGAAAGCAGCCTTAGCAAAGGAGGGTCTATGGGTCAGAGAAAAATGCGACGGATGTAAAAAGCCAATTCTGTCGCCGGTATCATTTGTGAAGAAAGACGGTCGGGTATTTTGTGCAAGTTGTCAAAAGGGCCAGGATCTAGTTTTAGCAGATACGAAAAAGGAGAATGAAGAAATGAAGACCAAAGCAGAAAAGAAAGCAGCTCCAAAGAAAGAAAGCAAGACGATTGCCGGACATCTACGGGAAGGAACAGCAATTGCCGACCTCTACTTGTTCTTGGAAGACGAAAAGAAACACAAGCTGGGAGACGCGAAGAAGTTGATCGCCAAATACAAGGCAGATCCAATGGGCAGGATCTACCAGCTGGGTCGCTACGGCAAGAAAGGGCCGGAGTTCTGGGCGGTGATTGTCGACGAAGAGACGATCCAGATGAAGAAAGGAAAAGCTGCAGCGACGGCTCCCAAGCCCAAGGCAGCCGCCAAGGAGAAGGAAGCGCCGGCAAAGAAAGCTGTATCAAAAAAAGAGCAAGAGCCTGACGAGACGGCCGCCATGCCCTCGAAGGCTCTAAAAGCGACCATGGCATTGGTTCGTCGGACTCTCAAGTCGGGGAAGGACTGGACCAAGAACAAACTAATGGAGCATCTGATCGAAGAACACGATCAGGACCCGAAGAGAATCGCAGCCGCAGTACAGGAGGAGATCAAGGCCGGTGGTATCAAGGTCGAGGACGGGGTTCTCGAACTGGTCTAGCGAGTTCTGGACGGCCTCGACTCCGTCCGGGATAGGGAGAGGGCGAGGGGGAAGTTTTCGCCCTCTTCTGATTTTAAGAACGGAGGAACGATATGAGTTGTAACGTGATAGTTGTTGGTCCACGAGACAAAGATATTCCAGAAGATGTAAAAGTAATTAGTACCGTGGCTAAGTCGGCCCTATGGGCAGGGTTGAGTCCATTCTTGCTTGGTCCTTGTAAGCTATGGGGTGGGCATGTTTCTAAGAATATGGAGAATGGTTGGCAGTATTCGAAGGTGTACACAGAGTATGAAGATGGTGGGTTAGGTCGGCCAACAAAGCGCTGGCTGACGTGGGCAAAGGAAGGTTGGAGTAATCCTAGAGCCATTCGATACCCGATGGGAAAGAACATAGCTCCAGAGTACAGTTGGTGGGATGGAACATCCTATGGGTACATTCAAGCAAGAGTAAAAATTTATATTCCACTTTATGCCAAAGCAGTAGTAAGAACTGAGGCCTTCACAGAACTCCAGAAGATGTATAAGAGACAAGAAGAGCTTTGGCTTTGGGACTACGACGGCTACGATCGAAGAAAATTTAACATGACGTTGATTGATGTAATGGCAGAGCCGAGAAAAAAGATGGGTCATGCTTTTGTTTTAGCGATGTTGCTGAAGTGGGGAAAAGATTTTTGGAGATTCTAAGAACGAAGAGAAGTAGTTAGAATCAAAGTGGAGTTTTGGAATGGATAACAGAACAGCAAAGAAAGCATCGGCGTTACTCTCTTCGACCGGCTATCTGAGACTATCCTCAGATCTGGTCCCAGAGAAAGGGAGTTTGGTATTTATTCTCACGCCACTGCCAGCAGAAAAGCGGCTGGTGCTAAAAATCGTTACAGATCCCGTGACGGGGTCTTGCTATTATGATCATAAAGCAAAAAGAAAAGCCCTCTATGCGAATGGAGCTTCTAGATGCCCATTGGTGGCGGTCAAATCAGCCATGAAATTCTTGGGCATCCAGCTGCCGAAGAAATCGAAAGAGTTTCCGGTCAAGAAAAGAGGAGATGTGTTGACCGTCCAGTTTTGAGGCGAGGTACGGTTGTGTCTGGTGGGGTTAGGTTAGGTTAGGTGATGTGAGGTTGGGTTAGGTGATGTCGGGTAAGGTAAGGTCTGGTAGGGTTTGGAGAAATAAAAGGAGAAAAGAAAATGAAGAGTTACCTAAGGTGGGTTTTTCGAACGATACTTATTCTTTCGGCGTTATACGCGCTCGATTGGTGCTTTCAAGGGATTTCAGCCAAGAGTGACTTGGCCCTCTTCGCAGGATTTCTTGGTGTTGTGACGTTAGCTTTTCTGGTGCCGTTTCTCTGGAGTATCATTTCAAAAATAGAAAAGGAGAAGAACGATGAGCGTAGGACTGAAAGTAACACTAGTAGTCGGAGCGATAGTGTTAGTGATACTGTTGTTCGCTAGTGGTTGTACGACAATCCCACCGGGACACGTCGGGATTGTTGTCGATCAGTATGGGGCAAATCGTGGAGTACAAGACTACACAGTTTCGACAGGGAGGGTGATTTACAATCCGATTTCGAAAAGCGTAATCGAGTATCCCACTTACGTTCAGACAATCAAGTGGACGGCGAATCCGAAGGAAGGGGGCCTGAACGACAAGCACGATCAAGGGGATTCGGCCGACGAGAGTTTCACATTTACCACATCAAAGGGAACAGCCATCAACGCCGATGTCAGTCTAGCATTCCAGTTAGACCCAGTTGGCGTTCCAGCATTCTACGTAATGTTTCGATCAGATAACTTAGAGACGTTCGTCTATGGTTATTTGCATAACGAGACGAGAAATGCCATGAACGTTATTGGTGGCAAGTACACTGTCGAAGACGTGATGGGAGAGAAGCTTGGTCAATTCATCGACGAAGTGGAACAGAGAATCCAGTCGCGTGTATCTCCGTATGGTGTAAAGATCGGCCAGTTTGGTTTCATTGGTCGACCAAGACCACCACAACAGATTACTGACGCTATAAACAATTCGACAGCAGCTCAATACTTAGCGGCTCAGAAACAGAATGAGTTACAGCAATCTGTTGCTGACGCAAAGAAGAGGGTAGCCGACGCTCAAGGAGAAGCAGATGCGGCTATTACCAAAGCCAAAGGACAGTCTGAAGCTAATCGGCTTCTCAACGAGTCGCTGTCAGATAAAGTTTTACAGCGATATAGTTTAGATGTCCAGTGGCATTTGATCGACAAATGGAATGGTCAGCTACCTGTGACGTCGACGGGGCAAGGGGCCAATATGCTTTACAGTTTGACACCACCGCCGAAGTAGTAAAAGGATGGGGGCTCGAAAAAGGGTCCCCATTTTTTTTTATATGAAAAGGAGAAGAATGATGATATTTGTCTCACTGGAGAATGAGAAGAAGGTAGCAGATGGGATTCGGAGTGTCGCGGCTTCCATCAAGCGGTTCGTCGATTTGTTGGAGAGATTGGAGAAGCTGGCGTTGAAAGAGATCGAGAAAAATAAGGCTGGACATCGTTAAGGGAAAATAAAAGAAAAGGAGATTGAAAATGGCGACATGGATTGAAGGTAAGAATGGTAACAAGTGTTCCGTGGAATACTTTGGAACAAAGGAATCGGCGCAAAAGGCGCTGGACAGCTTGAAGGATTGTGAGAACTGTATTAACTGCTCCCGCTGCTCCGGCTGCTCCGGCTGCTCCCGCTGCTCCCGCTGCTCCGGCTGCTCCGGCTGCTCCCGCTGCTCCGACTGCTCCCGCTGCTCCCGCTGCTCCGGCTGCTCCGGCTGCTCCCGCTGCTCCGACTGCTCCGGCTTAAAGAACGCCGCACCAATCACAGGAAATTTCAAAGCGCCAGAAATTCCTGTGATTCTCGATATCCACAAGCGAGTTTACGAAGCGGTGATAGCACCAGACCATCATTTGAACATGAAAGATTGGCATACTTGCCAAATGACACACTGCCGGGGTGGATGGGTTGTGACTATCGCAGGTGAAGCTGGAAAGAAACTTGAGTCTTTCCATGGAACATTGCTCGCTGCACAGTTGATTTACGACGCGAGTGATCCTACGCAGAGGTTTAATCCCTGCCGATTCTTCGACAGCGACGAGGTAGCGATGGAGGATATGAAGAGACTGGCAGAAAGGGCTTGACAAAGATAGCGATTATAGAGATCGAGAAAAGCAAAGAAAGGAAATATGAAAAAAGATAATGCCAATTTAGACATGCTCCGGTCTTTCGCAGTGCTGGTTGTGCTTACGGTTCATTTGTTGATCTCTGGGTTTCATATCGATGCTATCGGTCCAGTAGATTTGAGAAGATTTGGTCAGTGGGGTGTGCTGATGTTTTTCGTCCACACCTGTTTGGTGTTGCTTTATTCTCTGGAACGAAAGCCAGAATTCTGGCCATTTCTCTTACGGAGGGTTTTCAGGATTTATCCTCTTAGCATGATCACGGTGCTTATCGTTGTCGGGTTTTCTTTACCGATGGGTTACGCTGGAGATCATTTCGTTCTCGTATCTAGATCAGTCAAGAATGTGTTTCTCAATCTAGCCTTACTCCAGAATCTTCATGGTGGGGAGTCTGTTATAGCTCCGCTGTGGAGCTTGCCTTACGAGATGCAGATGTATTTGTTGCTACCGGCCGTGTTCTATCTTCTCAAGTGGAAAGAAAGATTTGTAGAGTATTTGCTTTGGATGGTAGGACTTTTCCTGGCTACGCATTCTCTATGGGCGGAAGCTCATGGGTTGCCGGGTCTGACGTTCTTTCCCTGCTTTCTAGCTGGAGCGGTAGCTTACCGGGGATCACAGAAGTATACAGTCCCGTCCTGGCTCTGGCCGGTTGCCGTAGTTGGTATCACTTTGTTGTTCGCAGCTCGACCATCGGGGCGTACCGGTTGGTTTTGTTGTTTGCTGCTTGGGATGGCCATTCCGAGATTCAAAGAGTTGTCGAGTCCGTTTGTGAAACAGTGTGTGGCTACGATTGCAAAGTACTCGTATGGAATCTATTTGCTCCATCTTATTTGTATTTGGATTGCATTCGAAGAGCTCAATATATTTCCGGTCGTCGTAAAGTGTCTTGCGTTCTTAGCTATGTTGGTCGGTTCAGTATATTTTGCCTACCACGTTATCGAGGCTCCTATGATTCAGTTGGGATCGAGACTTGTGGGTTGGAAGAAAAAAGAACGCTTGACTTCATTAGTGGGAATAAACTATACTTCCGGCGTGGGGGACTTCGGTCGCTCCACAAAATTTAGCATGAGGAGATGAAATGAAAACAACAGCAAGATTGTACATTACGAATCTATCCGACGAGAATGCAATGGAGTTGATGGCTGCATTGAAGCGGGAGCCTTCGTCACGTGGTGCAAAGTTCCAATTAGATCATCCAGATCCACCGGAGCTGTGCGAAAAGGAGTACGACCTTGTTGAGCATGCCAACGCTGAGTTAGAAGAGTCTGTAGACGACGTCGATGGGTATGGCGGTTCAGACACGAAGGGAGAAGTTTTTGCCGATATCAAGCGGCTCAGAAAGCACCAAGCCAGAATCGAACAGAAGTTGGGCGCGTTTGGGCTTGCGATTACCAAGTTGGAAGTGGCTGCGAAGAAACTCCAGTAAATCCTCTCAACGACAGGGGCCCCGGCCGGGGCCCCTCAAACTCCCCTCAAAACAGTTCAGTAAGTCCTTTAGAATGACCACTTGCATTCGTTGAAACGGGTCTGAAATAACTCCTTTAGAATGAACAGATAGCGATACCCTATGAGAACACCTATTCACCCTCGAACCCCTTGCATATCCAATCCCTAGCTCGTTTTTCGTGTATCCTGCCACTCGTTTAGACTCCCCTCATTCAGCTCCAGCCCGGGTATGGGTGTGTCTGGGTCACGGTAAGACGTAAACGTTTTCCAGTCGGACAGTTATACTCGGACAATGGGAAGCTTGTGGACGGGTCTCAAAGGACTGCACGACACGCTAGTTGCGCGTGTCGTTCGTTATTTCCGGGCAAAAGAAATCATCAAGACGTTGGCACCACTCCACGCTCACGAGCTGGCTAATACGCCGGTTAATCAGTGGGTTCAGAAGAAAGCCGAGCAGTCGAGGGAGATCGCAGCAGTCAAGTCGGGAGCATTCGCCAACACGATTGTAGACAGGCGGTCGTGGCAGTATCCTTACATTCCGGAAGCCCTTCATCGTTTGAACCAGCCCATCCTAAAAAACACGCCATACAATCTCCGCCGTTTTTCCGAGACTCCCATTCCAAGGCGAGCCGTTAATCTGATCAAGAACGCTCTGCTCGCTTTGCGTTGGCGGGTTTCGATCGACGAAGAGAACTACGACGAAGAAGATCCGGATCTGCTGAAGAATGTAAAGATCGCTGAGTACTGCCTACAGCATCCGAATCTACAAGACAGCTATCGTACACTTTTCGAAGCCGTCATTGAAGATTTCTTGATGGGTGGTTACGGGTGCATCGAGCCACAATTGACACCAGACTACCGAAGGCCGATAAAGATGTGGGCTGTCGACGGCTCGACGATTAGAATTTATGCGGATTGGACAGAAGCGACACCAGATCGACCACACTACGCGCAGTTGACTGGATTGAAAGGTGAGCGTGGAATTATTTCCTTCCTAGATGATGAGCTGGTTTACATTCGAGACAACGTTCGCTCGTCGACTCCATTTGGTATCGGAAAGATGGAGACCTGTTTTCTGACGATCAATGCACTGCTCGGGGCACAAGACATGTCAGCGAGAGCAGCAGCAGATCAGATTCACAAGACTTGGCTGTGGTGGACAACGAACTTGCCGCCAGGGCAGTTCGAGACAGTACAACGCCATATCCAGAATGAAGCAGAAGGTCAGGCAAAACTCTCGTTGTCGACCGGCATGCCGAAGCCGGAAGTAATCGAAGTCCAGCCAGTAACTCCAGACGACCTACTGATGGACTGGCAAACACTTTGTATCCGAATCATTGCCGCCGGTTTCGATCTCTCCCCGATGTCCTTGGGACTGGAGCGGGATGTAAACCGTTCCACAGCCGCAGTGATGTCGGAGCAGGATTTCAATTCCGCTATAGTCCCAGCAGCCAGAAAGTTAGAAGAGTCGATCACCAGATTGATTCTCCATCGTACGTTGGGTTGGAAGGAACTGAAGTTCGAGTTCGTCGGGCTGGAAGATCCAGACGAGATTATCCAGGCTCAGTTGATGGGACGACTGTATCCGATCAACGCCATCACGCCGGATGAAATCCGAGATCGAATGCAGATCGGTCCTCCGCTACCCGGTGGTTGGGGAAAGATAACAGCTGGTCAGCTGCAACTGATGCAAGCTGCAGCTGCTGGTAAGCCACCGATGGGTGGTGGTGCCGGGGCATCGGGTGGTGGTGGGGGCATGGGTGGGTTCGGTGGCTCAATGGGTTCGATGGGCATGTCCGCCGATCCAGCGTACAAAAAGAGAACGCCTCAGATAGTAGCTTCTTTGGACGAGAGTCCTTTCTCAGCGGAAGATCTGGCACAGATGGACCCACAGGATCTGGAACAATTCCGTCAAGCCGGTGTCATTCCTTACGACCCACAAGATTTGCAGAATCAGATGGAAGCTCAGTCGCCGGGTATTCTCCAGACGATTTCAGAAGAGCTACAAGAGTACTTCGAATGGCTTGAGGAGCAGGAAGAGGCTCAAGTCGAGCAGCCTTCGAAGGTTACAGCCAAGGATCAAAAAGATCAACAAAAGAAATACAAGGAGCGCGAGAAGCGAATTGACGAGGTCGAGAAGACACAGAGGACAGCAGATAAGTTCACGTCCGGTTACGAGTCCAGAAATTTCCGGGGACCATTTCCAAAGAAATCCGTGATGCCGAAAGGACTGGGTAAGAAAAGAAAACCTAAGGTTCCAGCGAATTTTACGGGTAGGACGCGATGATTTGCAAGACTGGAAATTGCTCGACATCGTTTTCGTTATGGGCACAGAAGTCTGTCGACATAACGGATCTAGATATCCAGGATGGCGATCATCCGAATCTAGCGCCGTTTAAAGGAACACTTTTACTTTTGGATCAGCCGTCAAATCAGCCACCGCATGGAAGCGAAGGTCATACGATATTCGTTCCTACGCAGGTAGCAGTGAAACGGTTGGATACTTTGCCTGGCATGGGGATCAATTATCAGAACGACCTAGAGGGACACAATCCAGCAAAAAAGATAGGGGTGATATCGAAGGCATGGGTGGAAGGTAAAAAAGTCAAAGTGGAAGGCGTCATTTGGAAAAAGGATTTTCCTGAGGCTCTGAGAACATTCCGCATGAACAGGGGAAGGCTCGGGATGTCGATGGAATTAGGGGATGTATACGTAAGAGACAAGGACGAGGATGTGTGGCACCTTGAGGATTTTCACTTTACTGGCGCAACCGTGCTGCGGAGAGATCATGCCGCGTACGAGAATACAGAACTCTCAGCTTCAAAAGGTCATTTTATAAATGCTATGGCAGCGGCTCGGTCCGCGGTGAAGATTAGTTCAGTACCTAGCTGGGTTTTTGGTCTTGAGTTTGAGATTGCTGAGATAACAAAGAAAGCTTTGGGGGTAAAAGAATGAGATGGCGCGAAGTAGCCGGCGGGTTTTACGAAGTGTCTGATACGGGATTGGTTCGAAGGAAGAAACCATCAAGTCGGCCGGGAATGTCTAGACCAGGTAGGCTTTGTAAGAGACATCCAGATAATGATGGTTATTGGGTTGTTTACTTCTCTTGCGATGGCGTTTTTACGAAGCATTTTGTACACAAGCTTGTGGCCGAAGCTTTTCTCGGTCCGTGTCCTCCAGGAAAGGAAGTGAATCATAAAGATACGAACAAAGCGAATCCTCATTGGAAAAATTTGGAGTATCTAACAAAGAGCCAGAATGCTCTTCACGCAGTTGCACATGGCTTGTGGCCGATGCACAATTTGCCAGTAAAGCGTGGGAGTGATCATGGAATGTCAAAGTTAACTGAGAACGATGTGCGTCGTATTAGGCGAATCGGTCACCGTCTGGCGCAGAATGAAATAGGACGAAGGTTTGGAGTTTGTGGAGCTACGATTGGGCAAGTTTTAGATAGCAAGACGTGGCGCCACGTTTAATTGAGAGGGAGGAAGCCAGAAATGGCCGATGAAAAGAAAAAGAAACAACAGTCATCCAATGGTCAAGCTTTGGTTACCGCAATTTCTGCTGCTGTAGGGAAAGGCTTGACAGAGGGTTTGTCGTCTTTCATTAAAGAGCAGAAAGAAACGAACAAGGCTACCTTGGATGCGTTGAAGAGCATCAGCGCTTCGCAAGAAGAGTTGGTGAAGGGAATCCATGCGATGGCAACGACCGAGATCGACGCCGCGTCTGAGGAAGAAGAAGACGAGGAAGTCGAGATCGACGCAGCCATGTCGAATCCATCAGACGCAACGATGGCTTCGGCAAGGAAGAAAGACGCTTCCAACGCCTCAGACGCCACGGATGCAACCGATCCTTCGGATGCTACGGATGTAGACGCCGGAATTGATCCGACGAACTTCACTTCCGACAAACAAGGTGACGATGCAACGCCGGGTGATCTGAACCAAGACGCCACTTCACACTACGACGAGCAGTCGAAAGGTCCAGCCTCGTCCCAGATCCAGAAGACTGGAAAAGACGGGAAGAGCCGGGGCATCGCTGCTTCGAAAGACAAGAAGGGAAATGGAGTAATGCTCAAGTCACTAGCATCAGCAGCGGTGAAGATCCGAACGTTGATGGCGGCAAATCAAAAGATGGCAGAAGAGAACAAGCGCTTCCGTAACCGGGTAGCTGCTTTGGAAGCGTCCGTCGAACGTTACGCGGAGCGGGTCGAGCGGAGAACCATCACGCCCGAGATCGCCTCGTTGTTGGAGAAGGGTGGGCACGATGTCCGTGAACTGATGGCCTCGAAGCAGAGGTTGACGGTAGCGGAAGTCGACGATCTCTTCTTGAAGAGCAATATCCAGCTGGAGCCGGCGATGCGAGCAGCTTTCAAGAACCAGCTCTTGCAGGCGGGCCTGATGGAACAAGGTGAAGTGAGACGTTGGGCGAATTAGCACGGCGGCAGAGTAGTTCAAATTTGAAAGGGAGGAACAAAAAGAGATGTCGGGAAATTTGAAACCGGCAGTATTCGTAGGTGATGTCTCTGCCGCTGCGGATTATCTGGCACCGGGCGCGATCGAGATCAACCGTTACCAAGCCGAAATCTTTGACTTGGTCCGGCGTCGGTTCGTACTCGGACAGAGAATCAATCAAGTACCAGCCACGGGCCAACCGTCGCGGTACTTCGAGCAGTTGGCAATCCCGACGGCAGCGTTTACGGATCCGCGTACGATAGCGGCCACCGCAACACAGCCGTCCCGTGTCGAGAGGGTAGTCACGCTGAAGGCCTTGGTGGCCCAGATCAACTACTCCATTTTCGACGTCGAAGTAAACCAGCAGCAGGGGCAGTTCGCTTACCTGGAAGCGAAGGATCTGACAGATACTGTCGACTCTGTGCTGAAGTTGCATGATACGGCGCTGTGGAACGGAAACGATACGAGCCTGGTCGTTCCCACGACGGTGCAGTATTTTGGCATATCCGGTCAGATCGCCACAGCAGCGACGGTTGGGGCTTACGCTCCGACGTATCCCATCGCCACGGCAGGTTCGTTGGTCGATGGTTACAAGACGGCAGTGGCCCAGATGGTCACGAGGCAGGATTATGAAGTCCGGCCGAGCGCGATCTATCTGAATCCGTTGCTGGCCGATTTGTTCGACCAGGAAGCAAAGACAGTCCAGTTGTATTTCAACGAAGTGGAAGTAGTGCCTGGCACCATCGTCAAAGCACTACCGACACAAGCCGGCGTGCTGCCGTTGGTTCCGGACGCGGGGTTGGGAACAATCGCGGGATCTGGATCGACGACACAGTATGTGGGCTTCATCCTTTCCGAGGAGTTCGTCGAGTACCATTGGTTGACCAGTCCGGTGCCGCGAGTATTCCAGCTCGGCTTAGTTGGGAACCTTGCAGGGCAATTTGTTGTGCTGAAGTTCGGTGGCCTTGTGGTCAAGGGGCCAGGTTATGCCCACCGTTTGGTGGCAACTAACCGGTAGGTATAACTAGCTCGTGACTTGTCTTATATAATCTAAATGGGGAGTGGCGAAGAAGGTTGGCTCCCCATTTAGATTTTTAGGAGACTGGGAATGAAGAAAGAACGTCGAGTGGATCCCATTAGAAGTGCTGCAATGAAGAATGTTTGGAAACGGAAGGGCTTTAGAAAAAGGATGATGGTGGCAAGGAAAGAAATGTATTCAAGTTTGGAGTGGCGAGATCGCTGCGGCGTTTCAAATAAAGGACGCGCTCCATGGAATAAAGGTGAGACAAAAGAAACACATCCATCAATTTTGCACATGAGTAAAGTGCGTGAAGAGGAGTGGAGAACGAATACCGAGTTGACAGATAAAAGAGTATCAGCTATTCGAGAAGTATGCGCTACTCCAGAGTGGAAAAAGAAATCTGGAGAATCTCATCTTGGAAAGCCATCTTGGAGTGCAGGGAAAACGAAAGAAACACATCCTTCTTTAGCAGAGTTGTCCAGAAGGTTCAGAGGAAGGATTCCTAGATGGAATGGTTACGTTTGTTACTACGAAGGTCAGAATGGGCGAGTCAGGATGCGCTCTAGTTGGGAAGTGAAGTTTGCTGAATGGTGTGATGGGAAAGGTTTTGAGTGGGAGTATGAGCCTGCTTTCTTTATAGTAGGTAAAGGAGACTGGGACGGAGAAACCTATACACCAGATTTCTATCTTCCAGTTATCGATTGCTGGATTGATATAAAAGGTTTTTATTCAAATAAGAATAGGAGAAAGATTCAAGCCTTCATAAACAAGTTTTCAGATTTACACTTTTGGTTACTCAGAAAAAAGCATTTGAGAGTATTGGGTGTAGATCTTAGAAAGGCTGCCTAGAAATGAATGGGGTTCATCCATACCAGCCTCGCTTCATAGATGAATCTGATTTGATTAAGTATGGGCTGCCGGATGTTACTCAAGTGCCAGATATTTTGACTCAAGTTGATAGGGCGTCTACTCTTATAGACGAGTTTTGTGCCAGGGCTGATGTCGACGGACAGGGATCGTTAGCGTACACAACATACACGGAAAGGTTATTTCTGCCGGTAGGAAGAAATATCTTCCGAGTGTCGTTTAGGCCCTTGGCTGTAGTATCAGCGGCGACGGTAGCCGAGTTGGCTGCGTCGGGTAGTCAGGTAGATAACGATGGGAATCCAGTATCGAATAATTACTACACGGGCGTGTTACCTTCCGGGATTCAGACACAGGCGAATACGATCTCGCCTGTGATCAGTTGTTCTGGGCGGTATGGATATGCGAGACGTGGACAACAGCAAACTTACCCTGACCTAAATTATGCAGCAAATGTGTTACAAATAGCTTCGTTCTTCGGAGGACCTCCAGCTTTCACTAACATTGATGTCACACAAATTGACTTTGATAACAGAACAGGAGAAATGTGGGTTCCGGCGGGCTTATACCTAAGCCAATACACAGAGGTTGTGATAAGTTATAACTCAGGATTTGATCCTAGACATATGCCACCAGCCATTAAACACGCAACAGCGAGCTTGGTTCGAAACTTGCTTTCGAGAGGTGGGGGAGCGACAGGGTTAAAAAGTTTTCAAGCGGGAAGAATTCGTGCAGATTTCACTGACGAATTAATAGATGTTAACATTCAGAATCTCCTTCAAGCATACAGAACCGTTCGTGCTTCGTAGGTAGAAATAGTTTATAATAGGACGATGGGAGGCTGTTCAAATGAGAGAAGAATGGAGACCAGTAGAAGAAGGTGTGTACGAAGTTTCTAGTCTTGGCTGTGTTAGAAGAGCTGTGCCAGGACAAGGGACTTGGGTTGGAAGGATTTTGAAGCCAGCCTTGCATGGAAGAAAAAGACCAGACGGAACGATAGATGGGTACTGGCGAGTTTCTGTGACGATAGGTGGAAAGAGAAAATGGAAATTGGTTCATGTTCTTGTGGCTTTAGCTTTCCTTGGGCCTTGCCCTCCGGGAAAAGAAGTGAATCATAAGGATGGTGTGAAGACAAATTGTAAGTGGACAAATTTGGAGTATAAGACCAGCTCTGGAAATGCCCAACACGCTTACGATACGGGATTACGACGAGCACATCCTAGTCCAGGAAGTAGAAATGGCATGGCTAAGATAACTTTCAAGAAAGCTCAAGAGATAAGAAAGCTCTACAAGACTGGGATGTATTTTCAGCATGATTTAGGAAGGATGTTTGGATTATCAGGAGCTACGGTTGGGCAGATCGTACGAAATGAAAATTGGTTGGTAGACTCATGACAGAGAATCCACAAGATCGATTGAAGAGACTAATTCGTAAGGCAGTGGATGAGTGCTGCTTGAGAGATGCCGTCAACAGCTCCTGGCTGGCGAATCCGATAGAAGCCGAGCAGCACTTGATCGACGAGCTGTTGCCATTCGCACCTGAGTTTCCTCAGACAGATAAGCAAGAGAGCGTGTCCGAGTCGATGAAGAAGTTGCAAGAGCTGGGCAGACGGTTCCAGCATCTGGTAGCCTACGCCGAGAAAGCGAATACGGAAGTGACAGTGACAGATGTCCAGCTGGACGTAGCCAGGTTGAAGGCTAAGCTGGAGATATTGGACTGGGTAATCGAGTTTGATCTTCCTGAGAAGGCAGCGATGACGGTAGAGGCCAAGGTAACAGAAACAAAAAGGCAGCTAAACGCCTTGGAGCAGGTGATGCAATGCACGTAGCCGACTGCATAGAGTTGTATCTAGCTCATCATGAGATGCCACGGGCGAGATTGAACGCAGCCTGGACGACCCAGCTGGAGCAGTCGCAGGAAGGTTCGCTTAATGCTTACGGGACTTCCGAAGGTGCTGAAGATGGATGGGATACACGTGGGCGTGGAAGAAAGACAATGGAGACAGCTCAGTATCGTGGATACAGAGTAGCGGGCAGACAAGTCAAGTCGAATGATCCTAATGTAAAGATGCGAGCTGGTAATAGACAGACACTGAAAGTGAACGATGATGGTTCTTGGTTTCATACACACCCAGATCACGGGAATGCTTCGGGGGATAACGCTGGGGATTTAAGAACACATTTGGATGATATCGATGTTTTGGACAGGCAGCAAGAAGATAGACTAGACAGAGGCTCTAGATAAGTAAATGGGAACCGGTGGAGCATCGGCATGGGGCATACGAAGTCTAGCAGATAATTTTCTGCGTTACTTCCAGCCCGGTTTGCCCTGCTACTTGCGATCACAGGTAGTCGATGCGAACGGAACACCGTATGGACAGATCGGATTTATGCCAGCAGTGACGGGAGCACTATCGGGATTCAACGATGTATTGATAGATCCACCAGCAGATGTAACAGAAGTTTCTTTGCACAATATTGGCATTATGGGTGGTAAGTTGATGTTCGGGGCTAGACGTTTTCTGATTTCGAATCTGTTTGTGATAAATCAGATGGAGTTGCAGAATTTGACGGATCCTTATAAAGTGTGGAGAGGACCGTTGGTGATGGGAATTCTTTACAACCAGCGGCTATTTTCGATCGAGAGCATTACACACGAAGATGTTGGGAGTGAGACGACACTTTGGAATCTGGTTTGTAACGCAAATGAATTGCCAGCACCAAGTTCTTAGTAAGGAGAAAAACAATGACAGACGAAATTAAGAAAGATGACCAGGTAATGGTAAAGACAAAAGTACGATCCGGGAATCTAATCCGTTACGGTTCTGTGTTGAAGATCGATGGAGCAGGTGACGATGCCATGGCACGTGTTCACTTTCCAATTGATCACACACAAGCCGTAATACCAGTGAGTCAATTAGTAAAAACAAGCACGAGGTATGGTACGAGCGGCTACGTACGCGTTCAGTCGGATCCCGGTAGGCGGTCGTTTACGCAGCTGAGAAACAAATAAAAGAAAAGGAGAAACTAAGTGGCAAACTCAACGCAGGTAATCACGGATTTGGGTTCAGTCATTACGAATGGCCCTTCCTCGGCGACATTGGCTAATGCCATCAATCCTTCCGGCCTTACGGCTACGGGTGGGGCTGGCAACTTGTCGGGTGGAACGGGAGTTTATGGCTCTGGAACGTATTACGGTGGGATCATGGACTACAACGGCTGCGTCAAGCTGTGCCAGTTGAAGGCACAAGAGATCGCAGTCCTCTTGGCAAGAGTATTGGTCGATACGGACGCTTTGACAGATCAGACGAATAGCGCTTTGATCGCCAAAGTGTTGAACGTATTCCAGTAGAAAGCGATGTTCATCCTGGACATACCTTTGCCGGGGTTCGATGAGCCTACGACAAAGCAAGTACAGAAACTGCTAGTCGGCTACAAGGAAGCAGCCGAAGCGGGTCCGGTGAGGGGCGGCATTGTCGTAGAAGGCGATGCCGCCGCTTACGCTTTAGTCTGGGAATGGGGAAATGTTCGCCAAGTAAAGCAGGGACCAAAGACGGTCAAAGGAATCAATCCGGACGGAAGCGAAGTCTGGATGTCGATTCAGGCACCGTCGGGTTACATAGCAATTCACGAAACCGAGTTTCTCCAGATCATCAATTATCAGCTTGGGCAGATCGATCTATCGGAAGCCGAGACTGGGAAAGATATCCGGGACGAGATGAAGAAAGCATCATTGGCTTCTGCCAGGATGATAGCAGAGATCATCCGGGACTTCGCACCAGTAGACAAAGGTGCTTTGAGAGAAGGTATTGAAGCAGCCGATCCAGACGATCCAGATTTGGCAGTAGAGGACGACGACATCGAGTTGGGAGACTAGTATGACGACGAATGCGACGAATGGCAAGATAGATCAGAAGGAAGTGAAAATTTTCATCAATCGAAAGTTCTACGATGTCGATTTCTCTGGGAAAGACTTGACGCATGCGGACTTCCGTGGCTCGACGTTGGTAAACTGCAGTTTCGACAACGCTGATCTCAGCTACGCAAATTTCGAAGGAGCGAATTGCTATCGGAGTACCTATCGGCAGGCAAGACTCTATCACACATCTTTCAAAGATGCCGTCTTGGCAGAGACGAATTTGGATCCGAGAGACATGTTCGGGATGACGATATCAGTCAGCTGCGATACATTCGACAAAATGCGACTTGGACCGATTTGGCTGGCAGCCTGGCTATTCTTGCCGACGTTGGCAGTGATTCCGGATGAAGTCAGGGCAGACTTGCACAAGATTTTGGAGAAAGTTCTCGGTAGCGAAGAGCGGGTGAAGCAGATGGAGAGGACGTTCGCGAACAGGCAGATTTAGATGCTAGCGTGCATAGACAGTTACTTCGAGTATATAGCGGCCGGGATAAAGCAAATAAATCCCAGCAGGCAAGTGGTGGGAATTGCAGATTCCATGGATTGGCCGCCGAAGCAAGTTGTAATGAATGCCTTCTATCTTTTGATCCTTGGAGAGCGGGGCATCACAGGAAAAAGTTTCTGGTCTTCTGCAATTCCAGTAATAGTACATACGTTGCAGTGGACCTGGATCATTCAAGGAAGCGATTTAACAAAAGGAACAGTAGGACGGAGCCGGGGCGACCGGTACAGAACAAATATCACGATGCGGGAGGAGTTGCTAAAGGCTACTTTTCAAGCTTGGTTTACTGAGAAGCTTGATTGGTCGGTAGTTGGCAACACGCCTTCCGGTTTAGCTTTACAGTCGAATCCAAAATCGCCAACGGAATTCTTTTGGTGGTCACCGTTGACGTTTTTGAACAGGCTAGATAAAGATAGTGGTGTCGTATACGGAGCTGCAACGGTGCAGGTAACGGATATGACACAAGAGCTAGTTGGTCATTAAGAAGGGCAGAGAGGCCGGATGACGGCTAGGCCTTTGGTTAGCGCCTCTCCCCATAAAAGAGATTAGAAAGACGGCGAGGAGTGGAACTGAAGTAGGGAGAAGAATAAATGGCGCTAAGCAAGGCATTAGTTCAGCCATTCAGGAAAAACGTACTCCTGATTGGAGCAGGTTGGAGATCGTTCTTCGCCCCGTATAACCCAGCATTGGGTTCTGCGGTAGCAAGCACGGTTCTCGGCCCAACGATTTTGGATTTACAGACGTTTGGTCCTTTCAATACGAACGCACCGCCGACGGGTTGGACAGACTTGGGATGGATCAAAGATTTCAAGTTGACTCCGGGTTCCAAGATCGGTCAAGTCCGGTCGGGTTACAGAGGAGCAGTCCGGGCCCAGTACAGAGGTGAGGTCGGAGAGTCATTCGACTTCACGTTTCGTGAGCCGGCCAGAATGCAATGGAAGGTGGCGACGGGAACAGATCCTTTTAACTTGATCGTCGGTGGGTCAGCAACGACACTCGGTCCTCTATCAGCTTCTGGTGGTCCGAGAACGTCGATGGTTTCCTACACGCCCGGACCGCCAGCATTGTTGACGGTGACGTCGTCGGCAGCTATCAATATCAGCGGTGGACAGAACTCGGAGTACATCGTAGTAGACGCCGACTATGTGCCGGGGCAATCGGGAATAGTCGGTTCAGCAGGTATTCCGATTCAGCCATTCGCTGTAACAGACGTAGACTACATCAGAAAGACTTCCGACTTCGTGGGTCGAGTGGTTTCGGTAGCCAACAACGTATTGACTTTGGATCAGCCGCTAGTCGGTGGTGGTTCAAGTTCGACGTTGATCGCTCCCGGATTTGCTCAGCCACCAGCTAACTCTAACGTCCAGAAGATTTCGGGTTGGGCGGCGAGAGAAGGTGGGACGTTCATTTCCGAGTGGTCGGCGCTGTTCATCATGGACACGATCGACGCAGCACAGATCGCCGTGTATTACCCGCACGTATCTATCGCCCAGTTCAAGGATGCGGCTGCATGGGCGATCGAGAACGTGGGTACGACAGACGAGACTGGATACGAGTTGCAGGCTTCCTACAACGCACTGGCCTTTGACGACCCGATCGATGGTGAGACGGTCGTAGGGTACAAGGCGTTTTATCCGAGGCCTGGACAGTCAATCGGGATCTAATGATTCTAACTTTCAAACAAGAACTGTTGCGGGGGGCTGGAAACGGTCCCCCGTTTACAAAAAAGGAGAAGACTGATGGATGAGAACGAAAAGACGGTGTTGACAGAAGATCTAGAACTAGACATTGAGAACCGCCTAAGGACGAAGCTTCAAGAAGAGTACGATACCCGCCTAGCAGCACAAGTTCAGAAAATTTCAGCAGATATGCAGGTTGAGAACAAGAAAGCGGTGGAAGCTGCGATCGAACGCTTCCGGAAAGAGTTAGCTCCGCCTGCAGAAGAAGACATCCAGAAACTTCTTGAACAAGAGTATGTCGAGTTCAAGATCGACATACGAGACGGAAAAGGGCGAGAAGCAAAGGTAAAGAACTTCATCATTGCCGAACTCCCGATCGCAGTAGAGAAGAAAATTTTCAAAAAGATAAAAGATATTCTTGTTCCATTCGCCTCAGAGATAGCTTCGTTGTCGATGAATATGCTGGAGGGAGACGCAGCGAAGAAGGTTGTCCAGCTGATGAATACGTTCGAGCCGGTGCTAGACGCTATGGTCAGCGTTACAGCTGTGATTTTGAATCCTTACAACGAAGACGAAGAAGTGACAGATGATTGGGTACGGAATCATTTGAACGCCACGAGAATTGTAAAGGTCGTTACAGCTCAGATGGAGGCACAGAGGATGCGGGATTTTTTCTCGCTTCTCTTCCACAACACGAGACTACTGAGTCGCTAAAATCACAGTTCCCAGCATTGTCCAGCTTAGCGGCTCAGATAGAGATGTTCGGGTTATCGAAGAGAGAGATGGAAGCGAAGTTCCGGCGTTCCGAGTTGATCATCATGGCTTGGCGGTCGCAAGAGGTCTCAGCTTCTTTGAAGATGCAGACAGATGGGACAACACAACCGCCAGCCGGTAGGAAGAAGAAGACTTATTCAGATGCACAGGTGCCACAAGGGCTACCAGACAAGTTTTATAACAAGGATGGGGAGATTGACTTGAGACAAGTGACAGGGCCCGAGGCCTATCAATTTATGATGTCGCAAGGGATCAAGCTTCCGATATTCGGCAGGGGGTAGTCGATGCCCGGTCCGACGGTAAAAGAAATATTATTGAAATGGGGAATTGATAACAGCAATTGGAAGAAAGCTATCGGTGAGCTTGCCCAGTTACTCGAGAAAACGAATAAGGACTCAGCCAAGGCACAATCTCAGGCAGCTTCCAGACTAGAAGCCCAGAAAGCAAAACTCAAGGAGGTTGTGGCTGCCAGGAAGTCTGAGACGGAAGAAATAAACAAACAGATCGGTCAGTTGAAAGTACAAGCTGCGACTGCCGGTGCTGTAAAAGCAGAAGCTGTATCAAAGTTAGCAGCAGAAAAGGCAGCCTCAGCAGAAGCTGGGAAACAAGCAGCTCTACAGAAGACCCTACAGACGATCCAGAAAACTCTCCAGCAGGAAGTCTACACGAAGTTGATGAATGAAAAGCTGGTGACTGCCGAGATCAATCGGCAGAATGCAGCACTACGTCTACAGACTGCCCAGCAACGGGCAGCATCGGGAGCGGGTGGTCGGGGTGGTGCTGGAGGGGGTGGGGGTGGTGCTGGAGGGGGATTTCTAGGAGGGTTGTTCGGAGGACTGGGAAGTAAGTTTGGTGGTACACTTACGACGGGTGTAGCGGCTGGTGAACTTCTTGCACATACGATCGAAGGCTTGATCCAGAAGATAACGACTTTCATTAAGGACAGTGGACCACTTGAGCAGGTTCGTCAACAGTTTGAGAAACTTGCACAGATTAAGGGTTTGGACTCTGTCAAGTTTATAGACGACCTTAGAAAAGCTACACACAATCTTGTAAACGATATTGACTTGTATCGTATCGCCAACAAATTCATGCAGTCAGGCATCAAAGCTTCCGAACCAGACATCATCAAGTTGACACAAGCAACAGTTGGGTTGGCAAGAGCCCAAGGTCGTGATGCTACGCAAGCATTGAATGCCTTGAGTATGGGGTTGGCAACTGGAAGATTCCAGAGATTGGCCTATATAACTGGGTTGACGAGAGAAGAACTGACAGTGCGTGGGTTATCAGCCACGATGTCCGCAGCACAGAGAAATCAGGCTCAGTTCGATCGAGCACTTTCACAGATAACAAAAAGATATCAAGAGTTCGGTGAGCCAGCACTAACGGTTACAGATTTACTGAGGCAGATGGATGTAATCAGTAACAGACTCTTTGAAGCTTTTGGAAGAGGTATTGTTCAGTCTCGTGGTATGGCTGTAGCATTTCAGTTCTTGCAAGAGATAATGACTGAGCTTAATTCTGGAGAAGGAGGAGTAGCTACCTTAGGACAGAAGTTTGGGGACGCGTTGATTGTTTTTGTGGAAGTAGCAAAAGCCTTGGGTAGTATAGCTACGACCTCAGCAGATTTATGGAAGAAATTAGTAGAGACATTCGCACCAAAAACAATTTCAGATGACTTTATTTCCAGATTGACTACGTTAACTGGTTTATTAAAAACAGCTGCCGGTGCAGCTGTTTTAGTTAAAGGCACTTTTAGGGAGATGGCCCTACGGGCAGAGTACACTGGAAAGGAAGCTAAAGTAGTTGGACAGCAAGATTATAAAAGGTTAGGATCTCTAGTTGGTATTCCCGGACCTGCTGGTGGATATCATGGTGTAGCGGATCTTCATACAGAATTTGACGCGAAGTTGGAAAAGATAAATGAAGAACAGGATAAGGAATTAGCAGCTTTAGAAGCTTTATTCAAAGCGTCACAGAAACCAACTGAGTCGGGGGCTACAGGTATTGGGAAACCGGGTGCCCAGACACCAGAGGAGGTTATAGCTCTAGAACGTCAGCAACGCCAGCTGGCTTTGAAAGGAAAAGAGGCGGATGCAAAGATAGAGCTTGCCCTTGAGAAGGGAAAGCTTGAGCAGTTGAAGCAGGCGAATGAGGAGTTTTACGACGCTGGCTTAGAGTCTCTCCAAGATTACATCCAGAAGAAAAAAGATTTACAGCAAAGAGAGTTGCAAGATACTCTGAAAGAGATAGCCGACGAGGCAAAAGCAAAGCAACAAGCCCTGACGTTGCAGAGTCAAGAAGAGTTCATGGATCCGAAGTCTTTGGCGATGAGTCGAGCCAACATTGCCAAAGAAGCTCAGCAAAAAGAAATAGATGCCAGAAATGCTACCCAGAGAGCTTTATCGGCTCTGGATATGAAAGGCATCACAGATCAGCTTGCTGCCAGAAAGAAACTGGCAGATACGATCGATGCTTTGGAGAAGGCACAGATAGAACGCTCCAGGCAGAATACAGAAGAGGAGTTCAAGCAGGGAGAGATTGGAGCCCAAGAGTATCTGGATAAGAGAATCCAGTATATAGAAGAGGATTACGAAGCGACAAAGACAGCCGAGCAAAAGAAGCTAGAGGAGAATAAGAATTCCGAGACGGCGAAAGAAGAGTTCGCCCAGAAGATGGCGAAGGCTGCCGAGGACAGAGAGAAAGCCTTAACGACGCTGGCTTTGAATGAAATAGACATTCGTACGAAGGCAACGGAGCAATCCTACGATCGCGCACAAAAGCTAATCGAAGGTCAGCTACAGTACCAGCAGAGTTTGAATAAGACAACAGACTTCGGAGGGGGAAGACAAGAAGAGCAAGCACTTATCCAGGAACAGATAGAGTTGCTCAGGAGTAGGTTGGAAGAAGAAGCAAAATCCTTGAAGTTGACGCAGGAAGGTTCAGAAGCCTGGTTCCAGCAGCTGGAAAAAATACAGTCTACAAAAGAGGCCTTGGTCAAGTACAACGAAGAGTTGGCCAAGTCCCAGGAATGGGCCAGTGGGGTGGCTTCTGCTTTGAAAGAGATGTCGCAGGCTGCTGCGACGTTCCCGAAAATAGGAGCTCAGAGGGTTTCGAAAGGATTAGACACACTAGCTAAAGGTCTAGAGGAGCAGGAGCAGGCAAGACAGAGAATAGCCCAAAGAAAAGCAGCACAAACAGCTAGAGCGCAAGGTCAGACAGTAGCTCCAGTCACACCAGATCAAATTTTCAAATCACTGCAGAAAGCTTCTCAGGACGCCGGAGATAGTCTTGGCAAACATCTAGAGGCCGCATCTACTTCTGTAGATGATTGGCGAGTAAAGCTAATACAAGCTACGCAAGCTTTGACTGACTTCATAGATAGAGCTACTGGAGGAAAATCTTCGGGAAATGCAAAAGGTGGAGGTACCGGTTCCGGTCCAGCTACCGCAGCCAATCCATTAGGAACAACAACGTCGTCAGATATGATGATGTTGACGCCAGCTGAAGTGACAAGTGCTAAAAGTCCAGCAGAAGCTGGGTTAGCTTTATCAGCTGCGTTATCCTCGACAACAGTAGCGGCGTCTTCTCTGCAAAAGGGCTTTACGAGTCTATTGACAGATTCTCTTGGTAATAATGGCTTGTTGGGATTCTTTAAGAATCTGGGAAAGAACACACAAGCCGCTTCCGACGACTTGAGTAATTTCGCCGACTCGATTAGTTCGATTGGTAGTGAAGTTGGCGGACTAGTTTCAGCTGCGAAAGGAACTGGTGGAGCCTTTGAAGCTGGAATGCAGGGAATGCAGGCTGGTGGTGGGCTGGGAGGTAGTATAGGTGGGATGTTTGGTCCGATGGGTGCTATGATCGGACAAGGTGTAGGTATGGCAGTCGGAGGAGTGATCGGTATCTTCTCTGGTAAGGCAAAGACAGAGGCTGAGAAACTAGCGAAACAAATTACAGCACAGTTCAATGCCGTGTTGGTGGAGGTGCAGGCTGGGACGTTGGGTCTCGGTAATGCTGTCACACAAGAGATTCAGATAATCCAAGAAGCCGTAGATCAGTTGTCTGGGAAAAAAGGAGGGCGTTCCGAGTTACAACAGATGCTGCCACAGATGGAGCAGCAACTGGAGGCTTTACAGCAGCAACAACAGCAAGTAATCAAGTCTTTCGATACCACGATGGAGCAGATCAGTGCACCAGAAGCCTCCCAAGCATTGGTACAGCCGATCCAAGCGATTATCCAGTCCTATCAGCAATATATCTTGGCTGGTGGAAATGTTGCGACGGCGAATCAATTCCTGCAAGCTTCGTTCCAGAACTTAGTCACGCAGGGATTGAATACACTCAACAATGCCGAGCAGTCGGCAGTAAATAATGCGCTGAACTACAACAATCTTCTGCTACAGAGACAGCAGCTGATTCAGAGTACGAACCAACAGATTCAAGATGTAATGTCGCAGGGTGTCGCTGTCCAACAGATGCCAGAGGGTGTGCAGAAAGCACAAGAGTTGGAACAGATTCAGATCAATTCTCAGAATCAGATGGATCAGTTGGATCAACAGATAGCCGTTTCAAATCACCAGTTGCAAAATGAACAGAAGATATTCCAGTTGGCGACGACAAGGGTCGGCTTGGAGACACAGTTGGTTCAGTTGCAAGACGCCCAGTTAGATCAACAAGATGCTTCGACGGCTGCTTTGATGCAGGAAGTGGCTGCTTTCTCTGGGGCTACGCCGACGAATCTTCCGACAGCTTTGAATATGATCGGGCTTGGTGGGCAGTATATCAATCCATCGACAGAGCCTGGATTGATGCCAACGCCTCCTGTTCCTACGGGTATTGCGGCGATTGATGAACAGAATGAACTCCAGTACCAGCAAGCGTTGGCTTACTACAATCAGCAGGCAAATTTGAGTGGATCGGCCACGATTGGCTCGACGACTGGAAATATCATCGGTGGAGCGCAAGGAGTTACTCCGGCCGGGTCGTCAGATACAGCTCTCACCGCTTCGTTTCAGACGCTGGGAAGTAATCTAGATGCGCTGGCTTCTAATCTAACAGCCTTTCCAGCAGCGTTACAGACAGCGCTGACGACGATGTTTACCAGTCCGACGACAATCTTAAATGTCGGCGGCGCTCTGTTGACCAGCATAGCCTCAGCGCTCGGTGCTGCAGTGACGACGACGAGTGGGGCTGCTGCTGCGAGTATCGGACAATCTTCCAGCACTTTGGTAGCTTCGACAGCGACGAGACAAGCGATAGAGCAGAATATCAGTACGCTGTCATCAACGAGAGTCCAGAATGAAACGCAGTTGGTCAATTTGAAGATGCAAGAGATAGCAGCAGACATGGAAAGAATTAAGGCTTGGTCCACTCTGTTGAACTCTCCAACTGTGACCGGAACGAATTCACAGACGTTGGAAGATATGATGAACAGTTTGTACCAAACAAGATCGCGCCAAGGCTTTGGAGGTTTCCAAGGAGAAATTAATAATCCAACGCCTATCTGATTCTATTATAATTGCTGTAGAGGTTTTTCCTATGCTATGTCGTTGTGGGTGTGGACAAAATACGAGTGGTCCAACTAGAAAATTTTTACCGGGTCATCACATGCGCTTGCAGAAGTATAAGGTTTTGATTGGTGAGCAATCATCGAGGACGGTTAAGGAGTTGTGGGAAGAGGATTCTTATAGAACTGCACAAGAGCAGGGTAGGAATTTGAAGTTGAAGAGTAGAGTGATGAAAGAGGTTTGGAAGAGGCCTGGATATCGAGAAAGGGTATCAGCTAGTGTTTCTGACGGGGTTTCAAAAACATACAGAACGAAGCGTGGGTTGAAAAGAAGAATAGGTCGGGCGACTACAGAACTTTGGAAAGATCTAGAGTATAGAAAGAAGCAGAAGCTCGCTAGAGAAACACCAGAATATCAACAGAGAATGTCTGAGTCTGGTCGAGAGACAATTTTGAAGAAAAGACCAAAGCCTAATAATTCTGAGAGGGCGTTGAAAAAGCTTCTAGACAAGAATTTTCCGGGTGAGTTCAGACTAAATGTTAAAGGGCAAGTTACCGTCGGTGGTAAGATCCCGGATTTTGTGAATGTGAATGGTAAGAAGGCTTTGGTTGAGCTATTTGGTGTTCATTGGCATTCTGTTATTCCTAAACAGACCAGAGAGGAAGCCGAGAGGGTTCGAAAAAACTGCTTTAGGAAGTGGGGCTTCAAGACTTTAGTAGTTTGGGATGATGTTTTAAGAGAGAATCCAGAAATCGTTTTGAAAAGGCTGAAGAGTTTCCTAGAATCATGTTAAAGCTTCTCATCAATAACGGGGACGGCAAAGGAAACGTAGATTACACACACTATGTAATCTCGTCGTCGATCAATATTCAGGATTCACTGAACACACCAGCTTTGTTCAGCTTCACGCTATC
>Ga0210407_10000804_pt1 | contig 32584 bp, 28 predicted proteins | sample IncBWC27MmetaG_FD_150860 | JGI IMG/M metagenome (GOLD analysis project Ga0210407, IMG submission 150860) | Forest soil microbial communities from Barre Woods Harvard Forest LTER site, Petersham, Massachusetts, United States - Inc-BW-C-27-M | ecosystem: Environmental > Terrestrial > Soil >...
CCGACCTCCTGGGCCTTCGTGCGGTCAACCGAGAGATGCATGTAGGGCTGATCAAATGGCTGCTGAATTCGCGCATCGGCTATCCCGGACACGTACCTGACTTGGTTGAGCAATGAGTTCGCATAAACCTGGTTGCCCGCCAGATCATTGCCGAGGATTTGAATGTCGATGGGGGCCGGCAAACCGAAATTCAGAATTTGGCTAACCATGTCAGAGGGCAAGAAAGAAAAGGTTACCCCGGGAAATTGCTTGGCCAGGCTGATCCGAAGGTCGTGAACGTACTGAGCCGTCTTGTGATGGTTGATCGTGAAAGTTACAAGAATGTCTGCGTCCGAGGTGCCTACGGTTCCAGTGTTGTTGTAGGACGTATTGATGCCACTGTACGGGAGCCCAATATTGTCAATGACATTGGAGATCTCGCCTTGCGGGAGTTGCTGTTTGATGAATCGCTCTACTAGATCGCAGAGACGCGCGGTCTCCTCGATGCGTGTTCCCGTGGGGGCTCGGAGGTGGAGATTGAACGAGCCGCTGTCGATCGTGGGGAAGAAGTCCTGCCCCAGCCAGGGAATGATCAAGGCCAAAGAGCCCAGGCACGCGGCGAAAAATGCGATCAGGAAAGCGCGACGGTGATGCAGGCAGCGCTTGAGCAACCCGTGATAACGCTCTCGGAGACGCTCGAAGCCCTCCTCAAAACGAACCTGCAAACGGACAAAGGGATTGCGGGAGGACGCGGTGTGCGCCGCGTCGTGCTCATGCCCGCGCAACAGATACTTCGCCATGGTGGGAACTACCGTGCGTGAAAGTAGATAGGAGGCCAACATGGCAAATACGACGGCTTCACCCAGAGGCACGAACAAATATCGCGCTACGCCGCTGAGGAGAAACATCGGAACGAAAACAATGCAGATGGCGAGCGTGGCAACAAACGCCGGGACAGCGATCTGTTGGGCACCATCCAGGATGGCGTGTTCGACTTCCTTGCCTAAGGCAATGTTTCGGTTGATGTTTTCGATCTCGACGGTTGCGTCGTCCACCAGGATTCCGACCGCGAGAGCAAGTCCTCCGAGTGTCATGATGTTGATGGTTTCACCGATCGCACTCAATACGATGATGGAGGTCAGAATGGCGAGTGGAATCGAAACAGCGATGATGACCGTGCTTCGCCAACTACCGAGAAAGAGGAGAATCATCAGGCCTGTGAGGCAGGCGGCAATGCTGCCTTCTTTCACCACGCCCTGAATGGCGCCTTTGACGAAGATGGACTGGTCGGCGAGAGGTTTAATATCCAACGCGGGTGGCACAGTCTGCTTGATCTGCGGCAAAAGAGCCTTAATCCCTGCGATGATGTCTAGGGTCGACGCATTGCCGTTTTTTTGTACGGTCAGGAGAGTAGCGCGCTGCCCATTCACGCGAACAATGTTGGTTTGCGGTGGAAAGCCGTCGCGCACCCAAGCGACATCGCCGATATACGTGGTTGTAGTGCCAATAGTCTTGATAGGGATGCGGTTAAGCTGCTCGATTGTCTGGGGAGCCGCATTCGAGATGTCGACGTTGTATTCCTTGGAACCGATCTTGGATGTGCCCGTTGGCAGAATCAAATTCTGGGCGCTAATAGCAGTCACAACATCGAGAGCGGAAAGACCTTTGGACTGCAAAGCTGCTGTGTTCAGGTCCACTTGTACTTGGCGCTGTTTACCGCCGTAAGGATAGGGCATCGCTGCTCCCTCGATCGTGACTAGCCGAGGGCGAATGAAATTTAGCCCATAGTCGTTCAGTTGCTGCTCCGAAATGCCTTTGCCCGAGAGCCCGAGTTGGAGGATGGGGACGGTCGAGGCGCTGTAGGTGATGATCAACGGCGGCGTGGTGCCAACGGGCAGCTGCCGGAGTTGTGTTTGGGAATTTGCAGTGATCTGGGCGATGGCCTTGTCGATACTCACTGAGGGTTGGAAGAAAACTTTCACTACGGCAATGCCATAAAGAGATTGCGACTCAATGTGCGCGATGTTATCCACTGTGGTGGTGAGATTACGCTCGGTGATAGATACGATCCGGTCGGAGATATCCTGCGGGTCGAGTCCGTTGTAGTTCCAGATAATGCTGACGACGGGGATATCGATATTCGGAAAGATATCCGTCGGAGTGCGAACAATCGCGAGACCCCCAAAGATAAAAATCAGAATAGCGAGTACCACGAACGTGTATGGCCGCTTCAGTGCTAGTTTTACAATCCACATAAATCACTCCCACATCCTTTCACCGCATCGCCGGACTGAGTAATTTGAAGAAACTATTGCTTGTGCCTCGGGGTCTTTGCATCCAGAGTCGAGATCATTTGCTCGGCTGCTGGAGGCACAGCGACCCTTCGTGACAGAACGATATTGCTCGCAGGGATCTTTCTGCCGTATACGTGGCGGTTGTCGCCATTAGCCGGACGGATTGTAGAACCCTCGAGCGAGACGCCGGCGAACAAGCCGCGCGCCCTTGAGTAGCTCAAGATTTCGGAACGCAGCGTCGCGTCCGTTTCGGCGGAGGAATCACGGCCGACCGGGCCAGCGGCTACGGAAGCGTCGCCTCCCAGCTTGACCTTGCTGGCGAGAATGCCCCGCGCGCCGCGTTCGTCCATCCCAGCAATACAAAATCCGTAGCTTCTCCACCGATCTGAAAGCCAAAGCTGCCGCCTTCAAGGGCCATCATCGTCGGAGCGCCCCAAGATCCCCGGAAGTCTTCACCCTGGCGGCACGACATAGCGCCTCGACCGTAGCTTCCGCCAACGATGAATGCAGCCTTCAGGACGGACGGAAAGACAACGACACAATCTGCCTTGTCGAGCAGGTCCTGTGGAATGTTGTCAGGGACGTCGAGAATCTCTTTCAGGACCGTTCCACTATTCCTTAGCCGGTCGTCCTCTTTGTTTTGGTCCGCTGCACTCGCCACTTCAGCGAAGAGCAGCGCAACCATGAATAAAACGCAGCTCAGACTGATCAATATCTTTCGCATGTGATTTCCCTCAAGTAGTTTTTATTTCTTGCCTCGGATACTAGGAGATGCAGCCCGGATGCCACTTTAAAGAGTGCGTGAGAGTTTCGGGAAGTCGCTGAAAACAAGGAACCTTTAAGAAGATGAGTCGGAAGTCACGCACAGGAGAAAAGGAGCGAAGAGTCCAGCGCATTGGATGATTGTCAACGAGCTGACAACTCATCTTTCAGGATGCGAAGCGACTTCCGAAAGAGGAGGATCAAATGGGCGTGAGAGGCCTCAACCGCAGCCTGGAGTCAGGGGTATCGAAACATCTATCGCGGAATGTCTTACGAACTCACGGTTGGGAAGCCGTCGAAATCGCATTTGACTACGAGAATGGTGACATCATCGTTGAAGTCATCGCCGCAAAAATCTGCAGCGGCGTTATAGATATTGGTCATGAGGTCCTCGGCGGATAGCGAAGAACCACTGCGCACTGTCGCGGAAAGGCGTTCCAGGCGGAATTCTTCGCCGAGCCGGTTCTCTGCCTCGGTCACGCCATCGGTATAAAAAATCAAAACATCTCCGGCCGTAAGGTCTTCCGAGGCCAGCTCACAAATCTCTTCTGGAGATAATCCGATGGGTCGACAAGACGAGCTCAGCAGGGAGAGGGCACCCGTCTTTGCACGGAAGAGAAGTGCGGGATTGTGGCCACAGTTGACGTACCGAAGCGTTCGCTTTTGAGCGTCGATCTCGGCGACGAGCAGTGTTACAAAGCGGTCAGAGTCCGACACCGAGTGGATTCCCGTGTTCAATCGTTCCACTTGCTCGATCATGTTTCGGTCATGGTTCGCCTCAAGCCGCATGGCTGCCGCCGTCGCTGACATCAAGAGCGCGGCCGGTACACCTTTTCCGGCTACGTCAGCAATAATGACCTGAGTGGTGTGCGCATCGATGGGGAAATAGTCGTAATAATCGCCACCTACTCCCCGTGCGGGCTGCATCATCCCGGCTATTTCGAGCCCGGGGATGGTTGGTTTGCCCGAGGGAAGAAACAAGCGTTGGACTTGCGCGGCTAGCTCCACGTCCTTGAGAAGGTCATCTCGCTGCTGTTGAACAGTTTTGGCAAGCGCTTCCCTCTGTTCCATATACCGCTGCATGACATAAACAACGAAGGCGAAGCACAACATCGCGGAGACATTGTGAAAGATTCGAAGCCCTGGAACGATACCTCTCGGAGAGTCATAATCATGGAACAAAACACAAATAATGATCAGGCTGTAGCTGACCTTCTTACGCAGGAAAATAGCACCAACGGCAATCGGAAGGATGTATAGGTAGGCGAGCGAAATCGAAACAATGAGGTGGTCGGCATACGCGACAACACCAAGGGCACCCAAGACCAATACAAGCGGCAGCCACGCCGGTCCATTTAATGCCACATCCTTTCGCAGAAGAGACCGAAACAGAATACTTTCGCGGGAATCGCGCAATTTGGAGGACATAAAAGATTGAGTGGTGTTACTCATTTGAGATTCGTGTTAAGAAATTGGATCGCGTCACCGAGTTCGGAGATCGGTAGTCAAACCTAATTCGTCGTACAAGTATCGATTCATGTTGGACACCATTACTTCTTTGCGGAGCTTGGAGGAAATTGCTTGAACATTTTCTCCACGCCCTTATTCAGATTCTTGATGTTCTTGTCGGAGTTGTTGGAGAGCGTGTCGCTCGAGGCGCCTCTCCATATCAGCATTTTCGTCTTCGTGTCGAACAGGTCCACGACCAAGGTGCCTACCCTATAGGTCTCTGTTGTGGTTGTTGCCTCTCCAAAACCGCCGCCTCCAAATCGCCTCCAACCCCAGCCTCCGCCAATCCCGTCATAGAAGGTGTTCAGGGTCTGCTGATCGCGGGTCATCTCGATGGCTACGATGGAAACATCGCCGCCGGAATCCACCTGTGTCCAGCCTTTTGCCGCTAAGGCGGCATTGACGGCAGTTTTGATTCGATCAACGTTGAGGGCATCTTTCGTCTTAACTTGTTCCCACGAGTAGGTCTTGTATTGCGCGAACTTGGCGTTGCGATCGTAATCGGTCTTCACCTGCTGCGCTGGCAATTTGCCTGCGAACAACAACATCATTGCCATCAAAGCGAACACTGACCTTTGCAATTTCATAGTTTTCTTCTCCTCGGCTCACCGCGAAAAGATTCGGTGCGTTGTGCGACATATCTGAGAAAAGCAATAGGGTTGCCAAACCTATTGATTACGTAACTGACTGAAAGTAGAGGCCGGTTGCAGGCAACAGCGCAGTGTGGAACGACAACCTGCTAAACACGACGTCCGCATGCTGACAGGCTCGGTGATGTTATCTATTGGGTGTCAAACAGCTTCGGATTCGGGCCGACTGGAGAAGCGAGCCCTAGTGCGTGTGATGGCTAATGCGCGGACTTGGTCACTCGAGTGGAGGATCGACCCCCACAGGGCGGCAACACTACTAAGCGGGTTCGATCTTGCTGTTTGTTCGTGAAATGCCAAGCTTTTGCATTCGGAAGTAAAGCGTAGATCTTTTGATTCCTAAACGTGCGGCCGCCCCGTTTGGGCCAGAGACAACCCAGCGCGTCTGCTCGAGAGTCTTTCGAATGTGGTCTCGCTCCGCGTCCTCCAGGGTAATTGGTCCAAGGGATTCCGTTTCGGCGGCGCTCGTCAAGCTCGCGACAGGCGATTCCAGTACGTTGCCCGAAGTAAGGATCAAGCTCCGCTCGATGAAATTCTGAAGCTCGCGAATGTTGCCTGGCCACCGGTAGGAGGTAAGAGCGGCCATCGTTTGCGGAGAAATATATTCAACTTGCTTGCTCATCCGACGCGCATAAATTTCAACAAAATGTTCGACGAGTGCCGGAATGTCTTCACGGCGCGCACGCAGCGGCGGCAACGAGATCGGAAATACATTCAGACGATAATAGAGATCGCTGCGAAATTCGCCTCGCTTCACCATTTCAACTAAATTTCGGTGGGTCGCAGCTACGAGGCGAACGTCCACTTGATGAGTCCGGCCGCTGCCCAAGCGCTCGAATTCCTGCTCCTGCAGGACACGCAGGAGTTTTGGCTGCAACGCCAACGGAATGTCTCCCACCTCGTCCAGAAACAGCGTCCCCTTGTCAGCCAATTCGAAACGTCCAATCTTTTGCGCGATAGCGCCCGTAAAGGCGCCTTTCTCGTGTCCAAACAGTTCGCTTTCCAGTAGGTCGAACGGAATGGCGGCGCAATTCAGCTTTATGAACGGGCGTCCGCATCGCGGGCTGAGATTGTGAATCGCGCGCGCGATCAGCTCCTTGCCGGTGCCTGTTTCTCCTTGAACAAGAGCGGTGGAATCCGTAGGGGCGACTTGCTCGACCTGTTCGAGCACCGACTCCAGAGCAGGACTGCTACCTATGATCTGCTCGAATCTGCGCGGATTAGCATCCTTGTCGGCGGATCCGAATCTAGCAACAGCTGCCACAGAAGACCTCCTTGCACAACCCGATGCCCACTTCTACTTGCGGAGTTAGCTTTCCAGGGCCGCTCGCACGCTCTCGAGCAGCGCTTCGTCATCGAACGGTTTTGCCATGAACTCCACAGCGCCTGCGCGCAACGCTTGCATCCGCATTTTTTCGTCGCCATGCGCTGTGATAAAGATGATCGGAATCTTGCAGCGTTCGGCGTTCAGACGCGCTTGCAGTTCAAGACCGGACATTCCTGGCATGCGGATATCGGTGATTAAGCAAGCGGCTTGGCGTTGTTGGCCGGATTTCAGGAACTCTTCCGCCGATGCAAATGCTTGCGCTGGCAAGCCAACTGCTTTCAGCAGACCCTCTAGCGCGCTGCGCATTAAATCATCATCATCGACAATCGCAACCATGTTGGTCTTCTCCAGAGCGGCCATGGCTGCAATCTAGCAACGTCGCCAAAGCCGCGCAATTATACTTTGGTATGAGCGCCCGAATGCCCCGCCGGCGCTGAGTGTCACCTACGATCTAGGTGAAATTGAGAGAGCTACGGTTGAATCGGGAGGACTTCGAACTGGCGAACTGCGTTGCGTATCAGCGGCGCCTTGCAACCAAGCTACTTTTTGCCGGGTGGAAGCTCCAGTTTCGACGCCATTCTCACCAATTCTGCTAGGGACTCGGCACGCATTTTCCGCATCACGTGCCCGCGGTGAATCTTCACGGTGATCTCGCTGATGCCCAGCTCGAAAGCTACTTGCTTATTGAGCATACCCGAAACCACCAGGCCCATGACCTCCCGCTCGCGCTCGCTCAGGGCCTCGTAGCATTTTCGCAGTCCGGCAAAGTTACTCTGCTGACGGCGCGTTATGCGGTCGCGATCCAAAGCCTGGTGGACCGCATTCAGCAAGTCCTGGTCTTCGAAAGGCTTGGTCAGAAACTCCACGGCACCCGATTTCATGGCCTTCACCGTCATCGGAATGTCTCCGTGACCGGTGACAAAGATAATGGGGATTTGGATTCCCGCATCAGCCAACTGGCGCTGAAAGTCCAGCCCGTTGACACCCGGAAGGTTCACATCCAGAACGAGGCAACTTGGCCCTTCCGGTCGCTTGTTGCGCAGGAATTCTTCTGCCGTCCCAAAGGATTCCGACCGCAAACTCGCCGACTTCAGCAATCCTTCGATGGAGGCACGTACCGAGGCGTCGTCATCAACGACGAATACCGTGGAAGTGTCAGGCGGGTTCATTCCCTCACCTCTGCCTTGATGGGTAGAGTGAAAAAAAAGCTTGCCCCGCGGGGAGAGTTGTTGGCAGCCCACAAGCGGCCGCCATGCGACTCAACGATGGTTCTGCTGATAGACAGTCCCATACCTGTGCCGTGAGACTTGGTGGTAAAGAACGCATTGAAGAGTTGATCCGCCTGCAGAAGGGGCAGTCCCAAGCCCGTATCGCTTACGCACAGCAGGACCTGGTCGTTTTCCGCTCGCTGCGATTTGATTACGAGCTCCCGCGTCCCGTCCGCATCCTTCATCGCATCGATGCCATTGAGCATGAGGTTCATCAGCACCTGCTGCAATTGCACGCGGTCGGCGATCACCGGAGGAGTGTCTGCTTCCACTTCGGTCCGCACTACAATGAAGTATCTCATTGCCTCGCCGCGCAGAAGGATGATCATCTCCCGGATAACTTCGCTTACATCCACTATCTCCCGCTCCGAAGTACCCTTCTTGAAGAGCAGGCGGATTCGTTTGATGATTTCTGCCGCACGCGTTCCGTCTTTCACGATTCTCATGGCGGCCGCGCGCGCCTCCTCCACGTCTGGTTCAGCGCGCGTAAGCCAGCGCAAGCAGGTCTTGGCGTTGGTGACAGCGGCCGCAATCGGTTGATTCACTTCGTGCGCCACGGAAGCAGTCAACTCTCCCATGGTGGTTACGCGGTTGACGTGTGCGAGATCCGCTTGCGCTTGGCGCGAAGACTCTTCCGCCCGCTTGCGCTCGGTGATATCCGTCGAGCTACCCACGAATTGCAACAGCTCCCCGGATCCGTCCAAAACAGGATGGCCAACGGTGTGGATGTATTTGATCGTGGCACCCGGAAGAAGAATTCGGAATTCCACGTCGTAGTCCGACTTTTCGCCCACTGCTCGCTCGATCGCCTCTTCCCACTTGGCTCGATCCCCCGGATGAATGCGCTGCAGTCGCTGTTCCAAAGTCGGTATGCCATCCTCCGGATCGAAGCCATATACGCGATACCATTCGTCGGACAAGTACACCGCGTCTTTTCCCGCAACCTGCCAAACCCAACTCCCCGTGTGCGTGAGCCTCTGCGCTTCTGCCAGATAACCTTCGCTCCGCCGCAGCGATTCTTCGGCACGCTCCCGCTCACGACTTTCTGCTTCCAGCGCCTCATTGCTGTTCTGGAGATCTTGAACTGTCACCTTCAAATCATCGCGCGCGCGCCGAAGGGATTCTGTGGCGCTTCTTTGCGCAACGCTCAGTATCCCTACAAATAGCTCTGACACCATGAAGACGAGAAGGCGTGGTATTTCGTCGGGCTTTGCGCCCAACGAATGGATCGGAGGCAAAAAGAAATAATAGAAAGTGAAAGCGGAAAGGGCGGTCGCGAGCAATCCCGGCCAAATTCCACCGAACCATGCACTCAATATGACTGCGCAAAGAAAGAGTGATACGGGGGCATCCTGCAAATGAAGCGCCGGCCATCCTGAAATCGTCAGGGCCGCTGCAACCGAAAAAACTGCAATCGAATAGCTCCAAATCGCACGCGGCTTGGGCCACAGAAGAGGATTTGACCTCGCCATACTTCTCCTCCTGCAAACCAGGCTGTTGCTCTCTACAGTCGAAATCTTAGCACTAGACAGTGTCCAGCTCTGGCCAGGTCAGTCATGTGGGACAGGTGAGCCTTCTCTCGCAGAGAGGCGTCAGCCCTCACCTCGTCCAATCCATTGGACCAACTGCCAACACTCTGACAGGTTTGCATTTCGACTCACGTCACCCGAGGACTTATGAATCGGCGTATCTCCCGCTCTGCCAGCAATTTCCAAGCTGTATTCGTCACTCACAGTTTCTGGCATGCAGATTGCTTTTTTAGTGGCGGCTAGCATTTTCCCGGTGAATAGAGTTCGCAGCAAACGGGCGTCGATGTGGCAGCGATGCTAGACCGGGAGATGGGACGCAGAAAGGAGTGCAACCATGAAACCTCTATCCATTCTCGACTGGTATCGCATTCTGCGTGCGCACCATCAGTGGACGATATTCCAGTCCATTCGATATGCGCTTTGGCTTGCGCGCTAGTTGGTTTCTCTTACTTTGTCTCGCAGTGGCCGCGGAGGATCGGATTCATGAAAACGTCTTGTGCAACCAGCATTAGCAAAGTCTCCGACGGCGCGCTGGTGGCTGCCGCAAAGTACAAAGATACGCAGGCTTTTGAGGAATTGGTTCTTCGTCACAGGCAGAGAGTTCTTGCCGTGGCCCAGCGGATTACCAATAATCGGGAGGATGCCGAAGATGTGGCGCAGGAAAGCTTTCACAAAGCCTTCCTTCATCTCGACGCCTTTCAAGAAAAGTCGCGGTTCTCTACCTGGCTGACGCGCATCGCCATGAATGAAGCCTTTATGTTGCTGCGTCGAAGGCGGGAATTTCTCGAAGTCTTGCCTGAAAACTCTGAGGATGGCGTGCAGTCCGGCACGGAGGCATTCGTCGACCAGAGCCCCAATCCTGAAGAGTCTTGCTGGCAGCGCCAGCGCAAGCAACTCTTGACCGAGGCCATCAATCGTTTAGGTCCAAAGATTCGAAGTACGATCTTTCTCCGCGACATCGAAGAAAGATCTGTCGAGGAAACAGCCCAGATTCTGGGCACCTCCATTGGCGCCGTCAAAGCGCGCGTCTTCCAAGGACGCCGGAGGTTACGTCGAACCGTAAATCCTTGGATTTTCCGGGGGGTCTACGAGGCCGGGCGAGCGGAAGCATAACCCTTTTGAGGTATCAGTTGAGAAGGAAAACAAGTGGTTTTTGTGCTTGCTTACGCCCGCGGTCTCCGGCCGCAACTCCTGCCGTAAAGAAAAGCCAACCTAACTCCAACCTCGCATTCCTTTAGATAAGGCCTTTTTTCTTTCCTCAAACGCTCCTGGAACAAAATATGGAGACCGCGCGTGAAACAACATGTGGCCTAAAGGACTACGCCACCCGGCGAACTTGGCGGATCGGCGGAGCCATAAATTCCGGCCCGACTGGATTGCGAATATTTTCGCGAAGAATGGCGTCAATAGCGGTGAAGTCGCTTTTTCCCAGAGACCAGCCAATTATCTCCCTGATAGGCGCGAGTTGTTCCGGACGACGCGCACCCCAGAGAGCCACTCCAACACCTGGTTGGTCGAGTAGCCAGCGCACCGCTAAATGCATTACACGCTTGCCATAGTTTTCGCGAGCGAACGTATCAAGCTTGCTGACTGCATTAAGGTATTCGGCAAAATGCGGGGGCTGAAACTTCGGATCTGTGGTCTTCCGCATGTCGTCTTTGGCAAACTGACGATCGGTGCGCATGGCGCCGCTCAACAATCCGCGGCACAGGGCGCCGTAAGTGAGCGTGGTGATGCTGCGGCCGAAAGCGAATGGTAGAACGTCGCGTTCTATCTCGCGTTCGAAGAGATTGTAAGGGGGCTGAATCGTGTGAAGCGGCGCGACGGCTCTGAAACGTGCCATCTCTTCGGGCGAATAATTGCTTACGCCGATGGCGCGAATCTTGCCTTGTTCGTAGAGTTCTCCAAGCGTATCCGCTGTCTCCTCGACGGGGACGCGCGGGTCAGGCCAGTGCACCTGATAGATATCGACATAGTCCGTTTGCAGGCGGTGGAGCGAATCCTCAAGCTCCTGGAGAATGCGTTGGCGCGTGCAGTTCCGTTCGATCTTGCCATTCGTCCAATCGAGTCCGACTTTGGTGGCAACGATAATGCTCTCTCTGCGGCCACGTTGGCGCAGGGCTTCCCCCACGATTTCTTCGGAACGCCCAAAGCCGTAAACGGGCGCTGTGTCGATCAGGTTGACGCCCTGGTCGAATGCGGCATGAATGGTGCGGATGGATTCCTTTTCGTCGGTTCCGCCCCACATCCAGCCGCCGATGGCCCAGGTGCCGAGCGCGATTCGCGAACTAATAAGATTTGTACCAGCGATGTTGATGAATTCCAGCATGGTCGTCCTTTCTCTCTTTTCTCTTCGAAACCCTGTGCGTACTGTTCAAGTGGCTAACTCTTGCAAGCATCGAGCCCGTTCTTCCGAAAACGCAGCATCCAGAATTCCAACTATTTCTTGGGATGCAGCGAGCGAATATGCGTCACCAAAGCGTGAATCTGCTCCTCGCGGAGCGAACTCTTGAAGGAAGGCATTCCCCCCTTACCGTCGGAAATAATTTGCGCGAGTTGCGCATCGGGCAGCTTCTGAACTACCGGCGAGCGAAGGTCTGGAACATTCATACTTTTCCCGACCTCCGAGCCGCCTCCATCTTGACCGTGACACATGGCGCATTTCGTGCGGAACGTCGCACTGCTCGCCGCGCTATCTGGAGTGGGGGCAGCCCTCACAATCGAGGTGACGGAGAGTGCGAAGCCAGCAAAAAGCATCAGCAGAAATAGAGAGGCAAACATTGCGTCTCGTTCCGTTTTGTCGTGTGTCATGGCTCTTCCTATACTTGTAATTTTTCACTTCAACCCCGGATACTTCTCCACCACAAAGCGTGGGAACCGTTAACTGAAGCCGAGTTTGGTTATCGGCAGATCCCTTACTCTCTTGCCGGTTGCAGCGAAAATGGCGTTGCAGAACGCCGCAATAAACGGCGGCACTCCGGGCTCACCGACACCCGCCGGCGGAGCATCACTCTCGACAATGTAAACATTCGTCTGGTTAGGGACCTCATTGATTCTAGCCACCGGATAGTCTTGAAAATTCGACTGGTCGATTACGCCTTTCGTAGCCGTAATCTCGCCGGTTCGCACAACGCTGGTCCCGAACACCGCGGCACCCTCGAACTGCGCGCGCGTTGCTTCCGGATTTACGACCAAGCCCGCGTCTAGGGCCATATCCACTCGTGGAATTCGCACCTCACCCTGATCGTTGACTTCGACTTCAACCACCGCGGCTACATACGTCAAGAAGCTCTTATGCGCCGCAATCCCGACGCCCGTTCCCTTTCCATGCTTGCGCTTTCCCCACCCGGATTTTTCCGCCACCAACTCGGTAACATGCCGCAGACGGCCGGTCTCCCAAGGATAGGCGTCCAACGCAGCGCCATAGTTCGGGTACTCCACACCTTTGAAATCAATCGTGCGCGGCTCTCCGATCAAATCGAGCAGATAGTCCAGCGGATCGCGCCCGGCCGCGTGGGCAAGTTCATCCGTGAAGCATTGAATCCCAAATGCGTGATAGATGTTGGCCACCGAGCGTAACCAGCCGATGCGCACATGCGCTTTCGCGGGTCCATTCTCAATGCGGAGATTTGGCAGATCGTAAGGAATATCCGTCCAGCCCTGTTGCAGATGGGCCGGATCACCATAAACCGCATTCACATCAAAAATAGATGGAATGGGAGGGAAGACCGAGCGTTGCAGCCACGCCGTCGGCTTGCCGTCCGCACCCAGGGCCGCCTTCATATACATCGATGCGACGGCGTTGTAGTAGTCGAACTTGATGTCGTCCTCGCGAGTCCAAACTACCTTCACCGGCCGGCCCATTTTTTTGGACAAAACCGCGGCCTCGGCAGCGTAGTCGGGTTTCGACTTGCGCCCAAATCCTCCGCCGAGAAGTGTCACATGGCAAATTACGTCTTCTTTCGCGATCCCCAGCTCTTTCGAGACAATGTCTTGCACCGCCTGAGGATTCTGAGTTGGCGCCCATAATGTCGCTTTGCCGTCTCTAAATTCCGCAAGGGCAACCAAGGGCTCCATCGCGGCATGTGCTAGAAGCGGAACGTAGTAGTCCGCCTCATGGACTTTCCCGCCTTTTGCGAACACCGCATCCGCATCGCCAACACTGCGCACCACTTTGCAAGGACTGTGCGAAGTCGCTCGCAATTCGTTCTTGTAGGTATCCGAGTTGTAGATTTCGTTTGGTCCGTTATCCCAGGAAATGTTTAGTTTCTTCCGGCCTTGAAACGCTGCCCAGGTGTTATCCGCAATGACCGCGATCCCGCCGAGCGGCTGAAATGCCGGCGCCTGCTGGAATGGATCTATCGGAATAATCTGACGCACCCCCGCGACCTTCAGCGGTTCCTTGTCGTCGTACGATTTCACTTTGCCGCCGAGGACTGGTGGGCGCTCCACGGACGCATACATCATCCCATCCAACCGAGCATCCATCCCGTAAATAGCTTTCCCGGTCACAAGCGCTTCGAGGTCGTAGCTTACTTTTCTTTTCCCTATGTAACGCCAAGCGCTTTTTGGTTTGAGCTTCAGCTCTCCTCTCTTAGGCACCGGTAATTTCGCCGCGGCACTCGCGAGTTCGCCGTAGCCCGCTCCGCGGTTCGTTGAGCGGTGGACGACAATATGCAAATCGGTTTCGCACTCCTCCGCGGGAACACCCCACCGTTGCGCGGCGGCTTGAATCAGCATGAATCGCGCGGCTGCTCCGGCCAAGCGCATCGCGTCGTAGTACGACGGGATGGAGTGCGATCCATCGGTATTTTGGTCGCCATATCGCTTGTCGCCGATGGCCTGCTCGATCTTTACTCGCTTCCAATCCGCGTCCAGTTCATCGGCGACGACGAGCGGTAGCGTCGTACGGCTGGTAGTTCCCATCTCCGAGCGCGCTGCCACGATCCACACGGTGCCGTCGGAATTGATTCCGAGATAGTCGCTGGAATGCAGGGTGGCGCGATCCGCATTTGTGTTGTGTGGGAGTTTGTCGCCAGGCAAAAGGTTGCGGTAGTAACGCACTCCCAGCACAAGCGCACCCGCCGCAACGATGCCTCCCGTCAAAAATCTGCGACGGCTGACGTTCTCGATCGCACTCATGCCATTTCCTCCGCCGCGGCCTTGATCGCCGCGCGAATCCGCTGATACGTCCCGCAGCGGCAGATGTTTCCGGACATCGCCTCATCGATTTCGTGATCGGTCGGTTTCTTTTTGCTGTCCAGCAGAGCCGCCGCCTGCATGATTTGTCCCACCTGGCAATAACCGCATTGCGGCACGTTGATTTTCATCCAGGCCTTCTGAACTTGGTGCAATCCGCTCTCGTCGAGCCCTTCGACCGTCGTGACTTCTTTTTCCGCCGCGTTGCGCATGACTGTCACGCAGGATCGCGTGGCTTGCCCATTCATATGGACCGTGCACGCTCCGCAAAGTCCAACACCGCATCCAAACTTCGATCCGGTCAGCCCCAAAACGTCGCGCAGATACCAGAGCAGCGGCATTTCCGGTTCACCGCCGAAAGACTGCTCAACTCCGTTCACCTTGAGTTGAATCATTTTCTTGCCCTCACCCTGAACGTATGCAATGCGAATAATCTTCCGCCCGCTATTTCAATCCCTCCCAATCGACGCCGAATCAAGCCCGCCCATCGCCGTTGGAACCCAGATGTGCGCGTTTTTCCATTTGGAGAATTACCGCCGAATAATCTTGCTCCGCTCCTTCGTCCGATTGCCTTGCATTGATCTCAAACGCAGCTCCCGCTGCGGGCATTCGCGCGCCAACAGTAGCCGCGAGTTCGAGAATCAACCCGAAATCCTTGTTCATTAGCCGAATCGGAAATTGCGGGCTGTAATCGTGGTTTATCGCTCTTTGCAGTTTGCCCGCATGGGCTGGAGCGACCACTGCAGTCTGGGACAACACGTCCAGCAACCGATTGCGATCGAGACCAGCCTTCTCGCCCAGTGCCACGGCTTCAGCAATCGCTTGCATTCCAATTCCTAGCAGCGCGTTCACCACCAGCTTCATCGTCGCCCCAGAACCGTTCTGCCCGAGATAAAAATACTTTTTGGCAATAACTCGAAAGATCGGCTCGGCAGCGTCGAAGCGCTCCTTGTCTCCGCCCCCAAACAGGGTTAGCAGCCCATTTTCCGCCGTGGGGGTACTCCCTGAAATAGTCACATCAAGGACCTCAAGTCCACGTTGCGACCCCACCCGCGAGAGTTCTTGCGAGGTCTCCGGATGGACTGTGCTCATGTCGATGGCCACCGTGCCGCGATGCGCGTGGGCGAATACCCCGTCAGGTCCCTTATAAGTCTCTAGCACGGCTTCATCGCTCGGTAAGCACGTCAACACCACGTTGCAACTGGAGGAGAGTTCCGCAACGCTCGGTGCGACGGTGCCACCATATTGAATTAGCTCCTCCGCCTTGCTGTGCTCCCAGTCGTAAGCTCTCAGCTTGAAGCCGGCTTCAAGCAGCCTCCGCGCGATCGGCCGGCCCATGTAGCCGATTCCGATAAATCCAAGCCTGTCGTTTTCCTGCGTGATTGGTTTCATGATGAATCGCCCTTACGCTGAGTTGCGATTTCGATTCAACTTCCACTTTGGTGGAAAGCACGCGTTGTGCCGTTTCGCGAAGGAAACCGGGTATTGATCCAAGATGTTGGCGGCAAAGAGAATGCGAGCGCTGAGCGGAACGATTTAACGTTCAGCTGGCGATAGTCATCTGTTGAATCCCTTGGACACTGTCAGCCCGTTGGAAGACCAATCGGGTTGGATTGCATCGGCACTAACGCAGCTTGCTCCGCAGATTCACGCTGTCAGCGACCAAACTCATCGCAAGATTCATGCCCTGCTTACGGATCATCAGAAGGAATTGGAAAAGGCCATGCAGCAACGCGAGCATAATGGCCGAGAGAACAGGCAATCTGCTCCGCCTGCGTCACCATCCGAGCCTGGCCCGGCCGCGGCTAACCCCTAGCCCCTGCCCCTCTCCCCAAAACCCCCCGCGCTCCGCACTCAAGAAAGTTGGAACAATCTCATGTCCAGCCTCATCAGATATGTTGGACCCCAAAACCAAACCAGGGGTTTGTGCCGTCATGACCGTATCTCATGCGGGCTCTCATCCCCTCGGGGAGCCTGCGCAAAGCTGAAAAGAAGACGATTGCAGATTTCTGGCTTGCACAACCCACTGCGCAGGCCGGCAAGGAGACATGAATTGAGTACTCAACCCCAGGTAAGTTTGGTCCCGCCTTTTACGCGCGAGTCCGCCATCCTAAAAGTTCGCAAAGCCGAAGATGGCTGGAATTCGCGCGATCCCCAGCGCGTCTGTCTTGCCTATACGGTCGATAGCCGCTGGCGCAACCGCGCCGAGTTTGTCAACGGCCGCGAGCAAATCATCGAGTTCCTCACGCGCAAATGGAACCGCGAACTCGACTATCGCCTCATCAAGGAACTCTGGGCCTTCGACGGCGCCCGAATTGCCGTTCGCTTCGCCTACGAATCACACAACGATTCCGGCCAGTGGTTTCGTTCCTACGGCAATGAAAATTGGGAGTTCGATGCCGCCGGCATCATGCACCACCGCTATGCCTGCATCAACGATCTGCCCATCAAAGAATCCGACCGCAAATTCCATTGGCCGCTCGGACGCCGTCCCGACGACCATCCCGGGTTGAGCGATCTCGGCCTCTGAAACGATTCACGCGCACCGGTACGATTTCACCAGGACCACGGGAAGTGTCGGGGACCCCTACGAGACACCGATCGAGGGGTGATCTATGACCAGCGGATTTTCATCCCAAGCCTCGCGCCGCCAATTCCTCGCCGCCGGAGGCGCCACGGTCGCAGCCGCTTGTGTGGCCCCTCGGTTGTTCTTGGAAGACCGCGGAGACTTGGTTGCCATCGCCCTAAAGCAAGCCGCCGTCACCAAGATCACCGTGCAACCGCTTCGTCGCAATATCACCGCTCTCTTGGGCTACGGGGGAATTTCGCCGTGCTCACCGGCCCGACGATTAACACTCAGTTTTTGCTCAAGGAAGTATTCCCGACGGAAGAAGCGGCATTATCCGCCGCCTTGATAGTTGGAAAACAACAAGTCGATAAGCGCACCGGGCCTGACGATCTTCACTCCGTGATCGAGCAACAGAGCCAGCTTCCATCAACGCACCGGCACGGTTTAGGTCATCGAACTGATAACGTTGCGATGAATGTTAATGGACCTACGAAAGTTCCCGGGCCTTCGGAATGAGACGTGATTATTGCCAAGCTAGTTTTCTTCGGATGCTGTGCTAGCGCTCCCAAAGAGGTTAAGAAATAGACTCACATCTCTGGCAATATGATATCACCAGAGATGTGAGAGTTGTTGCCGACACCGAGGCAATCGTAGCAGCTATGCGCAGCCCCAGCGGGGCTTCCGCAGCGATCCTTCGGGCTTGGCGCGAAGGCAAGGTAACCCTGTTGGTTAGCGTTCCGCTGGCCACGGAGTACGAAGCCGTTTGCTCCGAAGCGGAACACCAGCTGGCCGCAGGACTGCGTGAATTTGAAGTGGCTATATTTCTGGATGCGGTGCTGGCGATAACTGATCCGGTGGAAACGCATTTTCTATGGCGACATCAACTGCGCGATCCCGGCGATGAGATGGTGCTGGAAGCGGCAGTGAACGGACGGGCAGAGGCATTGGTAACATTCAATATGAGAGATTTCGGAGCCGTGCCGGCACGCTTTGGAATTGAACTGCTGTTGCCGCGGGATGCGTTGGAAAGGATAAGACGATGACCCAAACCAAGACCTACCCGCTGCGACTGCCGCGCTCGCTAAAAAAGGCGGTGGAGCAGTAAAGTAAGGAAGATGGGACGAGCATAAACCAGTTCGTGACCACAGCGGTGGCGGAAAAGCTTTCGGCCATGCAAACTGCGCAATTTTTTGCGAGCCGCAAAGCGCGCGCTGATTTCAAGGTGTTCGACAAACTCATGAAGCGGCGCGGGGGGAAGCCACCGCGCGCGGGCGATGAGATGCCCAGCGGCAAGGCATAAGCGTTGCGTCGTGAGCGCGGGCGGAGATCACAAACCCCCGGAGCGTCCGCGGAAGATGACGGCCATGTGGATTCAGCGGGTTGCTGAAGAGGGATTTTTGTCCCGATAGCCAAGTTGGCCAACGGGGAAGGTAAAGAAGGTGGCGACGTAGAGTCGCCTCTATATGTACATCGAAGCGAAGCTCGGCTAGTGGCGTGGTTGCCTGTTCGAGATCAATTTCCAGCATTTGCGGGCGATGGCCCAGTCTTCTTCTGCGCGGATGACCAGGACGCGGAGTTGGGAGGTTGCAGTGGAGATGTCCTGGTCGGGAGTTGCGGCGGCGTTTTTTGCGGGATCGAGGGCCAGGCCCAGGAAAGTGAAGTGGCTGCAGGCGGCGGCGCGGACTTCGGGGGAATTTTCGCCGATGCCCGCGGTGAAGACGAGGGCGTCGGCTCCGTCGAGAGCGGCGAGCATGGCGCCGATTCCGGCGCGGAGGCGGTGGACGAACATGTCGAAAGCGAGTTTGGCGCGCGGGTTTCCGCTGAGCATAGCAGAGACAATTTCACGCATGTCGCCCGAGATGCCGGAGATGCCTAGCAATCCGGATTTGGTATTGAGAGTGGCGTCGAGCGATTTGCCGTCGGTGTGCCCCTCCTGCAATAAGAAGGTGAGGATGCCGGGATCGACGGAGCCGGAGCGGGTGCCCATCATTAAACCGTCGAGCGGAGTGAATCCCATGGTGGTTTCGATGCTTTTTCCGCCGAGGATGGCGGCGAGGGAGCAACCGTTTCCGAGATGGCAGGTTATGAGTTTGAGCGTGGCCAAATCCTTGCCGAGCAGATGAGCGGCGCGACCAGCGCAGTATTGATGGTTGATGCCGTGGAAGCCGAACTTGCGGATGCCGCGCTCGGCCCATTCATAAGGACCGGGGTAAACGGAGGCTTCCTCGGACAAACCGCTGTGGAAGCCGGTATCGAAGACGGCGACTTGCGGGACGGAGCCGCAGAGTTTTTCGACCAAGGCGATGCCTGCGAGTTCGACGCGATTGTGCAAAGGCGCGAAGACGGCCATTTTTTCGATGGCTGTTTTGACTTCCGGCGTGATCAAGGTGGGATGGCTGTAGGCGCGGCCCCCGTTGACGATGCGATGCCCGGCGACGTCGATTTCCGAGAGCGATTTGAGAACGCCGGTTTTCCCAGAGACCAAAGCCTGGAGTAACTGTTCGGTTGCAGCGGAGCGTTCCCCGCGCTGCAAGTCCTGCTTAGTGGATAAGCCCGAAGATGTCTGCACGTCGAGCGTGCCGCGATCTTCACGCCACTCCAGGTTGCCTTTCCACAGAGGTTTGGGAGGAGAGTCCGGCGGCGCGGCGTTCAGTTCATAGAGACACGCCTTCTGGCTGCTGGAGCCGGAATTGAGGACGAGAATTTTCATTTAGTAGGGCCACTTCCAATCGCGGATTGCGGGAAGGTCTTCGCCTTGTTGGCAGATATATTGTTTGTGCTCGACGAGTTTGTTGCGGAGCAACTGTTTGAAGTGGGCGTTGATTGGCTGGAGGCGCGCGACGCGATCGACGACGTCTCCCGCCAAATGATAGCGATCGAGTTCGTTGAGAACGGTCATGTCGAAGGGCGTGGTGGTGGTTCCTTCCTCGCGGTAACCGTGTACGTGGAAGTTGGCGTGGTTCGCGCGTTTGTACGTGAGGCGGTGAACGAGCGTTGGATAACCGTGAAAGGCGAAGATCACGGGCTTGTTGGTGGTGAAGATGGAATCGAATTCGCGGTCGGGAAGTCCGTGGGGGTGCTCCGAGGAAGTTTGCAGGGTCATGAGGTCGATGACGTTGACGACTCGGATTTTGATGTCGGGGAAGTGCTGGCGGAGGAGGGCGACGGCGGCGAGGGTTTCGAGAGTGGGAATGTCTCCGGCGCAAGCCATGACGACATCGGGTTCGACATTTTTGTCGGTGGAGGCCCACTCCCAGATGCCGAGGCCCGCGGTGCAGTGCTCGATGGCGGATGGCATATCGAGCCACTGCAATTCCGGCTGCTTACCGGCGACGATCACGTTCACGTAGTTGCGGCTGCGTAGGCAGTGATTGGCGACGGAGAGAAGCGTGTTGGCGTCGGGCGGCAAATAGACGCGGACGACGTCGGCTTTTTTGTTGACGACGTGGTCCATGAAGCCGGGGTCCTGGTGAGTGAAGCCGTTGTGATCCTGGCGCCAGACGTGGGAGGTGAGGAGATAGTTGAGCGAGGCGATGGGGCGGCGCCAGGGAATGTCGCGCGTGACCTTTAGCCATTTGGCGTGCTGATTGAACATGGAATCGACGATGTGGATGAAGGCTTCATAGCAGGAGAAAAAACCGTGGCGGCCGGTGAGGAGATAGCCTTCGAGCCAGCCCTGGCACATGTGCTCGCTGAGAACTTCCATGACGCGGCCGGTTTGCGAGAGGTGCTCGTCGGTAGCGAGCGTCGGCTCCATAAAAACTTTGCCGGTTGTCTCGTAGAGAGCGTCGAGACGATTCGAGGCCGTTTCGTCGGGACCGAAGACGCGAAAATTTTTCGTATCGGCGTTCAGGCGCATGATGTCGCGCAGGAATTGGCCGAGGATGCGGGTGGACTCGGCGGTCTCGGTTCCCGGCTTGCTCACGCTCGCGGCGTAGTCGCGGCAGTCCGGCATGGCGAGATCGCGCTGGAGCAGGCCGCCGTTGGCGTGGGGATTGGCGCCCATGCGGCGGGCGCCTGAGGGAGCGAGAGCTGCAAGTTCGGGGAGGAACTTGCCGGTTTCGTCGAAGAGTTCTTCGGGCTTGTAGCTCTTCATCCAATTTTCGAGGATGGCGATGTGTTCGGGGTGCTTGGCGAAATCCGTGACCGGAACTTGATGTGCCCTCCAGGTATCTTCGACGGGTTTGCCGTCGACAATTTTCGGGCCGGTCCAGCCTTTGGGTGTGCGCATGACGATCATGGGCCAGGCCGGGAGCTCGGTGGAGTTTCCGCTTCGAGCGGAGTGTTGAATGGCGCGGACTTCTTCGAGGACGGTGTCGAGAGTGTGGGCCATGAGCTGGTGCATGGCTTCGGGTTCGTGGCCTTCCACAAAATGGGGTTTGTAGCCGTAGCCGGAGAAGAGTTGGGTGAGCGTGGCGTCGCTCAAGCGGGCGAGCAAGGTTGGATTGGCGATTTTGTAGCCGTTCAAATGGAGAATCGGAAGGACGGCGCCATCGCGGGCGGGATTGAGAAATTTGTTGGAATGCCAACTGGTTGCCAGCGGCCCGGTTTCTGCTTCGCCGTCTCCGACGACGCAGCAGACGAGAAGATCGGGATTGTCGAACGCGGCGCCGTAGGCGTGGGCGACGGAGTAGCCGAGTTCGCCGCCTTCGTGAATGGAGCCGGGAGTTTCCGGCGCGACGTGGCTGGGGATTCCGCCGGGAAAAGAAAATTGCTTGAAGAGTTTCTGCAAGCCTGCCTCGCTTTGCGGGATGTGCGGATAGACTTCGCTGTAGGTGCCTTCCAAATAGGTGTTGGCAACGAGGCCCGGGCCGCCGTGGCCCGGACCGGCTACATAGATCATGTTGAGGTCATGCTTTTTGATCAGGCGGTTGAAGTGCACATAAATGAAATTCAAGCCGGGAGTGGTGCCCCAGTGTCCCAAGAGGCGGGGCTTGATGTGCTTGAGTTGCAATGGCTCGCGAAGCAGGGGATTGGCGTAGAGATAGATTTGGCCTACGGAGATGTAGTTGGCGGTGCGCCAGTACGCGTGAACTTTCTGCAATTCCTCGGGAGAGAGAGGATGTTTGGACGCTGCGGCCTGAGCGGAGCCGGTGGCGGACGTGGAAGGCATGGTGGTTTCTCCTTCGATTAGTGATTCAGGGCGCTGGAGGTCTTTGATTCTGCGGTGCGGTTCTTCGATCTTTTTTCAAGGGCTTGCTCCAGCTGCCGCCCCGACCCCGTTGTACATTCTCAAGCGATGGTATGCGCCGATTGTGAACCCAGCATCATTAGGGGTGGTCTGCTGGGCGGCAAACCCTTCCCATCGATAGTCCAAAAGAACCGATCGTGAGCTATTTGCGGAATTGCTCCTGCTCGGGACGGACCCGGTCTGGATTGAAATGTGTAAATTTGCGCGAGAGTTCGCCGCAAAGACATGACAAGCGATACATGTACTTGTGATGCAGCGCGCAGAAATAGGGTGCTGATTCCCAGAACATGCGTGGTCAAAGAGGGTTGTGGAGCCTTGCGCGGCCTTTTTTAGCGATCGAGAAGGTCTTTGGGAGACTGTGCAATAGTGAACAGCAGGCAATTTGACACGTCTCTATGATTTTAAACTCGACAACCAGAAACAGAGAGGATAACCGCAACTGCCGGCTGGAGAATGTTCCGAAGCGCGGAAGCCAGAAGGCTGCATCCGAAAGAGCGTGTGGACCCCCGCGGTTCCGTTTTGGTCTTTTCCAAGAGGCCAGATGCAAAAAAGGGACCCGATCACGCGCTGAACCAGCACAATTTTGAAAAGTCGCGCGCAAGTCATGGTGATGGGCGTGACAGATTTGGCAAGGCACCTGCACTGAGTTTGCAGAAATAAGGGTTGTGTCGGCTCCGCTTTTTCCGAACGGAGGCAGCAATGTGGAAGTTCGCACAAGCAAAAGTCAGCCTTGTACTGCTGGCCGGCTTGATCCTGTTCTGCTTCGCCGCGGTGCGTTCTTTCGGTGGGCAAACGGCTTCGCAACCCACTGCGGCTAAGGCTTCTCAGAATTCCTATTCACAGTCCACCGATCCCGCACTTTATGTGGGGGAAGAAACCTGCAAGACCTGCCACGCGGACATGCCGACCAAGGATTTTGTGAAGGACTATGAATCATCGCCGCATTTTGTAATCACGATGGACACGAAGAAGGGACCAGAGTGGCACGGCTGCGAAGCATGTCACGGTCCCGGCAAGGAACACGCGGATGGCGGAGGCGACAAGACAAAGATTTTCACGTTCAAAAATGCCTCGGCCAAGGAAATCAGCGCGCGGTGCCTCGCCTGCCACCAATACGGGCAGGAACATAGCAATTTTGGACGATCCGCGCATCTTCAGAACAATGTAGGGTGCACGGATTGCCACGACCCGCACCACGCGAAGGAAAGCCAGTTTCTGATGAAGGAGAAGCAGCCGCAGCTTTGCTACACCTGCCATCTGGAGACCAAGCAGCAATTCAACCGTACGTTTCATCACCGCGTAAACGAAGGGCTGGTGCAGTGCAGCGACTGCCACAATCCGCATGGTGGTTTCCTGTCACGGCAGTTGCGCGCCACTTCTTCGCAGGACGGGGTGTGTTTCAAGTGCCACGCCGATAAGGCCGGGCCGTTTGTGTACGAGCATCCGGTGGTGAAGACCGAAGGATGCGCGGCTTGCCATACGCCCCACGGATCATCAAACCCACGGCTCCTGAAACGCAGCCAGGTGAACTTGATGTGCTTGGAGTGCCACTCCTTCAACGTCGACGCCGGTGCGCCGTCCACTCCCACGTTCCACAACCAGGCGCAGAAATACCAGTCATGCACGCTGTGCCACACGGCGATTCACGGTTCGGACGCGAACGCCTTTTTCTTCAAATAGGAGGGCACTGATGCGAAGATCCAAGAATGTGCGAATCACGCTTCCCCTCCAGTGGATGATGTGGCTGTGCTGCTTCGCGGGAATTTTGTTCCGCGTGCTCCCGGCCAGCGCGCAAGATGAACCGCAGAAGGGAATCGAACAGGGCAACTACAATATCAAACAGTCGATCGAGTTCGGCGGACGGATAACAAGCATTGGCGGGGACACGCAGACTTACGACACGTTTGTAAATCTGCAGCAAGGGGCCCGGTTGTTGGGATTCACCACGGAGATGCAGTCGCTGGACCACCACGGAACGTTTTTCGACAGGCTCTATTTCAGTAATTTTGGATATGGCGGGGACCCGAACGACGTTTCGCGGCTGAGGATCAGCAAGAATAAGTGGTACAACTTCGACGCGCTTTTCCGGCGCGACGAGAATTACTCGAATTATTCATTATTGGCGAACCCGCTGAATCCGACGACGCCGGGGTTTGCGAACGCGCCAGCGGGCTTCAACCCGGTCATTACGTTTTCGCCACACTTGTTCGATACTACGCGCCGCCTGGGAGACTACAGTCTGCTACTGCTGCCGGAATCGAGAGTGCGCTTGCGGTTGGGGTATTCCCGCAATATCAGTCGAGGACCGTCGTTTAACACCATTCACCAAGGCACCGAGCAGTTGTTGTTGCAAGACGAAAGAGACACGGTGAACGCGTACAGAGTGGGCGTCGATTTCAGAATTCTGCCACGCACAAACATCAGTTACGACCAGATTTTCAGCTACTACAAAGGCGACACTGGGCTCACAGACAACAACCAGCTCTACTCACTTTCAAACGGCACTCCCGTGGACTTGGGCGTTTCGTTCAATGCGGGGGCCAGCCAGCCCTGCGCAAATACATTTGTGGCAGGTGGATTTGTGAACCCCACCTGCAGCGCGTACACCAATTATCTGCGGCATGGACGCATTCGAACGAATTCGCCCACCGAGCAGCTAAGCATGCAATCCGATTATTTTCACAATTGGGATCTCTCGGCAAAGGTCAGCTATACCGGCGGCGACATGCATGTCTTCGACTGGATCGAGTCGCTCAGCGGGAGAGAGGCGCGGACGAATTTGTCTAACCAGACGAACACCGGTCCCGTTTTTGGACGCCATGTGTCGGCCAATGCGGACTTTGGAGCGACCTGGCGCATCACGGACAAACTGAGTTTCATCGATTCTTTCCACTTCTCGAACTGGCACAACCCCGCGGAGTTCGATGATTCCAGCTGTTCCTATTTTTCGCCCAATCTTCTTACTGCCCCGAATTTCTTTACTCCCGGGGCTGGGCTGCCCCTATCTATTCCCTGCACGGCGCCGGCAAACGGCGTGATGGGAACGCCAGCGCACACGAGTTCTTCCGCGGCGGATATTTCCTTTGCCACCTCGAGTCGCTTTCTGAAGCAAGACGAGAAGACGAATCTCGCCGAACTGGAATACCAGTTTTCATCGAAGCTGGGCGCGCGCGCCGGTTTTCGCTATCGCCACCGCGCGATCGATGACAACGACTTTGAAGCGATCACCGAGATATTTTTTCCAAACAACGCGAATCGCGGGGACTGCGCAATCGCGGGCGGAGCGCTTCCCGCGGGATGCACCCCCAACGGGGATGGTTCTTTCACTTTCACGACCCCCAATCCAACGTTCAGTCCCAGTGAGACGCTCATCAACGAATACTCAGGCGTGTTTGGCGTCTGGGCAAGACCGGTGGCCAACTGGAAAATCAGTTTTGACACCGAGTTAATGAGCGCAGACAACTCCTATACGCGTATCAGCCCGCGGCAGACGCAGGAGTACCGGTTGCGCACCAAGTACAAGCTGACAGAGTGGATGAACTTAAACGGGTCCATCACCATTTGGGAAGGGCGAAACAACGTGGCAGAAGTGAACAATCTGCAGCACAATCGCGTTTATGCTTTTTCGACGATGTTCCAGCCAAATGAAAAAATTGGGCTGGAACTCGGGTACGACTACAACGATGTCTTTTCGCAAATCCTTATCTGCTTTACGAGTAGCGCGGTAGTTACGGGCCCCAACTCGGTCAGTTGCACGGGAGTCGCCGGACTCGTACAGGCGGTCTCGACGTACACCAACAAATCGAACTTCGGCTATTTCGACGCTTCCTGGACGCCCATGCCCCGGCTGACCGCGCGCCTGGGTGCAAATCTCACGGGAACGTCGGGCAGCGTTCTCATCATTTCGCCGAACGCTCCATCGGGTCCGCTGGACTCCAAATACCTTCAGCCATTCGGCGGATTTGACTATCGGTTCGCCAATCATTGGACGGGGAAAGCCTACTGGGGCTATTACAGTTACCACGAAGACCAAAGCAATGTTGTCCAGGATGTCTTTGCGCCGCGGAACTTCCGCGCCAATCTGGTCACGCTTTCGCTGCGATACGCTTTTTAGCAAGCAGACAGAATCTCGACCGGAGGAAACAATGGATTCAAAACTGAAATGGAACAGAATATCGGCGTCGGCGTTCCTGGGTTTTGCCGCCTTGAGTCTCTTCGCGCTCCCGGCGCAATCGCAAACTGGAGCGGCGCTCTATAAAACGAAATGCGCGGCGTGTCACGGCCCCGATGGCAGTAAAAACAAAGCGGGCGACCTGGCATCTGAGGATGCACAGAAGAAGAGTGATGACGAGCTAGCCGGGACCATTTCCGCGGGTAAAAGCAAAATGCCTGCCTATGGAAAGAGTTTGAAACCCGACCAAATCAAGGATTTGGTCGCCTACATTCGCACGTTCAAGAAATAAAGGCGGCGCTGGCATCAGCCAAAAAATATGCCCACACCTGCCATACTGGCTCTGATCCTCGTCAGCGCAGTGCTCGCTGCCGTTCTGGTGGTTCGCCCCGGAATAACAGTACATCCCAGCGGGAAGATTCTCGCTTTCGGGGTGCTCTTCTTTCTTCCACTCTTTTGCCTCATGGCCGGCATGGACAGTGAGATGGAGCGTTCGAAGAGCACCGCTTTTTGTCTCTCCTGTCATGTCATGGAACCGTACGGCAAAAGTCTTCACGTCGACGATCCCGCTTACCTTGCGGGCGCCCATTTTCAAAATCATCGCGTGCCCGCGGACGAAGCCTGCTACACCTGCCACACGAACTACGCCATGTTTGGAACGTTCAAGGCCAAGTTTGGCGGCCTGCGGCATCTTTACGTTCACTATCTCCGGACGGACCCGCGGCCGGAAGACATAAAGCTGCACGAGCCATTCAACAACCGCGAGTGCCTTCATTGCCATCTCGGGGCACGCTCCTTCGAGCAGGGCGCGGTCCACAACGCCGATCCGGCCACGCTTCCGGCCATCAAAGCCAACACGTTATCTTGCATTTCGAGCGGTTGCCACGACGTGGTCCATAACGTGGGCACTCTCGGCAAAATGAAATTCTGGAACGAGGGAAATTAATGGCCCAATTGGGTTCCATCCATCGGCGGCTTCAGATTTCCGGCGTTTTGGTGATCGTGGGGCTGCTCGCCGAAGCTGTCTGTCTGTTGTGGTCCCGCCCCCTTGCATTTGTTGTCTTGGTTGCGTTCGGAGGTCTGCTGATTTCCGTTGGGGTTCTTTTTTTCCTCTACTCGCTCGTATCGATACCACATTCGGGGAAGGAACACGAAGCGGTTGCCGGGAAAGAAAGATGAGTCCCCACGCTTCGGTGCACGGCGACACGAATGCTTGAATCAGAATTTCTGATCGCTACAGTGGGCCCGGGCAGCGAATCGCCTGGTCCCTGATTACCGCTTGTGTTCGGGAGGCCATCCCAAGCAATACCGCCTAAACATGAACGCGAACGAGGAACGGATTGATCTTGTCGCGGCCAAAACGATCTGCTCGCCCCATTCGCTTTCCCCGAAATCAATCAAATATTGTCAAACTCCGTGGCCGAATGGCCTTCATCCTTGCTAAGTCACTTTCGTTGCGTCCTCGAAGTCCAGCTTCGCCAGTTTTCGCGGGGTTCTCTCCTCCTTTTAAGAAAATCGCAGCCCGCTGGGTAACCGGCTTGCCCGCGCTTCCTAGCTCTGCGACAGGCACTTTTTCCCGTCCGACCCTTCCAGTTCGGTCATTGGAAAAGGCCCCTAACAAGTTATATCCTCTGGTGAGTAACGACTATCTCCCATGAGCATCTGTTCCTGATGTCTATCGGCAGCACCGAATTCCTTGGCGTCCCCGGAGACTTGCTTGGATATTCGTGAAATCGCCCTGCGTGCCAAGGTTTCCACCGCCACCGTTTCGCGGACGATTAACCATGTCCCCACGGTCGCTCCTCACCTGGCTAAACGCATCTGGAAAGTGATCGAGGAGGTTGGCTATTACCCGGATACGCAGGCCCGCGGGCTGGTCTCCGGACGCAGCCGGATCTTCGGTCTGATCGTCTCCGAAATCACCAATCCGTTTTTTCCGGAAATTGTGCAGGAATTCGAAAACATCGCGGTCCAGCACGACTACGAAATCCTTCTCTCTTCCACCGTTTACGATCCCGAACGCATGAAGCTCTCGGTGCGGCGCATGATTGAACGCCGGGTCGAAGGCGTCGCGGTGATGACCTTCGGCATGGAAGAGGTGCTGCTCAACGATTTGAAATTTCGGAAAATTCCGCTGGTCTTTGTTGATGTCGGGCCTCCGCTCCCCACCGTGAGCAACATTCGCGTCGACTATTTGCATGGTTTGCGCCAGGCAGTCCAGCATCTCGCCGCGCTGCGACACGAACTCATCGCCTTTGTTTCCGGGCCCCTGGTTCTAAAAACCGCGGCCGTGCGCCAAAACGCTTTTCTGCAATCCATGGCGGAGGTCGGCCTCCCGGTGCGGAAGGAGTTCCTCGTCGAAGGCAATCACACGATGGAAGGGGGCGTGGCCGCCATGGAGCAACTCCTGCATTTGCCAAAGCGTCCGACCGCCGTCGTTTGCTCCAACGACATGACGGCCATCGGCGTGATGCGCAAGAGCCACGAAAGAGGCGTGCGCGTTCCGCAAGATGTTTCCGTCGTTGGTTTCGACGACGTTCGGTTATCGCAATTCGTTATTCCGGCATTGACCACCGTGCAGATGTCGCAATCAGAACTTGCCCGCCAGGCCTTCCAAGCGCTTTATGCCGAAACTCAGCGGAAAAACCCTTCGCCCAACGGGAGCGAATATCTCCTTCGCACGAACCTCCTGCTGCGGGATTCCACGGCGCTCGCACCAGGCGCGGCCTTGGGAGCCCCCAAGCCGAGCCCCGCTTCCGGCCGTATCCGGAAACACCGGAGATGAACCGAAAGTACAACAATGTAAAAGATTTAGGGTTTGCTCCGGGAGCGTATTTGAGCCAGTATTTGGAGTTGAAAAGGGGACTGGGACTGGAATACGTTGCGTGATAAAGTAATCGTTTACTTGGCTCCTTTTCTTTAGGTCTCACGGCATCGATATGCTACTCAAGCACTTACGGGAACAGGTCTGGCACGCCAACCTCGAGCTTGTCCGCCGCGGGCTGGTCCTTTTTACCTTTGGCAACACCAGCGGCATTTCTCGGGAAGACGGCCTCATCGTGATCAAGCCCAGCGGAGTTCCTTACGAGGATCTACGGCCGGAGACGATGGTCGTCACTAAGCTGGACGGCTCGGTGGTCGAAGGTAGTCTTCGGGCCTCATCCGATTTGCCCACACACCTAGTTTTGTATAAGGCTTTCGAGAATATCGGTGGCATCGCTCACACGCACTCGGAATTCGCGGCTTCCTGGGCTCAAGCGGGCAGAGCGATCCCATGCCTGGGCACAACACATGCGGATTATTTTCACGGCTCTGTTCCGGTGACGGAAACGCTTTCTCCAGATGAGATCAGTTCTGGCTACGAAACCAACACCGGCCACGCGATCGTGCGTGCTTTCAAACAGCTCGACCCTATGGCCATTCCCGGGGTTCTTGTTCGCCATCACGCTTCCTTTACTTGGGGAGTCGATCCATCCGCCGCAGCCCACAACTCCGTCATTTTGGAATCCATTGCCCGCATGGCGTACTACACGATGATGCTGACTCCCCAAGCCGGACCCATCCACTCTTCTCTCCACAACAAACACTTTTTGCGCAAGCATGGCGCAACCCGCTATTACGGACAGGAGAAGAAAACCTGATCAGCAGAATCTGGCGGAGGAAGTTTCCGTCGGGTTGGGTTGCGGAGAGTTCGAGTTGGAAGATCACCAGGACTCCGTTCCAAGAGAAATAGAACGCCCGTCCGTAGGATGAAGGGATCATGGCACAAACCAAGAAAAAGATGACGATGGGTGTAATTGTAGGGAATCGCGGATTTTTTCCCGATCAACTCGCGAAGAGCGGGCGGGAAGAGATCATCCAAGCGCTCGCCAAGGCTGGGATCGACGCCATTGTTCTTGGTCCGGAGCAGAGTAAGCACGGAGCCGTGGAAACACATGAAGAGGCCAAGCGGTGTGCCGCCTTGTTTCGCGCGAACGAAGATAAAATCGACGGAGTAATCGTCACGCTGCCAAACTTTGGCGATGAACGCGCGATTGCCGACACCCTCCGGCTCGCCCGTCTCAACGTTCCCGTGCTCGTTCAGGCTACTCCCGACACGCAATCGAAAATGACCATCGCGCATCGGCGCGACAGTTTTTGCGGGAAAATGTCCGCCTGCAATAATCTTAAGCAATATGGAATCCCTTATTCGCTCACCGCTCTGCACACGGTAAGTCCTGATTCCGGCGCCTTTCAAAAAGATCTCGAATGGTTCGCCGGCGTCTGCCGGGTCACCAACGGCATTCGAAATCTGCGCATCGGCGCTATCGGCGCGCGCCCCGCGGCCTTCAACACCGTTCGCTACAGCGAAAAGATTCTGGAAGCCAGCGGAATTTCTGTGGAAACACTCGACCTTTCCGAAGTGTTGGGCCGCATCGGGCGCATGAAAGACACCGATGAAGCCGCCGTCGCAAAACTCAATTCCATCAAGAAATACGTTTCTACGAACACCGTGCCCGAGGCCGCGCTCGTGAAAATGGCCAAGCTCGGCGCCGTGGTCGCTGATTGGATGAAAGCGGCCGACGTGCAAATCAGCGCGGTGCAGTGCTGGACCTCACTGGAAGAAAATCTCGGCGTCGTGCCATGCACCGTGATGAGCATGATGAGCGAGTCGCTTATCTCCAGCGCTTGTGAGGTCGATGTATGCGGCACCTTGAGCATGCACGCGCTTCAGCTTGCATCGGAAACGCCCAGCGCGCTTCTCGATTGGAATAACAATTACGGCAGCGATCCGAATAAAGCCGTTTGCTTCCACTGCAGCAATTTGCCAAAACACTTTTTCAATGAGGTCCAGATGGATTTCCAGGCCATCATTGCCGGAACCGTCGGCAAGGAAAATACCTTCGGCACCTGCGTCGGAAAAGTAAAAAGTGGCCCCATGAGCTACGCGCGCTTCTCCACCGACGATGTCGGCGGCAGAATTCGCGGGTATGTGGGCAGCGGAAAATTCACCGATGATCCGCTGGAGACTTTCGGCGGCGCCGGCGTCGTGGAAATCCCGCAGATGCAAAAACTGCTCCGCTACATCTGCGAAAACGGCTTCGAACATCACGTCGCCGCCAATTTCTCCACTGTGGCGTCGATGATCCAGGAAGCCACTACCCGTTATTTCGGCTGGGAGATGTATCACCACGAAAACTAGCTCGCGGAGGCAGATCGGTCGATGGCCATTGTCGCAGGAGTGGATTTCGGCACGTTGAGCGTCCGCGTGACGCTCGTGGATTCCGAGCGCAAAACGCTCGGCTCCGCGATCGCCGAATACCCGCTGCATCGCAAACGCGAAGATCCCGATTTTGCCACGCAATCGCACGAAGACCACATGCGCGCCCTTGCGGCTGCCACTCGAGAAGCTCTGAAACAGGCCGGCGTTTCGGGTGAAGCCGTCGAAGCCATTGCGTTAGACACGACCGGCTCTTCTGTCGTTCCAGTGGATGCGCATATGGTTCCGCTCGACGACTACTATCTCTGGTGCGATCATCGCGCAAAAAACGAAGCCGCCGAAATCACTGAAGCCGCCCATCGCGAAGGTCTCCAAGCCATCGACTGGTGCGGCGGTGTCTACTCCTCCGAGTGGGGGTTCGCAAAACTTCTCCACTGGCTGCGTCACAATCCCGCCAAGCGAGCCCAGTTTGCGAGCGCGTTCGAACACTGCGACATGGTCGCCGCCACTCTCTGCGGCGTCACCGATCCCTCAAAAGCAAAACGCAGCGTCTGCGCCATGGGACACAAGTGGCTCTGGCACGCCGACCTCGGAGGTCTTCCCTCCGAAGAATTCTTGACCAAAGTCGATCCACTTTTCGCCGGCGTGCGCGCAAAACTCGACGGCCAGTACGAAACCTCGGACCAAATTGCCGGCGCCCTCTCCGCGGAATGGGCGGAAAAGCTTGGGCTCCGCGAAGGAATTCCCATCCCCGTCGGAGCTTTCGACGCGCACTGGGACGCCATTGGCGCCGGCGCCCGCGAAAAAGACGTGGTCAACGTCATCGGCACTTCCACCTGCATCATTGGCATCTCCCGCCAGACGAAACTGGTCCCCGGCGTTTGCGGCGTCGTCAAAGGCAGCGTCCATCCTTCTTACACGGGCATCGAAGCCGGCCTC
>Ga0210407_10000805_pt1 | contig 32538 bp, 38 predicted proteins | sample IncBWC27MmetaG_FD_150860 | JGI IMG/M metagenome (GOLD analysis project Ga0210407, IMG submission 150860) | Forest soil microbial communities from Barre Woods Harvard Forest LTER site, Petersham, Massachusetts, United States - Inc-BW-C-27-M | ecosystem: Environmental > Terrestrial > Soil >...
CGGCAGCGCCGGTCACCACGCGGTCGATCCATCGGCCGGCGAACGACCCGGCCACGGCACCCATTGCATATCCGATGAAAAAAGCGATCGGCACCGCGAAGAGTGCCAGCAGGGCGGTGTTGGACAGCGCCTCCGAAACCTCGAGGAACACCGGCCGGCGGGTTGCGATCGAGACACCGAAATCGCCGGTCACGACCCGGCCGAGCCAAATCAGGAACTGCACCGGCAGCGGTTTGTCAAAGCCGTAGGCGTGCTTGACGATCGCGACGGTTTCGGCAGTGGCATCGGGCGGCAGCACGGTCTGCAACGGGTCGCCCGGCGCGATGTAGACCAGCGAGAAGCACACCACGCTGACACCGAACGCGATCGGGATCGCGTAGAGAATGCGGCGGAGGATGTATTTGCCCATCTGGGCTCCGGGCGCTGTCGGCGGCTATGGCGTGACGCTGACCGGCGTCAAATCCTGGAACCAGCTCTGCGCCTGCACGAAGCCCTGCACCTTCGGCGAGATCGCCCGCGGATTGAGATCGTGGGCGACAAAGATCATCACCGCCTCCTCGTTCATCATCTCGTGCAATTTGGTCAGCAGCGCGAGACGCTTGGCCGTGTCGAACTCGCCGAGGATGGCTTCGATCAGCTTGTCCATCGCCGGATTGCCGTGATGGCCCCAATTGGCGCCCTTGGGCGCCCAGGCGCCGGTCCAGACGTGCCGGATCAGGGCGTTGAACGGGTCTTGCGATGCCCGGCTGATGTTGATCGCGCTGATATCGGGGCTGGCGTCGACCCCGCCGCGCCCAACCTGGAGCAGCGCGTTCCAATCCATCGACTGCAGCGTGACTTCAAATCCAGCGGCGTCGAGCTGGGACTTGACCAACTCGTTCATCGGCAGCGACTGCATCTGGCCTGACCCCGAGGTCGAGATCGCGAACGTCACCTTGCACGGCAGGCAGCCGGCCTCCTTCAGCAGCGCTTTCGCCTTGTCGGGATCGTATTTGTAGAGCACCGGGTGGCCATAATACGGGGTGGAGGGTGGCACGGTGGCGTATTGCTCGAGCATCAGCCCGTTCAGCAAATCCTTCATGTCCTCGCGGTTGAGCGCGTAATTCGCCGCCTGGCGCACCCGCTTGTCGGTAAACGGGCCCTTGACGAAATTGAGCTGGTAGCTCCAGCTGTGCGGATAGACCCGGGTGACGATCTTCATCCCGGAGGATTTCAGCCGGTCGGTGGCGTCCGGCGACGGCGCCTCGATCCAGTTGACCTGGCCCGATAGCAATGCCGCGGTGCGGGTCGAGGCTTCGGGCATCGGCACCAGGACAAGCCGGTCCTGTTTCGGCACCCGCGCCTTGTCCCAGTATTCGTTATTGGGGACGAACTCCAACCGTTGGTGCGGCACCAATTTGTCGAATTTATAGGGCCCGGTGCCCGACGGCTTCAGCGCGTATTCGGTCCAGTTGTTGTTGACCTCCTTGGCGCGGCACGGGCTGATCATCAGCACGTAGCTCATCATGTAGGGGAACAGCGCATCCGGGAACTTCGTCGTAAACGCGACCGTATGGTCGTCAACCTTTTCGACGCCGGCATAGGTGCCGAGATAGGCGCGCGCCTGGGCAAATTGGGCAGGATTGAATTCGGGCGCTTTGTCGTTGCTGGAGTAGCTCATGTTCCACAGCACGTCGTCCCGCGGTGAACGGACAGCCGTCATGCCACCTGACGCCCTGGCGCTGTGTGAAGATCCAGCGCTTGTCGTTGGCTTCGTCGACGTGCCATTCGGTGGCGAGACCCGGCTTGATGTCGGACGCCTTGTCGCCCTGCGACAGGTCCCACAGGGCCAGCGAATCGTAAAGGTTGTAGCCGACAAAGCGGTAGCCCTCGAAACCCTGGTCCGGGTTGCCGGTGGTTATCGGCAGGTCGCCGGCAGTCATGCTGACGGTCAACGTGCCGCCCGCCTGCACTGGAGGTCCGACCAGTAATAAGGGGGCGCCGAGCACGAACGCCGTTATCAGGCGCAACCGATAAGGTATTGCCACCTTCACCTCCGAATTAGGTTGTTACGGCGCAACGGATACCGGCGTCAAATCCTGGAACCAGCTATGGGCCTGCACAAAGCCCTGCGCCCTGACCTTCTCCTGAGCGCGACGATCGCTCTCGATCAGTCGCTCGATCTCGCGGGCTCCCTCGAGATCTAGCTCGCCGTCGACATAGGCGACGAGCGCGGCTTCCATGTCTGTCATGGCCGCCGTCCGAACCGCAGGTTCGTGACCCTGTCGACACGCGGCTTGAGCATCCGTTGGTGCAGTGCCTCTCGGCCACGTGCGAGACGACTCATTATGGTGCCAATCGCAATCCCCAGCACCTCTGCGGTCTGCTTGTAGCTAAGCCCGTCGACACAACCAAGGGTCAGCAGCGTGCGTTGCTCGTCAGGTAGTTTGGCAAGGGCTCGCCGTACCGCCGCGAGAGTGAGCCGGCCCTCGGTAACCGCCTCACTTCCTCGCCAATCACCTCTTCGGCCGCATCGATCGGCTCGTGCTGTCGAATCCGGCGGGACCGCATCTCGTCGATCCACATCCGCCGCATCATCGTGTACATCCAGCTGTCCAGTCGGGTCTCAACCCGTAATTGCGCAAGCCGTTTTAGAGCGCGTTCGCACGCCGCCTGCGCCAAATCATCGCCTTCTGAGACCGAACCGGTCATCGCCCTCCCGAAGCGGCGTAAGCGGGGCAGGAGTTCCGCCAGCGCCTGTCTCAGCTCTTCTTGGTCCCTTACGCGGTGTTCGGACCCAAACATGCGACGTGTCACCGTTCTTAGTTATTCCCAAAATTTTGTTGATCGAACGACGCGCTCAATGCGCTTTCACGCGCGACGCGATCCAATCCATTGCGGCCATCAACACGCCGGAGACGACAAAGGTCAGATGGATAACGACCAGCCAGTGCACCCGCTCGCTGTCCACGGGCGCTCCGGTTTCGCCCAGCGGCAGGAACACGCGCAATAGCGCTATCGCACTGATGGCGACGATCGAGGCTATCAGCTTGATCTTCAATCCGGAGAAGTCGACCGTCCCCATCCAGGCAGGGCGGTCCTCACCGTCGCCGACATGGATCTTCGAGACGAAGTTTTCGTATCCAGCAAAGATGACGACCAACAGCAGATTGGCGGTCAATGACAAGTCAACAAACGAAAGAGTGAGCAGAATGACCTCCTCGCTCTCCAGTCCAAAGATAAGGAAGTTCGAACAGCAGTTCGCGCAGGAAGACAACCAAAATTGTCGCCAGCACTAAAACCATCGACAGATAGAGGGGCGCTAATATCCAGTGCGATGCAACCAGCACCCATTCCAAAATCAGTTCGGGTTTTGCGCGGGGACGCATAACCCGCTCATTGGTGACAACCATTGCTTTCACCCTCCGCGAATTGATCAGCCGAGGCCGAGGGCACCGGCAAAGAGCAGATACAGCAGGCTTGCCCAGGACAGGCGCCGGCCAGTTATCCTTCCGCCCCGGCAAAGAATGAACAGGGCCAGAACGGCGAGTGCGGTAACAGCGCCAGCAAGCACAAGCGAATGGTCGAACAGCCAGGGCGTGCCAAACAGACCGCACGCAGCCGGGATGGTCGCCTGGATCATCATGGCGCCGCTGATATTGGCGAGCGCCATGATCTCGCGGCCCTGCCGCACCCAGATGATCGCGTTTACGGTTTCGGGCATTTCGGTTGCGATCGGGGTCAGCAACAGCGCCACCAGCTGCGGCGACGCGCCAAACCACAGCCCGATCGCATCCAGTTGGCTGACGAAGATCCGCGACGCGATAAAGATAACAGCGAGCGCTGCTCCCGTTTTGCACGAGCGCCCAAACCAGCGCGGGCTGTGCATCGGACCGCCGGATCTTCAAAGGCTCGAGCAGCGCCGCATCCGCTGCGCTCTCCTCTCGGCCGAGCTCCTTCGAGACGTAGAGCGCGTGGGCCCGCGAGGAACAGAAAGCCGAGCCAGGCTTGCCCGGGAAAGCCGGGAGCCCCAGCGCCAGCTTGCCGGTAAAAATGATCAAGAACCAGCCCTGGTCGCGGCTTAGCCGCCGACAATCAACCTCCAGCGCGTCCTTTCTGCGGATTCGGAGCCGCTCCGAGCCCATCAAGGTGAGCCCGACGATGCCATGGGCCAGCGTACTGAGCGCGAGCGGCCCGCTCATAGCGGCGCCGATTCCTATCTCGCGCTCGGCCGCGCTTGTGCCAAAAGCGATCGCGACGAAGGTGACGACACTCTCGGGCAGCGCGGTCCCGAACGCCGCGAGAATCGTCCCGGTCGCCGTCTGGCTCACATTGAGCCGCGCCCCGACCCACTCGACGCCGTTCACGAAGAACTTGCAGGAGAGGTAGATGAGGACGGCAGAGCCGAGGAACACGAACAGGGTAAGCGCCATATCGGTCCAGCGGGCTGGTCTAGGGACCAGTGACATCGGCATCCCCGCCCAGCCGCTGGACGGATGCCGACGCCAATGGTCTCGCCAAGCCGCGGATGACCGCCTGCCGATCACGCCATGCCGAGGACGGCAAGTGTGTTGGCGCGACCCCTCTCCTACCGAGGGCGGCTACTGCAAGAACCCGTTGCTGGCCGAAGAGCGGGCCCGCAAACGCGCCGAGCTGTTGACGGCAACCGAGAAGGAGCTCGCGCGCATTGCAGCCCGCGTGCAGGGGGCGCGAAGTGCGCTGCGCGGCGCCGCCGCGATCGGCCAGGCAGTCGTGGGCCTTCAGCCCACGGGCTTGTCCCCTGGGGCGGTGCTCGGACGGCGCCACATGGCCAAGCATTTCCAAATCAGCATCACCAACGAGACGTTCAGCTTTGCCCAAAACCCGCTCAGCATCGCCGCCGAGGCCGCGCTCGACGGCATCTATGTGATCCGCCGCACCAACCTGCCGGCCGCACAGTGCGATGCCCACGCCACGGTGCGCGCCTATAAAAACCTCAGCGGTGTGGAGCACGCCTTCCGCTCGCTGAAGACCGTCGATCTCGAGCTGCGTCCGGTGTTCCATTGGACTGCGCCGCGGGTGCGCGCGCACATCTTGCTGTGCATGCTGGCCTATTATCTGCAATGGCACATGCGCCGGAGCCTCGCCCCGATGCTGTTCGACGAGCCCGATCCGACGGCGCGCGACGCGCAGCGCACCTCGCCGCTGGCCAAGGCCGAGCCCTCACCGGCGGCACAACGCAAGGCCGCCCGCAAACGCACCGACCCGGCTAATGGCGAACCGCTGCCGGTGCACAGCTTCCACACCCTGCTCGGCGATCTCGCCACGCTCACCCGCAATGTCGTCCGCCTCGGGCGCGATCGCCTCACCACCATCCTCGCCACCCCACCGGCACCCAGAGCCGCGCCCCTCGATCTGCTCGGCCTCACCCCTACCGCGTAGACAGACCGACACCACCAACCGCACGTTATATCAATGACTTGCGCTCAAAAGAGGGCAAAGTTCGGTCTAACCAACCAGCGAGGGACGTAGCGGCAGGGGCCGCCGCTTGGACAGTGCTGCATCACTATTTTCCCTGTCCCAAATCGGCAAAGACGCCAGCCGCACAACCGCCCCCCCGAACCTCTCGGGTGCGCCATCGGGACGCTAGAGCGTGTTTCCAGATGCCGCGATAGAACATCGGGTTCTTCTCTACTTGGCACCCAAATTGGCATCGGACCGCTTAGCACAGCACGGGAGGGAGCTGGATGAGGGCTCAACCGAAGGGCCGGAAGGCCGGCGAAAACCTCACCTTCCGGTACGCGACGGGATAGGTCGGGATGGCGCAAAGCGCATTTCGAGACCGCCCCGTTCGACCGATCCGGCACCTCTCCTTGCAAACGGCGGGATCGACTTAGCACGGGCTCCAAGAACAGCAAGAGAGCGAAAGCAGCGGTAGTGCCTCCGAGACGACACCGAAGCAGGAAATCGGGGTCCACTTGGCTCCCGGCACTTTCACGCGCTCGGCTTGCTTGGCGCCCGCCCCAACCGGATTGGTTTCCCGCTCCGCGTTGGCGGTGATAAAATCGCCGTGACTTGACAGGGACAAAACTGAATGCCGGCGATTGGGGCAAAGCGGGTCGGAGTGATCGGCGCCGGAATGGTCGGGGTGTGCGCGGCGAGCTGGCTGCAGCGCGACGGACACAGCGTGTATCTGATCGAGGCGGGAGAGCCGGGCTGGGGCGCCTCCTTCGGCAATGCCGGCTGTTTGAACGGCTCGTCGGTGACCCCGGTGTCGATGCCCGGGGTGGTTCGCAATGTGCCGCGCTGGCTCCTGGACCCGCTCGGTCCGTTATCGCTGCGTTGGAGCTATCTGCCGGCAATCGCTCCGTGGCTCGTCCGCTTTATCCGTGCGGGGACGCCGGAAAAGGTACGCGCCCAGGCGCGGGCCTTGCGCCCGCTGGTCGGCCCGACCCTCGACGCCCTGAGGCCGCTGGTCAGTGCGGCCGGTGCTGAGGATCTCGTCCATCGGCTGGGGCATCTCTATGTCTATCGCTCCGCCGAAAGCCTCGGAAAGGATCGCCTCGCCTGGGCGTTGCGGCGCGAAAACGGGGTCGAGATCGACGAATTCGATGCCGACGAGCTGCGCCAGCTCGAACCTGCACTGTCGCGCGATTATGTCCGCGGCCTCTTGGTGCGCGAGAACGGACACACCTCGAACCCGCTTGGGCTGGTGCAGCGCCTGCTCGAGCACTTCCTGCGCTCGGGGGGCGAGCTCGTGCGGGCACGGGCGCACGGGTTCCGCCTGGAGGGCGCCCGGCTCGCCGCGATCCAAACCGACAGCGGCGATCTCGCAGCCGACGCCGCGATCGTGTGCGCCGGCGCCTATTCGAAGCCGCTCGCGGCCGCACTCGGCGCAAAGGTGCCGCTCGAGACCGAGCGCGGCTACCACCTGATGATAGCCGATCCCGAAGCGATGCCGCGGATCCCGACCGCCGATGCCGACGGCAAGTTCGTGGCCACGCCGATGGATACGGGGCTGCGCTTTGCCGGCACCGTCGAGCTCGCCGGCCTCGCGGCACCCCCAGATTGGCGGCGTGCCCGCATTCTGCTCAAGCAGGGGCGCAAGATGTTGCCCGGCCTCGCTTCCTCGCACCAGGAAGAGCGGATCTCGGTATGGATGGGCCATCGTCCGAGCCTACCGGATTCGCTGCCGGTGCTGGGTCCGTCTAACGCGAGCCCGGACGTGATCTACGCCTTCGGCCACGGCCATGTCGGGATGACTGCGGCGCCGATGACCGGCAAAGTCGTCGCCGACCTCGTCGCCGGGCGAGCGCCGTCGATCGACATCGCCCCGTTCGCTCCGGGTCGGTTCTAGTTCTTATCAACCCCGCAACCGCCCGCCCGTCGCCTTTTCGACCTGAGCTATCAGGCGCTGCGAGAAACCCTCGATCTCGGCGTCGGTCAAGGTACGCTCCTGCGGCTGAAGCACGACGGTGATCGCCAGCGATTTCTTGCCTTCCGGCTGCCCTGTGCCCTCGTAAACATCGAACAGGCGGATCTCGGCGACAAGTTTGCGGTCGACGCCGCGGGCGGCGCGCAGCAAGGTCTCGGCCGGCAGCTCGCGGTCGACGACGAAGGCAAAGTCACGCTCGATCGGCTGGAACACCGATAGATGAAGCGGCGGCTTAGCCCGCGCGGCGCGCGGTTCCGGCACCGCGTCGAGGAAGATCTCGAAGCCCGCGATCGGCGGCCGCGCATCGAGTGCCTCCAGAACCGCCGGGTGCAGCTCGCCGAAGGCGCCGAGTGCCTTGGGGCCCAGCCGCAAGGTGCCGGCCCGCCCCGGGTGGTACCACGCCGGGGGATCGGCCGCAGCCTGGACGTTTTCGACGGGGGCACCCATCGCGGCGAGTGCCGCGAGCGCGTCGGTCTTGACATCGTAGAGATCGATTTCGCGCGGCGCTTGGCGCCAGTGCTTCTGGCCGGTTCGCCCCGCGCGCAGCCCGGCTGCCACCAAAGCCTGGCCCTCCGGCGTGTCGTCGCGATAAAGCGGGCCGAGCTCAAACACCGCGACATCGGGAAATCCACGATCGGCGTTGCGCCGCGCGGCAGATACAAGACCGGGCAAGAGCGAGGGCCGCATTGCATCGAGATCGGCGCTGATCGGGTTGGCGAGACGCAATTGCGGCTTGGCGCCGCCGAAGAGCTCGGCCTCGCGCGCGGAGATGAACGAGAACGTCACGGCTTCGACGAGGCCGCGCGCGGCGAGCGTACGGCGGACGAGTTCCGCTCGACGCTGGGCCGGGGTCAATGACGGGCGCGACAATGCCGTGTCGCGGTCGAGGGGGACTGCCGGGATCTCGTCGTAGCCTTTGACCCGGAGAACTTCCTCGACGAGATCCGCCTCACCGACGATGTCGCCGCGCCAGGACGGCGGCTCGACCGCGAGATCACCTCCCGCGAGGGGCTCTACGGCGAAGCCGAGTGCGGTCAGGATCGCGGCGCTCTGCTCGGGCGGCACATGCAGGCCGCCGAGTGTTCCCGGACGCTCGCCACGCAAGACGTAACGGCGCCGCCAACCGGGCATCGCACCCGCCGTCACGATCTCGGAGGCCTCGCCGCCGCAGAGGTCGAGCGTCAGCCGGGTGGCGATCTCGAGCCCGTCGCCGACAAAGGCCGGATCGAGCCCGCGTTCGAACCGATAGCGCGCGTCGCTCGAAATGTTGAGCTTGCGGCCGGTCGCGGCGGTACGCACCGGGTCGAAAAGCGCCGCCTCGACAAAGACCTCTGTCGTCGCCTCGGTGCACCCGGTCGCCTCACCGCCAATCACACCGCCGAGGCTCTCCACGCCGGCCCGATCGGCGATCGCCGTCATCTCGGTATCGAGTGCATATTCCTGACCGTTGAGCGCGAGCAGCGTCTCTCCTGGCCGCGCGAAGCGCACGACCAGGTCGCCCTCGAGCCGGCCTGCATCAAAGACGTGAAGCGGCCGGTTGAGGTCGAAGGTCATGAAGTTGGTGATGTCAACCAACGTCGAGATCGGCCGCAGCCCGATTGCCTCGAGCCGGCCGCGCAGCCAGTCGGGGCTGGGACCGTTATGGACGCCGCGCAGATGGCGTCCGAGAAACAGCGGACAGGCGGCATGGTCCTCGATATGGATGCCGATCGGCGAGCGAAAGGATCCCCGAACCGGTGTCGTATCGAGCGGCTTCAGCCGCCCGAGCCCGGAGGCCGCCAGGTCGCGGGCGATGCCGCGCACGCCGAGGCAGTCGGCCCGGTTCGGCGTCACCTTGATATCGAGGACGGTGTCGCCGAGACCCGCATAGCTCGCATAGGGCACTCCGAGCGGGGCGTCCTCCGGCAGCTCGACAATCCCCTCGTGGTCGTCGCCTAGACCCAGCTCATAGGCCGAGCACAGCATGCCGCGCGAGGCGACGCCGCGGATCATGGTTTCCCGCAACAGCGCGCCGGTGCGCGGGATCACGGTGCCGGCGGGCGCGAAGACGCCCTTCATCCCGGTATGGGCGTTGGGTGCGCCGCAGATCACCTGGACCTCTTCCTTTCCGGTGTCGACGACGCAGACCTTCAGCCGGTCGGCGTTGGGGTGCCGTTCGGCGGAGATGACCGAAGCCACCGTGAAGGGATCGAGATTTTCGGCGCGGTTCTCGACCCCTTCGACATCGTGACCGAGCATGATCAGCCGCTCGGCGATCGCCTCCGGCGAGGCGTCGGTCTCGAGATGGGTCTTGAGCCAGGCGAGTGTCGTCTTCATGACAGCTGCCCGCGCACCAAAGACGGGATGTCGAGCGGCACGAACCCGTAATGCCGCAGCCAGCGCAGATCCGAATCGTAGAAGGTGCGCAAATCCGGGATGCCGTATTTCAACATCGCAATGCGCTCGATCCCCATGCCGAACGCAAAGCCCTGATACTCGGCCGGGTCGATGCCGCAATTCTCCAGCACCTGCGGGTGCACCATGCCGCTGCCGAGGATTTCGAGCCAATCGCCGCCTTCGCCAATCTTCAATTCACCGCCCTGGCGCGAGCAGCCGATATCGACTTCGGCCGACGGCTCGGTGAACGGGAAGTAGCTCGGGCGGAAGCGGACCGGCAGGTCGTCGAGACCAAAGAAGGCGCGGCAGAACTCGATCAGGCAGCCCTTCAGATGGCCCATATGGCTGGTCCGGTCGATGACCAGCCCCTCGACCTGGTGGAACATCGGCGAGTGCGTCGCATCATGGTCGCAGCGGAAGGTCCGGCCGGGGACGATGATCCGGATCGGCGGTTTTTGCGTCAGCATCGTCCGGACCTGCACCGGCGAAGTGTGGGTGCGCAGCACGAGCCGGGTGCCGTCCGGCCGCTCCGGCAGGTAGAAGGTGTCGTGCTCCTGCCGTGCGGGGTGCTCGGGCGGGATGTTGAGGGCGGTGAAATTGTAGAAATCCTCTTCGATATGCGGCCCCTCGGCCACCGCCAAGCCCATCTCGCCGAAGATCGCGACGATCTCGTCGATCGTCTGGCTGATCGGGTGGATGCGGCCGGTTTCGGAGAATGTCACCGGGAGGGTGACGTCGGCACGCTCGCCGGCGAGCCGCTCGGCGAGTTCGGCGCGACGGAGCCGCGCCGCCGCCTCGGCGAGCGCGGCGGTGATCCGCTCTTTCGCGGTGTTCAGCTCCGCACCGACGCGCCGCCGCTCGTCGGGATCGAGGGCACCGAGCTCCCGCATCGCCAGGGTCAGCGACCCACGGCGGCCGAGTACCCTAATGCGGACGGCTTCGAGCGCATCCGGCGACGAAGCAGCGGCGATCTCCTTTACTGTGTCGTCGAGCTCTTCCATCAGAAAACCTGCAACAAAAAAGGGCCGATCGATGCGGCCCCTCCTCGATTGAACGCCGGTATGCCGCGGGTTAGCGATCCCACCTACCGGTAAATCGCCGAATGCGGCGGCTCATCACTCGGCCGCCGCCGCGGATGGTCCCGCGCCGAGCGCCGAGCGCGCCGTTGCGGCGATCGCCTGGAACGCCTCGGGCTCGCGAATGGCGAGGTCGGACAGCACCTTGCGGTCGAGATCGAGCCCGGCGAGCTTGATGCCGTGCATGAATTGCGAATAGGTCAGGCCGTGCTCGCGCGCCCCGGCATTGATCCGCTGAATCCACAACCCGCGGAAGTCGCGCTTCCTGTTGCGCCGATCGCGATAGGCGTATTGCAGCCCCTTCTCGACCCGCTCGATCGCGATGCGATAGGCCTTGCTGCTGCGCCCCCGGTAGCCCTTGGCGAGACCGAGGATTTTCTTGTGGCGGGCGTGGGTCGTGACCCCGCGTTTGACCCTCGCCATCTGATCAGCTCCGCAGATAGGGCATATAAGTCAGGACGAGCTTGGCGTCGCCCTTCTGTAAGGTGGTCGTGCCGCGCGCCTTGCGCTTCATCTGCTTGGGCTTGCTGATCAGCCGATGGCGCTTGTGGCCGTGGTTCATCTTGATCTTGCCGGTGGCGGTACGGCCGAAGCGCTTCTTGGCACCGCTCTTCGTCTTGAGCTTGGGCATGTCAACATCCGAAATCGAGGCGCGCCTTATATCGGCGGCCGGCGGTGAAATCAAGCCGACCCGAAAAAAGGGTTGCTGCCGACAAACAACAAAAGGTTGAGTCGATGATTAAGAATTTTTCACCTGCAGCAAATCTGCAGCGAAAACTCTCCTTCAAGTTGAAACCGCCATCCGGCCCCGTTGGGGATCGCAGGTGCATCATCGGCATCATGCCAAATGAATCCGGCAATATGTGGGCCATGGTTATTGCAGTAAGGGACGCCGTCATTCGATAACCTCGTCGGCGCGGGCGAGGATCGATGGCGGCACCGTGAGGCCGAGCGCTTTGGCGGTTTTGAGGTTGACGACCAGCTCGAAGTTGGTCGATTGGTAGACGGGCAGATCGGCGGGCTTGGCGCCGTTGAGGATCTTTCCGAGGTAAATGCCAGCCTGGTGCCAGGCGGGCGGGCGGCTTGCTCCATAGCTGATCAGGCCACCGGCTTCAGCGAATTCGCGCATCATAGATCACCGGAACGGAATAGCGTTCGGCCAGCGCCGCAAGCTGCTCGCGCCGGCTGAACGGCACGCCGGCAACGAGAACCGCGCCGGTATGATGCTGCACGAGCGTTGCGAAGGCGGCATCGATCTCGGCTTCGGTTCCGGCCTTCAGGATATCGAGCTGCACCCCCTTCACGCGCGCCGCTTCCTGCACGTCTCGCATCACGCGCTCGGCATTCGGACTGTTGGAGTTCACAAGCAGGGCGACCACCCCGGCCTGGGGAACCAGCTCGGACAGCAGCTCAAGGCGTTTGGGGTTCAGCTCGGCGGCGAGGACGCTGATGCCCGTGAGGTTGCCGCCCGGCCGGGAGAGACTGGCGACCAGGCCCCGCTCGACCGGGTCGCCGCCGACAGCGAAGACGATCGGTATCGTCGAGGTCGCGCCTTTGGCCACAAATGCGGCAGCGTCGCCGCCGCTTGCCAAGATCACCTCGACCTTGCGGCCGACGAGGTCGGCGGCCAATGCCGGCAGCGATCATAGTGGTTCTCCGCCCAGCGGTATTCGATCGTCACGTTTTGCCCCTCGACATAGCCGGTTTCGCTCAGTCCCCGGCGGACCCCGGCCGCGAAAGGCGCCGCCGGCCCGGGAGAGAGGGCGCTGAGGAAGCCGATCACCGGCATCGCCTTCTGCTGCGCGCGCAGCGCATGCGCGGCCGTCATTGCTCCAGCCACGAAGAGGATCAGCTCGCGGCGTCTCATAGGCGAGAGCAGCCGACCAAGTGACCCAGAGCAGCAGCGCAGCATCATTTGGTGTCGAGCTGCTTCGAGGGGTGGGCGTCGGCGAAGCCGGGATCGCCATGCAGGTGTCGTAGATGCGCATAGGGGTCGAGCGGGCAATTGAAGGTCTTGGCTGGCGTCACCTGGGTGACGAGGCAGATGTCCGCGATCGTCGGTCGGTCGCCCGTTCGAGCCGCGCCCTATACCGATGCCCGCCGGTGAAAGCAAGCAAGGCGGAGGGCGAGACGGGCAGGCTGCTGCAGGAACGGTCGATTCCCCCGGATGGGTCAAGCGACCGCCTCGGCGGTTGTCGCTGAAGCGGCCGCTGTCATTTGTCCGACGGCGGAATGGTGCGGACCGATTTAGCGGTGGCCACCGCCCCCGCCATGGCCGAAGCCGCCACCCATGCCGTGGGCAAAGCCACCGCCCATGCCATGGCCGAAACCGTGCCCGAATTCATGGTGCGCGGCGCGGTCGCCTCCGTAATAAGGTGAATACCCGTAACCATAGGGCACATAGCCGTAACTCGGCAGGGTGCAGCCATAGCCAAAGCTGTCGAGCACTTCACCCGCCGGACAGCCCTCGTCGTCGGAATAGGACTGCGCAGCAGCCGGTCGAGGTCCGACGAACGAAGCCGCGACCAAACCGATGCCGCTCGCCAACAGGATCGCTTTCACGGAAAGTTTGCTGCGGTTCATCGCAGCCTCCTCGGAGCATCGCTCCGTCAGTAGTTTAGACTTATTCCAAGCTGGGAATGCCCAACCCGCGAACAATGGGTCGCGATGCCGCAGTCTTTATTCGGCGTCGGGCTGCCTCGCCGGATGAGCATCGGCGAAGGCCGGGATCGCCATGCAGGTGTCGTAGACGCGCATGACCCGTGGATAGGGGTCGAGCGGGCAGTTGAAGGTCTTGGCCGGCGTCACCTGGGTGACCAGGCAAATGTCCGCGATGGTCGGCCGATCGCCGTGGCAGAACCGGCCGCTGGCCGAATGCTCGGCGAGCAACGCCTCGATCGCCTGCAACCCGGCGCCGAGCCAGTGCTGGATCCAGGCCAGCCTTTGCTCATCGCTGACCTTAAGCACTTCGGTGAGGTAGTGCCGAACGCGCGGCACGATCAGCGGGTGCGAGTCGGCCGCGTTGATCAGTGCGATCCCGCGCACCCAGGCCCGCGCCTCAGGGTCGGCCGGTAATAGTGGCGGCTCCGGGTATTTCTCGTCGAGATATTCGAGGATGGCGAGCGACTGGAACAGCTTGACCTCACCGTCGAACAAGGTCGGAACCACCATCTGCGGGTTGATCGCCCGATACTCGGCGGCGAACTGATCGCCCTTTTCGAGATGCAGATAGCTGTCCTCGCGCGCGATCCGCTTCAGGTGCAGCGCGATGCGCACGCGAAAGCTCGCCTGCGAGCGGTAATATGTGTAGAGCTTCATCCCTCTCTCCTTTAGGTCGCCGCACAAATAGCGGGGTGCGATGCCCGAAAAAGGCCCGCCGGTATTCCTCGACTACGACCAGGCGGCACTGGATGCAGCCTATGACCAGGCCGCCTATGCGCCGAACCGCGAGCAGCTGATCAAGCGCCGGATCCGCGACAGCGAACTGGCGCGCCGACATATCGGCGAGCCTGAGCGCGTCGCCTATGGACCGGCCGAGATCGAACGGCTCGACATCTACCGCAACGGACGCGAACCCGCACCGGTCTTTGTCTTCATCCATGGCGGCGCGTGGCGCAGCGGGCAATCAAAGGAATTCGCGGGGCCGGCCGAGATGTTCCTCGCCGCCGGCGCGCATTATGTCGTGCCCGACTTCGCTTTGGTGCAGGATGTCGGCGGCAGCCTGATGGTGCTCGCTGACCAGGTCCGCCGCGCCGTCGCCTGGGTCTACGGGAATATCGCGTGTTTCGGCGGCGACCCGAGCCGGCTCTACCTCGGCGGCCAATCCTCGGGCGGGCACCTCGCCGCGGTGGCGCTGACGACCGACTGGCGGTGCGATTTCGACCTGCCCGCCGACATCGTCAAAGGCGGGTTTTGCATCAGCGGCATGTATGATCTGGTCCCGGTGCGGCTCTCAGCGCGCAGCCGCTACGTGGCGTTCGACGACAGCACGGTCGCGGCGCTGAGCCCGATCCGCCATCTCGAACACCTGCACGCGCCGCTCGTCGTCGCCTACGGCACCTGCGAGACCCCGGAATTCCAGCGCCAGAGCCGCGAATTCGCCGCCGCGGTCGAAGCCGCCGGCAAGCGAGTGCGGCTCCTCGTCGGCGAGCACTACAACCATTTCGAACTGCCCGAGACCCTCGGCAACCCATATGGCCTCCTCGGACGGGCGGCGCTCGCTCTGATGGGCCTGAACGGCAGGTGGCGCCCAACGGACAGTGCCGCACTGTGAAACCCGAGCCCGCTGTCACAGCTGCTAGTAACCGTGCTTCTGCGAGTCGCCTCCGGCCGCGTCGGCATATGACGACCACACCGGAAAAAGCGGGGTGATCCGATGAAGCGCCGCGAGTTGATGCTGCTGCTCGGCGGCGCATTTATTGCGGCGCGCGCCCTCCGCGCCCAGCAGAAAGCGATGCCGGTGATCGGCTACCTCCACTATGGGTCGCCCGGCCTGTTTGCACCGTTTATGGCCGCATTCCACCGGGGACTAAGTGAAACGGGCTATGTCGAGGGACGAAATGTGGCGATTGAATACCGCTGGGCGGAGGGTCGCTATGATCGGCTGCCCGCATTGGCCGGAGAGCTCGTCGGCCGCAAGGTCGACGTGATCGCAGCGTTCGGGCCCCCTTCGGCACGCGCGGCAAAAAGTGCAACCTCGACGATCCCGATCGTCTTTGGCAGCGGTGACCCGGTCCGGGAGGGTCTGATCGCCGGTCTTGCTCGGCCGGGCGGCAATCTCACGGGCGTGAGCCTCCTCACCGTGGAGCTGATGGCCAAGCGGCTCGAGCTGCTGTCCGAGCTGGTTCCGCAGGCCGGGATGATCGCCCTGCTTGTGAACCAGAACGATGCGAATGCCGAGCGCATCATCAAAGACGTGCAGGAGGCGGCGCGCGCAAAAGGGGTGCAGCTCCATGTCCTGAAGGCTGGCAGCGAAAGCGAGATCGATGCCGCTTTCCCCGCCCTCGTCCAACGGCAAGCCGGCGGCCTTGTCGTCGGCACCGACCCGTTCTTCAACAGCCGGCGCGAGCAGCTCGTGTCACTGGCGGCACGCCATACCGTTCCCGCGATCTATGAATGGCGCGAATTCGCCGCGGCCGGCGGCCTGATCAGCTATGGATCGAGCCTCACTTCTGTCTATCGTCAGATCGGCATTTACACCGGAAAGATCTTGAACGGTGCCAAGCCGGCCGATCTGCCGGTCGAGCAGCCGACCAGGTTCGAGCTGGTGGTCAATCTCAACACCGCGAAGGATCTCGGCCTCACGGTCCCGCCATCGATCCTCGCCCGCGCCGATGAGGTCATCGAGTGAGGAGTTCAACCCAATGACCTGCATCGATCTGCGTTCCGACACGGTGACGAGCCCCTCGCCCGAAATGCGCCAGGCGATGGCGGCCGCACCGGTCGGCGACGACCAGTACGGCGAGGACCCGTCCGTCAACCGGCTGCAGGAGCGCATCGCCGGGCTGCTCGGCAAGGAGGCGGCGCTCTTTGTGCCGAGCGGCACGATGGCGAACCAGATCGGGCTCAAGATCCTGACCCGGCCGGGCGACGAGGTGATCCTCGGCGACGAGGCCCATATCGTCTGGCACGAATCGGGCGCCGGGGCGGCGAATTCCGGCGTGCAGTTCTCCGTCGTCGGACAGGGCGGGCTCTTCACCGCCGCCGATTTGCGCGCTGCCTACAAGCCGCCCGGCCACATCGTCTTCCCGCCGACGACGATGGTCGCGGTCGAGAACACCCACAATCGCGGCGGCGGGGTGGTGTTCCCACAGGGGGAGGCCGTCGCGATATGCGATGCGGCCCGCGAGCTCGGCATGGCGAGCTATCTCGACGGGGCGCGCCTCTTCAATGCCGCGGCCGCCTCCGGGCGGAGCTTGGCCGAGCTCGCCGCACCCTTCGACCTCGTCTCGGTCGCCTTGTCGAAGGGGCTGGGCTGCCCGGTCGGCAGCGTCATCGCCGGCCGCCGGGACGACATCGCGCGCGCCGTGCGGGCGCGGCGCATGTTTGGGGGTGCCATGCGCCAATCGGGCATCCTCGCCGCCGCCGGCCTCTGGGCGCTCGACCACAACATGGAACGGCTCGCCGAGGATCACGCCAATGCGCGGCTCCTGGCGGAGCGACTCGCCGGGTTGCGCGGTGTCAGTCTCGATCTGGCGACGGTGCAGAGCAACATCGTGATCTTCCAGACGGAGGAGGGGCTCCCCGACGCCGCGACGGTCGTCGCCCGTGCCCAAGAGGTCGGCGTCCTGGTCTCGGCGTTTGGCGCCCGGACCGTGCGCGCGGTGACTCATCTCGATGTCTCGCGCGCGGATTGCGAACTCGCCGCCGATCGCCTTGTTCAGGTCTTGCGGGTAAGCTGACCACCGCATGCAAGCAGTCCGGAACCCAGCGGACGCCGCCAAATTTGCCGCTTCGGTGATCCGGCGGCACGTGCCTTACAGACGGCCTTCTTGAACGAGGCGCCTCCGAATCGCCGAAATGTGCGCCTCGGCATCGCGAAGCGCGTCCGGCGACGTATGGACAGAATAATACCCCAGGACGAGATCGTGCTCGTGCGGAGCGGCCGACCCGAGAACGAACTCGGTATCGGTCTGCGCTTCGAATTCGACCGCGTTGCTCGACGGCTCGAAAGCCGCGAGATCCCCGTGCCGCAGTTCGTCAGGCGCCGACAAGACGCCTGATACGATGGCGACCCAGAGGACGGTGTGGCCCGTCGGGGGCTCGTAACGCCAGCGCTCGCCGGCCTTCAAGCGTACCGCGAGATAGTTGATCGGCGAAGGGAACGCGATGGCGCTCGATGCGGACCCGTAGCTGCCGAGGAGGACGCGTGCCGGACCGTCTTGTGGCACATCCTCAGGGGCTTGGTAGATGCTTATGGTCGAACCCAATTCGAGTTCCGGCGGCAAGGCGATCCAGAGCTGGAAGCCGCGCGTCCGGCCGGCTTTGTCGAGCCCGCCGCCGTGCCACATGCCGCGTCCAGCCCGCATCCATTCGACGCCGCCGGCCGGCAGTGTGCCCGTGACGTTGTCCGGGTCGATATAGCTGACCGTGCCTTCCGCGACATAGGTCAGGGTGGCGATACCCGAGTGGGGGTGGAGGCCCCCGTTGAAGGGCGCGCCCTCATGGTCGAAAAGGTCGAGAAAAACGAATGGCTTCAGGCGCTCGCCCAAGTCGGACGGGCTCATCAAACGTGTGACGGGGCCGTGCGTCCGGCCACGGGTACGCTGCACGATCGCCCGCACCTTGCTCGGAGGCGGTGATTTAGCTGGGTCAAGGGCCATTGGGGTTCTTCCTAAAAATAGCGTGGGAATTAGCGCCGTCGCCGCGCAGTGGTGGTCAGGACGCGCTGGCGCGCGCCGTCTTCAAGGCCGCGGTCCACCACAGCAGATCGTCGATCAGCGTCCCGGCAGGTGCGACCAGCTCGGCCAGCCCAGCCTCGACATCGCCGCCCTGGAAGTGAGCCCACAGGGTGGCGACAGGGATGTGGACCGATGAGCGAATCGGGGCGAGCTGAAGCTCGATCGCCGTTTCGCGGAGCTGCTGGACGCTGCGCGCGCCCATGGCGGAGCCATAGCTCACGAAGCCAGCCGCCTTGCGATGCCACTCGGGATAGACCCAGTCGATCGCGTTCTTGAGCACCGCGGGGGGGCCGTAATTATACTCCGGGGTAACGAAGACGAAGCCGTCGGACTGCGCGATCGCGGCGGTCCATCTCTGCACGACCTCGTTCTTGTAGGGCGGGCGACCCGGCATGGCCGGCGGCGCCGGCTGATCGAAGAACGGCATTGGAAAGTCGCGAAGATCGAGAAGCCGAGCGTCGACACCCTCGCGCTTCTTCAAGTGTTGCAAAATCCACTTCGCGGGCTTTTCCGAGAAACGGCCCTCGCGCGTGCTTCCAACAATGACGGAAATGACGGTCATGCTTTTGCTCCTTGCTGTTCGCCGAAAGAAAAAAGTTAGTCGCCCAAACCAGTATAAAAATGCGACTTGCGCTAATCTATATACCGTTCTATGGTCCGCAAGAAGGCACAGATCTGATACCTGAGCACACCGAAATGACCGTCCAACTCCCCGATCCCGCCACCGAAGACTGCCGCGCCCTCAGCTCCATTCTGGCGCGCGTAGGGGAGAAGTGGACCGTGCTGATCGTCGTCTTGCTCGGCGATGGCCCGAAGCGCTTTAATGAGATCAAGCGGATGGTCGGCGGTATTTCACAGCGGATGCTCACATTCACGCTGCGTGGATTAGAGCGCGACGGCCTGGTGACGCGGACTGTCTTCCCCACCACTCCGCAGCGTGTGGATTACGAATTGACCACGCTCGGCGGCACCTTGTGGGAGGCCGTGGAACCGCTCAGTTCGTGGGCGCGGGCTCATGTGAGCGAGATCCTCAAATCGCGGGAGCAGTTCGACGCGAGGAACGCAGGCTAGCGTCTCCACGTCAGGCGGGAATGCGGGATCGGCAGCGGCGCGAACAGGCGCGAGCGCGAAGCTATCAGCGCAAGCGGCGTCTCGTTGCGGCGCTCCAACTTGTGGAGAGGGTTCGGGCGGTGCCGGCGCGTCGCGCGCGCCCAGGAGGCGGGTGTCTCGGTCTCGGCGTTTGGTCCACGCACTCTTCGCCGGTAACCCATCTCGATGTCTCGCGCGCCGATTGCGAATTCGCCGCCGGTCGCCTTGTTCAGGTCTTGAGGATAAGGTGAGCGATCGCGGGACCGGGACGACGCGGGCGCCGGAACCCGTCGGTTCCGGCGCCCGCAGCGGCAGCTCCGACGCGAACGGTAGTCGTCAATTCCTCCTTACTCTATTACAAGCATTTGGATTCCTATCACAAGGCGCTGGCGCGCCCATGATGACATAATAGTTCGTCGGCAAATGCGGGTTGGTCAGGTCTATTTGCTGATAGGTAAATATCAGCTGACACCAGCTCATCAGGACATCCTGGTTCTTATTGCCGGAGCAATCGATAAACTGCTGGTTAATTGCTGCTATTTGCTGCGCGTTTGGCCAGTTCTCCTGCCCCTCCACTGGTTTTGGAAAGTCGGTCGGGAAGCCCTTGAGCTTGAATGTATAGGGCCGGTTTTTGCTGTCCAGCAGTGTTATCTTACAGTTCTCGACGCTATTCGACTTGCCGTTTACGCCTTCGGGGACGACAAACGTCGTGAAATACGAAACGGTATCTGTGTTGGGAGCCGTGATGCAGCGGCCGTACTGGTCAAAGGTTATGCCGCCGGCATATGGCGATTTGTAGCCGAATGTGAACTTGACCTCCGGCGTAACGTGATGCGGGTTCGGCAGATTTCCCGGCCCGCCAACCGCGATGATAAGTCCTGTACCGTCCGTCTGCATGTTGCCCACCGCGTCATCGACCGAATAGGCATAGGTATACGGCGCGTTCATATAGTCCTCGCCGTGGACGAGTGCCACGTAAGGGTCGAATTGCCCATAATTGGGCTGTGTCGGATCAGACCATTGGCCATACTGGCCGTCTAGTACATTGAACCAATACTGCAGCTGGTCGTATTCTGCTTTGACGCTCGCGTAGTAATGCGGCGATTTCGGGTCGGTGTAGCCCGGTGTCTGCTCCAGCAGGTTCACGTTGGCGGCGCAACCCGAGTCGGCGTTGAATGGCCCCCAACCATAGAGATGCGCCAGCATCAGCTGCTCGGTTAGGGTCACCGGCGGCGACGTGCATTTCCATACCTTTGTCCACGTGTTCTGATCGGTGTTATAGACGTTTACGTAATTGTTGTAATTCGCTTGGAATAAGGCGGTGACGTCTTTGATTCTTCCGCAAATATTGTAGGTTTTGCCAAGGTTGTTGCAGTCCTCCCATAGCGCCTTCATCCGGATGATCGGCGCCGATTGGGACGGTGCCGGGGAGTAGTTGCTGGTGTTATCGAAACTGTTGTAGTTCAGAAAGATTTCGAGCGCCGAAGGGACCTTCCTCGGCACCGTGGCCTTCGGGTTCGTCGTGCTCGACTGGTCGATGTAAGATGGCCAGTTCGTCCCGAGGGACGAAGCGCGCCAGTTGTCGAGCGCCTTATTGACGGCGGCAATACTCGCGGTCGAGCCGACCCAGCCGATCGCGCAACAAGTGCCGATCAGCGAGTTGCCATAGGGCTCGATCGCTGCCGGCATATAGGCGTAATTGACATTGGAAACGTCGTAATCGACATTGTCGGGGACCCACAAGTAAAACGGGTCAGTTTCATTCGTTCTTTGTGTGTTTGCCGGCGCCGCACCCAGCGTATATTCGATCAACTGTTGGGGTTCCCAGTTCGCTATCGAGGCGGGCGAGACAAAGAAATGCAGATTGCAGCCGGAGCTGCAGGTCGGTGGGTTGGCGTTCGGCGTGACGCCCCGGCTGTTGTTGTTGTCGTCGGCCCAGTGGTTTTGAAGGATCGATGGCGGCTTTGTGCCACCAATGCTCGGACCCCGATAGACATTGATGCCGCCGCCTTGCCACCAATCGATGAATTGGGCTTTCCCCTGCGGATCGATCTGCGGGACCAACGGTGAATAAAATGGCAGCTTGATCGTCACTGAACCGTTTGGCGGAATGCCGTTCTCGCCGGGGGCACAGCAATCGACGTACATGCGATATTGGCTAAGCCGCGGGTAAGGAAAGTTGTCTGTTGGCTGGATTTGATTGAAGGGGACCTTAAAACAGGCCTGCATCCATTGATCGGTAGCGCTCGGCGCGCCGGCGAACAACACCGGGTAAATGTTGAAGTTGACGGAGTTATTGTAAATTACGATCGTCATATTCGGCCCCGGACTGCCGTTCGTGCAGTCGATGCCTTGCGCCGTCGCACGGCTCCCGCCGCCGAAGACCAGACACGCGAGCGCCAGCAGTCCCGCCAGCGCCGCCTGTTTCAAGATGCTTGACCGCTGCATATTCGAAATCTCCCGTGGAAAATCTTACCTGTCAGGCAGCGCCGCGCGCCGCGCCTCGATGCTCTGGTCTCCACTCTCGACAGCAAAAGTAAACGTGGGTGCTTCCCGCCGACGCAACAGCACGCCGCAGGAACCCGAAACGAGTCTCAGAAAGGGGGGCTCTAACTCAATGGGCGAGCGGCCCCGCCGGCGTGCTCCCGAGGCGCACGGCGCGCTCCCGCGGTTGACGCCCACCGGATATCTATACCGTTGGGGAAATGGTCGGCGCAAGATACACAGGAACCCATTCCAAGCCCGCTGAGATCGGGGCAGCGGGTTATGGATTCCGGCTTTTCGCTTCACTGCGGCCGGAGTGACGCTGTTTCGGGTTCCTTTGCGTTTTTTCCACGACCGGCTCTCGGCGGGCCGCCACGTTGCGGAGGTCGCTGCCCGACAAAATTATAACAATCAAGGCCCCTTACTTTGGCCGTCATGTATCTGGCCAAGCAGTACGTCACGCATGGGAGGTGGCGTCGATCGATGAGTCGGTGGCGATGAGTCGGTGGCGATGAGTCGGTGGCGATGAGTCGGTGGATTGTCACGATCGGCCTCGTGCTTGTTGTCGTCGGGCTGTTGTGGCCGTGGCTCCGCGATCTGGGCCTCGGCCGGCTGCCCGGCGACATCATGATCGAGCGCGGGAACGTCCACATCTATTTCCCGATTGTGACGTGCATTGTCGTCAGTGTGGTCCTGTCGCTTATCCTGTGGCTGATGAACCGCTAACACCGCCAGGCTTCGGTCACCCCTCGACCCGCACGAACGGTTCGGCGAACTTCGTCCGAGAGATTGCTTCGTCGCCTTGCTGGCTCCTCGCAATGACCATCCCGTTGCGTCGCCTAAACCGCGGTGTCATTGCGAGCGGAGCGAAGCAAATCTCGTGGGAGCGCGAAGGAACGCATTTGATTAGGTCACCGGTGGTGTGGTTCCGGTCGCGATCAGGCGTCCTTGCGCTCCAGCCGTGCCAATGCCGTGGCCATGATCTCGCGCGATTTTTTGCGCTTCTGTTTTAGGCTCAGTCCGGGGTCGAGAGAGAGCAGCGCATCGAACATTTCGATCAGCGCAAGCGGCGTCTCGTTGCGACGCTTCAATGCGTGGAGCTCTCGGGCGAGCTCGTCAAGCGTCATCGGGGCTTGCTCCGCTAAGGCCGACGCTCCGGGCTGGAGCAGTTCCAATCGGGCGGCACCCCCTCACCCAGCTCCGGATAAGGCTCGGCCTTTGGGAATCGCACCAGATTGCACAGCTGTCGTCACGCTCAACCAAGAATATTCCCGCCGCGACACGAGCCCCTCTCCGCCCTTCAGGGCGGAGAGGGAGGGACCCGTCGCGCAGCGGCGGGAGGGTGAGGTGGGCAGCGCCGCGCACCAGCTCGTCGGCTCCCCTCACCCTGCCCTCTCCCCCCGGCCGGCGGGGGGAGAGGGTAAAGGGGCGCATTGTCGGAGTCATGGTTTGGCGCAAACTTTTGCTAAAGGCGGTCCCCAAACTTTCCCCGGACAGCCCTGCCCAAGGGGGAGAGGGAAGGGGATGGGGGCTGCTCCTACCGATGTCACCCGATCGAAGCCGCTCTAACGCGACGGCAGCGGCGATCACGTTCCTTCCCCGCCTGCCGCCTCGGTGTTTTGTGCGGCCATCTCCGCCAGGATCTGCCGTCGCAGCCGCTCCACGAAGAGTTGCACCACCTCCTTGTCGGCCGCGCTCGGCCGGCGGGGTTCAGGCGGTGGTGCCGCAACGCCGGCCTTGTGCTCGGCGTCCTTCATCATGTCGAACAGCATCTTGGTCGCGCGCAAATCGGCCGAGGTGGATTTGTCGACCAGCTGATGGACCACCGCCTCGCGCTTGGTGATCTTGCGGCGCTCGCCGTCGATCGTGACGAAGACCGGCTCGTTCAGCGCATCGGTCAGGAGTGCGGACAGCTGCTTTTTGCTGCGGCCGCCGGGATTGCCGGACTGGCCCTTCTTGAAACGGGTGTTCAACGGCGGCCGGCCGGGGCCCACCTTGTAATCGTGCTCGTCATCCGCCATATACACCTCCGCTATATCGATAATCGCAACGTGCGGGCGTCCACAATTGCGTTGACGTACCACATCCGATCGGATATTGTCAATAAGACAAATGCTAATATCGATTACAACCTAGCAACAAGATGGTGCGCCATGCTCAGTGAGTCTCTCCCGGCTCGCTCCCTCAGAGGCCGACCGGCCTCCCTCAGAACCTTCCCTGAGCGCGCCTGTTATCGCCTTCCCAAGCCTTTGATTTGGCGGGTGTTGTTGGCGATCAGGTGGGCGATTTCCGGGCCGAGCCGATTTTTCTCCCTGCTCTCAGGGAGGAGGCGCAACTTGGGGGTTGCGCCGGCGCAGCAGGATCTTCTGCTCGCCGGTGAGAACGAGCTCGCCCTTCTGGTTGTGGAGGGTGGCGGCGAGGGTAACCACACCGGTCGAGCGTTGCGGCGTCAATGCCGATATCTCGAGCATCGGATAGAGCGTGTCTCCGGCATGAACCGGCTTCAGGAATTTCGAGGATTGCTCGAGAAAGGCGATCAACGCGTCGCCGATGGCGTGGGCAAAGGTGCTGGCCCCCGCTGCGGTGAAAGAGAGGATCTGAAAGCCGTGCGCCAACGGGGCCCTGTGGCCGCGCTCGCGGCAATACTCGACATCGTAATGGATCGGGTGATTGTCGGCTGAGATCGTCTGAAAGGCGGCGAAATGAGCCTCGGTCATCGTCCGGCTCGGGATATAAAACCGCTCCCCGACCGCCAGATCCTCGAAATAGCGGGGCTCACCAAAGCGGTGCCGGCTGGGGTCGAAGCTCTCGGTCATTATCGACCTGACCGCCCGAGCCAGAGGTTGATGCACTGCCGGGCCGCTTGTTCGGCGCGCGCCTCGATCTCGGCCTCGGTCAAGGTGCTGAGCGGATGATCGATCACCGCCGGGGCGAGATCGTGCATGCCGAGCGCGTCGCGCTGCACCTCGGCCTCGTGCACAAAGTCGGTGGTGACGATCACCGCTGTCGGCCGGCCCAACGCTTCCAGTCTGATGCCGTCATGCGTACAGCACGACGTGCACGACCCTCAGTCGCCGATCGCCGTCACCACGATGTCGTTGTCAGCGGCGATCGTCGCGATCAGCCCCGGGTCGGCGTCCTTCGAAAAGCTCTCCTTGCGGTAATAGTTGACGGCGGCAAAGGAGAATTCGCCGTGGAGCCTGGCCACCGTCTTGCGCAGCAGCCGACCGGCGTTCCATTTGGTGTTGTCGAGCACCCCCAGGCGCAGCCCGCCCAAGCTGCCGACACGCGCGGCAAGTCTCAGGGGCACGGTCTCGACCACCCCGCGCGGATCGAAGGCGATCGTGTCTTTCCGTCCAGTCATCCGATTTCAGCCTCCGTTAGTCAGGGTCTAGTGTAGCAGAATCGCCGAGGTAACCTACAGCGGCGGACCGAGATCGCTTGGGAGCGTCGAGAGTGGAGTGGTTGAGCGATCCGCAGATCTGGGCGAGCCTTTTGACGTTGACCGCGCTCGAGATCGTCCTCGGCATCGACAATCTGGTGTTCATTGCGATCCTCGCCGGCCGGTTGCCGGCGGAACGCCAGGGCCGGGCGCGACAGGTGGGGCTCGCATTGGCGCTGATCACCCGCTTGGCACTGCTCGCCTCGATCGTCTGGATCATCGGGCTCACGCAGCCGCTGTTCGAGGTGCTCGGCCATGCGGTCTCCTGGCGGGACGTCATCCTGATCGCCGGCGGCTTCTTCCTGGTCTACAAGGGCACGCGCGAGATCCACGAACGGCTCGAGGGCGATGCGCCGCACGAGGCGGCGAGCCGCGCGAGGGCGAACTTCGGCGGCGTTGTCGTGCAGATCATGCTGCTCGACATCGTGTTCTCACTTGACAGCGTCATCACCGCCGTCGGCATGGCCAATGAGCTTTGGGTCATGGCGGCGGCCATCATCGTCGCCGTGGTGATCATGCTCGTAGCCTCAGGGCCGCTGGCCGCCTTTGTCGACCGCCATCCGACGGTGAAGATGCTGGCGCTGAGTTTCCTGCTGCTGATCGGCATGACCTTGGTCGCCGACGGCGCCGGCTTTCACGTGCCCAAAGGGTACATCTACGCCGCGATCAGTTTCTCGGTCGGCGTCGAGCTGTTGAACCAGCTCGCCGCACGTCGGCGCCGGATCCGCCACGGCGGAGATGTCGGCGGCCCGCAGTCGCCGCCGCGGCGCAACGTGCTGCCGGCAGATCGGGGTCAGATATAGCAGGTGCCGTCGACGCAGATCGGCGCCCTGCGGGTGCCGTCCCTCTCGACAGCTTCGATGCTGCGCAGCACCGGCGACGACATATGGCCCCAGCCGGGGATAAAGGCGGAGAACCGGCCGGCCTCGCCGCCGATCACAAAGAGGTGGATGTGGTCGGCACTCGGCACGACCGGAATGCGCGCCTCGGGATCGCGCTTGTACCATTTCGGCAGGTTGCGATTGTAGATCTTGCCGTAGCGTTCGCGGAAGGTGAGCTCGGAGAAGAGATTGTAGGCGTGCATCGCCAAATAGCTGCGGACATCGTGCCGGGTCCAGCCTTTGCCGGCAATCGTGCGGGCATGCTCCGGGCCGATGATCACCGCGCAATGGCCGCTCGAAACCGCATTGTTGTTGGCGATCGTGCTCATCGCCGAGGCGATGCTGTCGAGAATGCCCTCGGGGTCGTTCGCGACGTGGTTGGTGACGCTGTGCGGCGGCTCGGCGGCCAGCACGAAGACCGTCGAATCTTCGGCAGCGAAGCCTTTCTCGACGTGATAGGGCGCCCACGGGCTCGCCGCCTCGTTCTCGGCGACACAATAGGTGTACTTGCCGGGATGCCCCAATGTGCTCTTGTCGAGATCGCCCGGCCAACCGCCTCCGACATTGAGCAGAACCAGGCGCAGCGCGCGCCCGACCGTCGCGTTGGCGCGGTTGCCCGAGCCGAACGCATTGCAGTCGCCGTTCATCCCGATCGCGCGCGCGATCGGGCCGTTGACGATGAGCAGCGGTGCGGCCATGTGGGTCGTCGCCTGGACCCCGTTCAGGTTGAATGCGTCGGCCGTCAGCGCCAGTATTGCGGCGCGCACGACAGGCGCGTATTCGGGCTTGCAGCCGGCCATCACCATGTTGATCGCCAGCACCTCGCGCGTGAGGCTGCCGTGGCGCGGCGGCACCTTGCACTCGACGAAATGCGCGTCGCCGCCGAGTGCCGCGACAACGGCGTCGACCCGCGGCCTGGTCGGCGGCACCACCGGAAGCCCGTCGGTCCACCCCTGCTCGAAATACCATTCGACCAGGTCCGTCCCTTCCCGTACCCGGACGACATTTGCTCCGGCCTCGGCTGATGTCGCTGCTGCCCGCGCCTGCTGCATCATGGCCTTCTCCCGTCACCCGGCCATCGTCTTCTGCCCGATCCAGAAACGGTTCAGCAGCTCAGTGGCCATTCCCGGCCGCCGTCCAGCGAGCCGCGCGCGCGCCTCCTGGTATGGCCCGACATGGCTCAGGCGGTTCGGCATCCTGGGGTACACGTGCCGAAGCACGGCCAATGCCCGGTCGGCCTTGCGGCGCTCGCTTTCGTCGTAGAGCAGCCCAAAATCGTCCTGCAGCCGGGTCGGCAGCAACCACGCAGTCACAGCTCGATACCAGGATGGCATGAGGAGCCGGGTTCCGGGACCCGAGAGGACCGCTCCGGCAATTTTCCGCGCCTCGTCGCTCACGGTCAGAACATCCGATCGCCACATCTGCTCGTTGTAGCAGACAAAATCCACCCAGCTCGGCGGCAAGGCATCTTGCGGTATGCCAAAGAGCGCGGCGAAGAGGCGCGCTTCGCCCCAATAGCGCTCGCGATCTTCGGCGGAAAGGCGCGGGTGGATGAGCTCGTGCGCAACCAGCGCGGTGTCGATCAGCGTGGCGTGGACCCAACACAGCGCAGCGATGTCGTTGGCCCGATAGCGGGAGCCGGCGGCGAAAGGTCCGGCCCCTTCCGGCAACGAGCCGCCGATACGGGCATGGCGGTCGTGCAGGCGCCGGGCAGCCGCCAATGCCTGCTCTGTCGTGCCGAAGACCATCGTGAACATGAAACTGAAGGTGCCATGGAACCGGCCTATCGGCTCGGACAATACCCGCGAATGCTGGGTAATAGCGGCGGCAACCCAGGGATGGGCGAGCTGGAGCAGCAGCGCGCGGCCCGCTCCGAGGAATATCGCCGCCTCTTTGTCGATACGCCACATCAGCGAGCCCGGGCCGAATACGCCCGCGCCGTTGTTCGCTCCGGCGCTGCCGATGATCGCGAGCTCGTGCTCCAGATCGCCTTCGCCGACGATCCGGGTCAGCTCCCGTCTTGCCGGTTTGGCCTCGGATCCGGTCAATGCGCCATCAGAACCGGCAGCTCGGCGCCGCCTAGGACATGCTGGGTGAAGCCGCCAAAGATCCACTCGCGCAGCCGGCTGTGGCCGTAGCCGCCCATCACCAGCAACGCGTCATCCTCGCGGGCGGCGGCCAGCAGTTTGTCTGCGGCGTTGTGTCCGTCCGGCTGGAGATGGCGAACGGTGACCGGGACGCCGCGCCAGCGAAGAGCGGCCATCAGGCGCTCCGCCTCATTTTCGAGCGCGCTGTGATCCTCGGAGACGGTCATGATGACGATCTGTTTAGCGATCTGCAGGAAGGGCAATGCCGCGGTGACCGCACGGGCGGCTTCCCGGGTGGCCTTCCAGGCAATGACGACGGTTTCGGGAACGCTAACCAGGGGTGTTGCGGCGGGTATCAGGAGGGGGCGGCCGCTGTCGATCAGAGCTCCCTCCATGGTCTCCAATGAGCCACCCTGGCCCGGGCGCCCGATGACCAAGAGGTCGGCGGCGCGTCCATATTCGGTGACCCAGTAGGGCTCGGCGCCGACTTCTCGGAGCCATTGAGCCGACGGACCCGGCGGCGCGGGCGGGGCCTCGCAGAGCGCGAGCGCCTCGCGCTGGCAAAAGCTTTGGAACTGCCGGTCTGCCTTTTTCTCGCGCTGGTCGGCCTCTTCCTCCAACCGCGTGATCAGACTGCCGACCATCGTGGCGCCGCCTCCATCCGCGGCCATGCCGACCGCCATTGCTGCCGCGTCGGGGCGGACATGCAGGAACTCGAGATGTGCATCGAACCGGCGGGCGACAGCCAGAGCCGATGCGAATACCGAAGGGTCGCCATCGCCGCCGGTCGCCGGAACGAGTATGGTCTTGATCATCGAGTCTCCCGGGGTTGTTCCGACGGGGTGCTTCGACATCAACAACGAGCCTTTGGAGGAATAGCACTAACCTCGTCCGACGTCACCGCGCGGGAGCCGCGCCACGCAAAGGCGGGTATAAGAGAATGTCAGCCCAGGAGCCAAGCCGATGGCGAGATTTCGAACCCTCGACGACCTCGATGTCCGCGGCAAGCGAGTGCTGGTGCGCGCTGATCTGAATGTCCCGCTAAAGGACGGCCTGGTTACCGACGCCACGCGGATCGAGCGGCTGGCGCCGACGATCCAGGTGCTGATCGCGCGAGGCGCCAAGGTCGTCGTGATGTCGCATTTCGGTCGTCCAAAGGACGGACCGGACCCAGCTCTTTCTCTGCGGCCGCTGGTAGCGCCCCTGGAGAAGGCGATCGGCGGCCGAGAGGTGGCTTTCGCGACCGATTGCGTCGGCCCGGAAGCGAAGCGGGTGGTGGCAGCGCTTCAGCCCGGCCAAGTTGCGCTCCTCGAAAATCTTCGCTTCCACAAGGGCGAGGAGGCGAATTCGCCGGAGTTCGCTCGCGCCCTTGCCGAGCTCGGCGAAGTTTATGTCGACGATGCGTTCTCGGCTGCCCACCGCGCGCATGCCTCGATCGCCGCACTGGCGCATTTGCTGCCGGCCGCCGCCGGTAAGCTGATGGAGGCGGAGCTTTCCGCCCTGACGGCCGCGCTCGAAACTCCAATGCGGCCGGTTATGGCGCTGGTCGGCGGGGCCAAGGTGTCGACCAAGCTCGACCTTCTGCGCTTTATCATCGGCAAGGTGGATCTCTTGGCGATCGGCGGGGCGATGGCCAACACCTTGTTGTTCGCCGAGGGGACGGAGGTCGGCCGCTCGCTCTGCGAGCGCGACATGGCGGATAATGCGCGCAACCTCCTCGCCCTCGCCCGCGAGCGCAGCTGTCGCGTGATCCTTCCCAAAGACGCCGTCGTTGCCGCTGCGCTCGCACCCGGGAGGCCGACCCAAATCGTCCCGATCAATGCGGTCCCGAGCGACATGATGATTCTCGATGTCGGCCCGAAGACTGTGGACCGGATCGCCGCCGCGCTCGAAGAAGCCCGCACCCTCGTCTGGAACGGGCCGCTCGGTGCCTTCGAAACACCTCCCTTCGAGGAGGCCACGGTGGCGGTGGCGAAGAGGGTTGCAGCACGGACCCGGGCCGGGAAACTGCTCAGCGTTGCCGGCGGCGGCGATACCGTGGCCGCACTTGCCGCAGCCAAGGTGACCGAGGAATTGTCCTACGTCTCGACCGCAGGCGGCGCCTTCCTCGAATGGCTCGAAGGCCGCGAGCTGCCCGGCGTCGCCGCACTTGCCGTCGCCCCAGGAGATGCCGGATGAAAGCCTCGGATGTCATGAGCCGAAACATCCTTTCGGTCGGCCGCGACGCGACGATCGCAGAGGCCATTCGGCTGATGCTCGACAATCAGATCAGCGGCCTGCCGGTGATCGACGCGGCAGGCAGGCTGGTCGGAATTCTGACCGAGGGCGACCTCTTGCGCCGCAGCGAAACGGGTACCGAACGGCACCGCCCGCGCTGGCTCGAGATCCTGATGGGGCCGGGACGGTTGGCCGGCGAATATGTCCGAACCCATGGACGCAAGGTCGAGGAGATCATGACCCGCGACCTCGTCAGCGTCACCCCCGACACGCCGCTCGACGAGATCGTGGCGCTGATGGAACGGCGCCGCATCAAGCGGGTGCCGGTGCTCGACGGGGATACCCCGGTCGGCATCGTCAGCCGCGCCGACCTGCTGCGCGCGCTCGCCCGCTCGCTCGAAGTGCAGCCCGTGGCGGTAGCCGGAGACGATGAGATCCGCGAGCGCATCCTCGCCGAGCTGGCGAAAGTCTCTTGGGTGGCGCGCGACGGTTTGGCGATTACCGTCACCGACGGAGTCGTCGGCCTCGACGGCGTCATTCTCGATGAGAAGGAACGCGACGCGCTGCGCGTCGCTGCCGAGAACGTCCTGGGGGTCAGAGCCGTCGAGGATCGTCTCGTCTGGGTCGAGCCCGTCTCGGGCACGATCATCGACGCGCCGCAAACTGGGCGGACGGCAATCAAGCCCGCGCGGTGATTCGGCTACCGATCTGTTCCTGCGAAACGCGGCATCACTCGCTCGGCGAAGAGGCGCATTGAGGCTTGCGCCGCCGCGAGCGGCATCAGGTTGAAGTTGACCTGGAGGGAGGCGTGCTCGAAATCGCCGAACGCCTCGCGGGTACGGGCGATCGCAGCGATGATCTCATCCGGCGAGCCTATCCAAGCAGCACCGCTCGAGCTGGTCCGCCGCCGTGGTCTCGCGTAGCTCGGCGATCATCCGGTCGTAGCCGGGATAGTCCGCCGAGGCAGGTCCATCGAGCCAGTCGCCGGCGGCCTCGACGAGCGAGCGCAAATAAGCGTCGAGCAACGGGCCGGCGACGACGCGGGCGTGTGCTCTGTCTTCGTGGCAGAACATGTGAAAGGCCAGCATGACTTCGCCCTCGCCCGGGTGACCGGCTTCCTTCCAGGCCTCGCGGTAGGCGCCGAGCAGCGGGCGCATCGCTGCGCCGGTCAGCGGGATCGCCATGACGGAATAGCCCATCCGCCCGGCAAAGATGAACGAATCCGGCGTGTTTGCGCGGCGATGTAGAATTTCGGAGGCGGCTTCTGGGTCGGGCGCGGCAGCGAGGTGGTGTTTTCGATCGTGTGAAAGCGGCCGCGATGGGTCACGCTCTCGCGGGTCAACAGCAACTCGACCTGTTCGACGCACTCGCGAAAGCGGGCCACCGACTCGTCCGGCGAGCGGCCGAAGCGGCGAAGCTCGTGCGGCAGAAAGGCACGCGCGAACCCGACATCGAGGCGGGCATCGCTGATCGCGTCCAGCATGCCGATTTCGTCGGCGAGCTTCAGCGGATGGTTGAAGATCGGCAGCGCCGCGCCCGTCACCAACCGCGCCCGGCGCGTGCGCTGAGCCGCGGCGGCGAGAAACAGCATTGAGTTGGGGCTGTACCCACCGTAGTAATGAAAATAATGCTCGACGATGCGGATATGGGAGAACCCGAGTTTCTCCGACTCTTCCACCAGGCAAAGCGCATCACGAAAATACTCGGCGCCGGATCTCTGCTCGGGCCTGACGTCGGGAAAAAACTGGACGCCGAATTCCATACCGATCTCCGAGCGCTCTCTGGATACACACACCCGACTGCCGGCGGTCAACCTCTGGCCCCACCACTTATCCGCTCTCTTCCAAGGATCCGATCGTCTGATCAGCGGGTTCCTGAGCCGTAGTTAGGATCAGAGTGGCCGGCGTTTCATCGAGCGCCCCAAATTTCTGCGTCCGCTCGAAGGCCTCGCGATGACGGGGCTCCACGTAGATAATACGGATCTCCGGAAATTTCTGGACAGGAATGTGTCTTTTACCTCGGCCCCACGGTTCGATAGCAGGCACCATTATCGAGCGGACGAAGCCGGAGCCCAGGCGACCGCGCAGAGCGAG
>Ga0210407_10000806_pt1 | contig 32520 bp, 31 predicted proteins | sample IncBWC27MmetaG_FD_150860 | JGI IMG/M metagenome (GOLD analysis project Ga0210407, IMG submission 150860) | Forest soil microbial communities from Barre Woods Harvard Forest LTER site, Petersham, Massachusetts, United States - Inc-BW-C-27-M | ecosystem: Environmental > Terrestrial > Soil >...
CGAGACGAGCCGATGCGGCATCCTTATTGAATAACGCCAATAGGCCTGCGAGGAAAGAGTACGCACTCAGGCCGAGCGCCAGCAGGAGCGCAAAGCTGCCGATTTGAGACATCACGGGGGACCCCAGACTGTGTTCCCCTATTTTTTCAGAGATGAAGGTGGTATGCAATCTGCCGGCGATCAGACGTGCAGTTCCTTTACTTGTGAGGCGCTATTCAACGTCCCTTCTCCAGCGGGTAGCCCCTTCCGCGCCAATCGCGGATTCCGCCGTCCATCGAGATGACGTTGGTGTATCCCATTTTTTGCAGGTTGTCGGCAGCAAGGGCGGACCGGAATCCGCCGCCACAATAAAGCACGAGCGGAGTTTCGAGATCGGGATACTTTCCCTCAACGTCGCGTTCGATGACGCCCTTGCCCAGGTGGACGGCTCCGGGCAGGTGGTCGGCGTCGAATTCGCGGTCTTCGCGGACGTCAACGAGAACAAATTTTTCGCCGCGATCGAGCCGGGCTTTAACTTCGTCAACGTCGGTTTCACGGACGCGCTGCTTGGCGTCTTCGACAATCTTCAAAAAGCGAGGTGGATGCTGAGCCATGGTTCTCGATCTTCCGCCCTGAATGATAGCAGCCGGATGGGCTGCGAGCTTCGAGCCACGAGCTTCGAGCCAACTGGATGCCAGTCGCTTGCCGGCGACGGCGAAGATAAGCAATTCCGGATAAAATGTAACAACGCTCTTCTTAAATCGCGAACCATGACGCTCATCCTTCGCCTGTCTCGCATTCATTCCTATGGTTGCTACACCACGCGGCCGATTCGCAAGGGGAAGTTGATCGTGGAATACGTGGGCGAGCACCTTACCTACGAACAGGCGGACGATCTCTACGACAACTTTCCGAACACGTATTTATTCGGCTTGGACGGCGGCAAGCGGATCATCGACGGCTACGGAGTGGCCGCCTTCGTCAATCATTCCTGCAAACCGAACTGCGAGACCGATCAGATCCGAGGCAAGATGTGGATCATAGCGCTGCGCGATATTGAGGCCGGAGAAGAATTAACCTACGACTACAATCTCTACGATGGCGAGGATGACGCGCCCTGTTTATGCGGGGCGCGACGCTGTCGGGGAAGTCTTTATTCCGCCACGCACCTGCGCAAGCTCGCAAAGAAGCGCGCCAAGGTTGCGGCGGTTGCGGGCTCCACGGCTGCATAGAGAGACGCAGCATTTTCCGATGCTACAATCATTTCTTCCAATCGCATCCGCGATTCCGGAGTTATGCCTTGAACCGCGCTTCCGCAGGCCTCGAAACCATCATCGCCAACGCTCTTCATCGCGCGCCCGCTAGCGAGATCCCGTTGCTGGCTTGGCCTGTTGCGTGTGGCAGCGCGGTGGCCGAGCGGACTCGGGCGCTGAGTTTTTCCGACGGTATTCTGCGCGTGGAAGTTTCCGACGCGGGATGGCGGCGGGAACTCATAAACCTGGCGCCGCGTTATTTGGCCCTGATCAACAAATATTCCGCGACTCCCGTGAAGCGGATTGAATTCGTGGTGAAGGCGTGAAAGTTACCGACAAAGACGTCGCCTACGTGGCCGATCTGGCCAACCTCGAGTTGACCGAGGAAGAGCGTGCTCATATGCTGCGCGATTTGAATTCTATTCTTGAATATATCGAGCGACTCAGTGAACTGGAGACCGGTAAAGTTGCACCCATGGCCCAGGTCTCGGACCGCTACGGCGTGGACGAGTCGCGGCAGGGAAGCGACCGGTTCGCGTATGCCATCAGGGAAGATGTGAAGGAGGGTCTGAGGAAATCCCTGCCTCATGACGAAGTCTTGAAAAATGCGCCGGACACCGACGGGACGTTTTTCGAGGTTCCGAAAGTAATTGAGAGATAGCGTAATGACCGCGGGAAAAGAGATTGCGGGAAAAACAAATACAGTCGATCTCACTATCGATGAGATCCGCGGCGCGATTATGGAGGACAGGACGACGGCGACCGCGCTCGCGACCGAGTTCTACGAGCGCATCAGGAAAGAAGATTCCGAGATTGGCGCGTTCCTGACTCTCTGCGAGGAGCGCGCGCTGAAGCAGGCAGGGCTGATCGACCAGATGGCCGCCGAGGGCCAGCCTTTGCCGCCGCTCGCGGGAGTTCCGGTGGCGATCAAAGACGTAATGGTAACGCGCGGCGTGCGGACCACCGCCGGTTCGAAAATTCTTGAGAATTTCATTCCTCCTTATGACTGTACGGCGGTGGCTCGCCTGGAAGCGGCGGGAGCGGTCATTTTAGGCAAGCTCAACTGCGATGAGTTTGCCATGGGCTCGTCCACGGAGAACTCGGCTTATCACCCCGTTCACAATCCGCGCGACAAGAGCCGCGTGCCGGGTGGTTCGTCGGGCGGCTCGGCTGCCGCGGTGGCGGCGGAGATGGCCGTGGCGACGCTGGGCTCCGATACCGGCGGATCGATTCGTCAGCCAGCGTCGTTCTGTGGCGTGGTTGGTTTGAAGCCAACTTATGGACGGGTGTCGCGGTACGGCCTGATTGCTTTTGCGTCGTCGCTCGATCACATCGGGCCGTTTGCGAAAACGGTGAAGGGAGTCGCGCTGGTGCTGCGCACGATTGCGGGCCGCGATCCTATGGATTCGACTTCCGCGGAAGTGCCCGTGCCTGATTACGTTGCCGAGTTGGAAAAGCCGGTCAAGAGTTCGGGCGAAGCGCTGAAGATCGGCGTGGCCAAAGAATACTTCGGCTCGGGTCTTGATCCCGAAGTGCGCGCGGCGGTTGAAGCGGCGATTCAGAAGCTGGCTGAGTTGGGATGCGAGGTTGTGCAGGTCAGTCTGCCGCACACCGAGTATGCGATTCCGGCGTATTACATTGTGGCCACGGCGGAAGCGTCATCGAATCTGGCGCGCTATGACGGAGTGCGCTACGGCTTCAGGGCCAAAGCAGGCACGCTTTCCGAAATGTACCGGTTGACCCGCGACCGCGGATTCGGAACGGAGGTCAAGCGCCGCATCATGCTCGGCACTTACGCGCTGAGCGCCGGTTATTACGACGCTTACTATCTGAAGGCGCAGAAAGTTCGCACGCTGCTAACGCGAGACTTCGATGAGGCTTTCAAGAAAGTGGATGTGATCGCCGCGCCGACTTGCCCGACGCCTGCGTTCCGACTGGGCGAGAAAGTGAATGATCCGCTGGCTATGTATCTGGCCGATATCTACACCGTAACTGCGAACTTGGCGGGCATCCCGGGGATATCGGTTCCGTGCGGGGAGAATCACGAGAAGCTGCCGATTGGCTTGCAGTTGTTTGCGCGACACTTTGATGAGGCGACGTTGCTCAGAGTTGCACATGCGTATGAGCAGGTGAGATCGCCGTTGGTCGGACAGCCGCCGGGCCGGCGGCGCTACAACACCTCGTAATACTGCTCGCCAGCGCAGGCGCGGCATAGAACACGTCCGTCGCGCAAAACTTCGCGGCGAAAATTGATGCCCTCGCCGCATTCGGCACAGACGATTCGCTCGCCCTTGTATCCGGGGAGCTCTTCCGCGGGAAGGTCGACCTTTACCCACTGCTTCGTGAATAAGTCATCTTCCGGCATCTCGCGATAGGCCAGCATCTGCTGCTGGTTCTTGTTTTCGATTTCGGGATGCATGGTGCGCGCCAGCGCTTTCGACGATTCTTTCGCGGCGATGCGGATGGCTTTGCCGGTGCTTACGTCGACGAAGGTCGCGGCCATCTTTCCCCAGTCGCGAAATTTCAGGGCGCGCTTTCCTAGACGGCACCCGGTGACTACGGCGATGGCGTCGGTGGCGCAGCGGTCGATTTCGACGAACGTGACCAGACGTTTCCGATCTTTACCGCGCGGGTCTTCGATGCCCAGCTTCTCGAGTCCCAACATGGCTAGGCGCACGCCGAGCACCTGCCCGGCGCAGAGGTGGCCGTGGGCTTTTTCGGCTTCGCGGAGATAATCGTCTAGAGTCATGACTCTTTGAATGTAGCGCCGCCGTCCCGGCGGCAGTCCGGTGGGCGTCCTCTCCCGCCGCGCCGAGGGCGAGACGCCCTCGGGACACCCGGCAAGATGCCGGCGCTACTTTCTTTGAGTTACTTTCTTCGCCATCGCACCCCGTCTTTTGTGTTCTCGACGATGATGCCGGCGGCGACAAGTTCGGCGCGGATGGCGTCCGACTCTTTAAACTTTCGCGACTTTCTTGCAGCTTCCATTTCGGCCAGCTTCTGATTGACTTGTTCGTCGGCGAGCTGCGCGGAACCGGCGATCTCAATCAGTTCAGGGCTGATTTCTTTTTCGCGACCTTCAGCTCGGGCCCAGTCGAGGATCACTTTCATCTTAGGCTGGTCGTCATCTTTCAGCACGCCGAATATCTCGTCGAACTTTTCGAGCGCGGCGAGCAACGGCTTTACGTCATCCTGACGAACTTCGCCCGCATCGAGCGCGGTGTTGGCTTTGCGCAGCATGTCGAACATGGCGGCTTGCGCCTCGGCGGTGTTCAAGTCATCGTCGAGCGCGCTCTTTATTCGCGCGATGGTTTCGTTCGCTAACTGAGCCATCGCCGGGGTTGCGCCGGCGTGGAACTGCGTGCTCGTCAGGCGGAAGCGGAAGTTGCGCAACTTTTCCACAGAGCTGGCGGCGGACTTCAAGCCATCGAAAGTGAAGTTCAGCTGATTGCGATAGGGTACCTGCGTCAACAGCCAGCGGATCGATGACGGCTTGTGCCCGCGCAGCACAATATCCCGGATGGTAAAAAAATTCCCGAGACTCTTTGACATCTTCTGGCCCTCGACCAGCAGAAAGCGCGCATGAAACCAGTAACGCACAAATTGTTTTCCGGTGAGGGCTTCCGACTGCGCGATTTCGTTTTCGTGATGCGGAAAAATCAAGTCTTCGCCACCGGCGTGCAAGTCAAAACTCGGCCCGAATTGCTCCATCGACATCACTGAACACTCGATGTGCCAGCCCGGACGGCCCGGCCCGATCGATGTCTCCCATGACGCTTCGCCCGGTTTCGGAGCCTTCCAGAGGGCGAAGTCGCGGGCACTATCTTTTTCGTATTCGTCGACGTCGACGCGGGCGCCGTCGGTCATGCCGGCAAAATCTTTTTTCGAAAGCTTGCCATACTCGGGGAATTTCGCTATGCGGAAGTAGTAAGAACCGTCGTCAGTGCGGTAAGCGAAGCCCTTCTTCACCAGTTCGGCAATGAAGTCGGCCATGGCATTGATGTGTTCGGTGGCGCGCACCAGGACCGGTGGCTCAATGCTCAACGTGGTCGAATCATCGAGGAATGCCTGAACAAACTTCGCGGTGTACTGCTGCACGGAGACGCCGTCGCGCGCGGAGTTGCGAATGATTTTGTCGTCCACGTCGGTGATATTCATGACGTAGCGGACGTCGTATCCGCTCTGGCGCAGGAAACGATAGAGAAGATCGACCGCGATAAATGTGCGGAAATTGCCGATGTGTCCGTAGTCATAGACGGTCGGTCCGCAGGCATACATGCGGACGCGGTTGTCGTCGAGGGGATGGAAATCTTCGATCTTCCCGGAGAGAGTGTTATAGAGGCGCAGTGCCATGGATGATGGATGAGTTCGCGAGCGCGTTGCGAATCTTTCATTCTAGGGGCGCGCGAGAAAAGGGGTCAAATGGGCTGCGATAGCGTGGCGCGAAGGTGTGTCCACGCCCCAGGCGAAACATGCCGCATCGTGGCCGGGCGAGGACCCCCGGCGCTCCATCGAAACTACACCAGGCTAAGACTTGATTGCGGTTGTTGTCATTGCCGCGGGCGAATGCAGCCGGTGCTGCACTAGCAATGCGTAGTGCACGGCTGAGACGATGGTGAAGATAAATGTCGCGCGCAGGAAGATGGTGCGCGCGATCCAGACCCAGCGCATGGGTTCGACCAACAGCAGCAGCACGAAGAAAATCGCGGCCACTTGGGCGAAGGTGTTGGCTTTGCCGAAGATGCTGGGGCGAAAGTCGCGCAGGCCGGCAATTATGAACAGCACGCCGCTGATCAGCAGGATGGAAACGTCGCGGCTGAACACCACGACCGTGTATTTCCAGGGAATCATCTGCTCGATCGAGAGCACAAGAAACATGGTGCTCATCAGCAGTTTGTCGGCGATCGGGTCGAGATACTGGCCGAGCAGGGTTTGCTGATGCAGGGTGCGGGCGAGGAGGCCGTCGAGGCCGTCGCTCATTCCGGCGAGAATGAATAGCGCCAGAGCCCATTTGAAATCGTGCTTGACCACATTGATGACGATGAACGGCAGGATAATCATGCGCAGCAGCGTGAGCTGGTTAGGCGCGGTCAGGATCTGCCGGAAGTTCACCGCTACTTTTCTCCCACGGCTCTTCCTGCGGCGGTCCCTGCGGCGCTCCCAAGAAATTCGCTTACCAGAATCGGGGCGGGATCCTGCCCGGTCTTTTCCGCGAAACGCTGGGCGAGTGAGAGGAGGTTTCCCTCGGGAAGATCAAGTTCCATCCGCTCAATGCGGTGCATGGGAAAGAAGACGACGCCGGAAGTAAATGGTTCGCCGTTCTTGACCTGTGAGGCCAGGTCGTCGAACGATGCTACGTCGACACCGCGCAGGCTAAGGCCTTCGCCCGCAAGATGGAGAATCGCGCCCCAGAATTTCTCGCGGGGATTCGTCAACGTAGCGATCACGAGCGCGCCGGGACGGAATGGGCTGACGGTTTGGGGGTCCTGATAAAAGCTGGTGCTGGGCACGGATCGATTGTCGTCTGTGAGGCAGGGAAATTGCAAACGGACTTAATAACCTATCCGGTAATTTGGGACGTCAGCGGTCGCCCTCGTTCTTGACTGCTTTCAAATCAATTCCTACCTGCTCGGCCTTCTTATAGAGATGCGAACGCTCCAGTCCCAGCGCCCGCGCCGTGTTCGAGATCTGATGGTGATTGCGTTTCAACTCCGCCAGAATGGTTTGCTTCTCGAAGACGCGGACGCGGTCGGCCAGCGGGCCGGTGCCGGCCGATGCAGAATCGGGCGCGCCCGCTGAAGCGGGCAGCGCGAGCGCGACGGTTTCAGAAGTAACTTGATCGGAAGTTGCCAGCAGCATCAGCCGCTCGACCGCGTTTCTGAGTTCGCGGACATTGCCCGGCCACGGATGCTCTTGCAGCGCGGCCATCGCGTCGGCGGTGAAGCGCATGGGTTTCCATCCGTTAGTGGCGCTTACCTGCAGGGCAAAGTGCTCGATCAGCGCCGGGATATCTTCGCGGCGTTCGCGCAAAGGCGGCAGGCGGAGGGGGAAGACGAACACGCGATGAAATAAATCCTGCCGGAATTTTCCGTCGCGTACCTGCGCTTCGAGGTCGCGGTGGGTGGCGACGACGACTCGCACATCCACGGCGATAGGGCGTTCACCGCCGATGCGCTCGACTTCCCCCTCTTCCAGCACGCGCAGCAACTTGGCTTGCATGGAGAGGGGCATGTCGCCGATTTCATCGAGAAAAATCGTGCCGTGCTGGGCTTGCTCGAATTTGCCTAGATGGCGGCCGGCCGCGCCGGTGAACGATCCTTTTTCGTGGCCGAACAATTCGGATTCAATGAGCTCTGCCGGAACCGCGGCGCAGTTCAGAGTGACGAACGGACCGCCGGATCGCGGACTGCGGTTGTGCAGGGTGCGTGCAACCAGTTCTTTTCCCGTGCCGGTTTCGCCGAGAATGCAGACGCGCGTTTCGCTCGCGGCCACGCGTTCCACTTGCGCCATCACGCCGCGCATGGTCTCACCCTTCCAGACGATCTCGTGTTTGCCGAGACGGCGCGCCAGGTCGCGATTCTCACGCTCGAGGCGGCCGAGCTTCAGTGCGTTCTCCACAGTGAGCAGAAGTTTTTCGGTCGAGATCGGTTTTTCCAGGAAGTCGAGTGCTCCGAGGCGCGTAGCCTTCACGGCCATCTCGATGTGGGCCTGTCCTGACATCATGACGACGGGGGTGGGTATGCCTTGCGCTTTGAGTTCTTCGAGAAGCGTCAGGCCATCCTTGCCGGGCATCACCACGTCGGAGAGTATCAAGTCGAACGATTGCGACTTGGCCAGTTCGAGAGCCTTGTTTGCGTTGTCGCAGACGGTGGCTTCGTGGCCTTCCAGACGAAACGCGCGCGACAGCGACGCCAGCGTGTTGGCTTCGTCATCTACGATCAGTAAGTGCGCTTTTTGCGCCACGGTTTTCTCCTGTTAAGCGGGTTCGCGCGGTAATTCGATCCTGAACGTGGTTCCTTTTTCTTTTGTGCTTTCGACGGAAATCTTGCCGCCGTGATCGCTCACTACTGACTGCACAATCGCCAGCCCGAGCCCCGTGCCATTCTGCTTGGTCGTGTAATAAGGAGTGAACAAGCGGCCGCATTCTTCCTGGGTCAAACCGGAGCCAGTATCGGAGACGGAAATTTCGATCCGATCGCCCAGGGTCGCGGTGCGAATCGCCAACTCTCCGCCTTGCGGCATGGCGTCGATCGCGTTGAGCACCAGGTTTTGCAGTGCGCGATGGAGCAGATCGGGATCGGCTGAAATGTCGGGCAAACCATCGGCCAGCGCGGTGGTTACCTTAATTTGATTTTTCTCCTGCAATTGTGCTTGAAAGACGCGCAGCACCGAGCGGACGACTTCGTTCACCTGCGTCGGCCGGCGCTGTGGCTGCGGCATTTTGGAGAATTCGCTGAAGCGGCCGATGATGGCCTTCAGATTGTTGATTTCCGCCAGCAGAGTCGTTGTCCCTTCGTGAAAAACTTCCTCGAACATCTCAGGCGATTTTTGTTTCGCCCGCATCAGATTCTCGACCGTGACCTGCAATGGAAAAAGAGGATTTTTCAATTCGTGTGCCAATCTCCGCGCCAGTTCTCGCCACGCGGCTACGCGTTCGGCCTGAAGGGTGCGGTCTTTTTGCTGCACGAGATCTTCCGTCATCCGGTTGAATGATGCAGCCAGTTCGCCCAGTTCATCGCTCGATTCGACCTCGACCTTAGCGCCGAGATCGCCTGCCGCGACCCGGCGCGCGGCCTCAGCCAGAGACACGACCGGACGCGTGACGCGGGCTGCGAACCACAAGCTGGCCAGCACCGCTACCAGAATTCCCGCGCCGCCGACCAGCATTGCGGTGGAGACGACCTGCCTCTGCAATTCGATCAGCGGACGCCGCGAACTGCCAACGAGAAGAACGCCCATCAGTTGCTGATTTGTCGCACTCTGGTTCGCTGAACTCGCCGGAACGAAGGTTGGTCCGGTCAGCGGGATGGCGTGAAAAACTTCGGCGTCTGAGGGATCGGTAGTCCAATGGATCACGCCCTGAGATTCTTGCCGTGTGTCGCGAACCTCTGCGACCAGCGGAGCAATTTTATCGGCTCCCGCGGCCGATCCGTTCAAATCGAGCAGCGATTTCGGATTCCATTTCGTGCCCAGATTCTGATACAGCAACACTCGTGTCCCGGTCGGGATGTCGAGCGTCGAGAGGAAGCCCTGATCGAGGCGTTCACCGCCAATCACGTACAAGGGTTGTTCTCCGACGCGGGCCGCCCGGACGGCGAACAGGCCGAGGGTTGCGCCATCCGGCAGTTCTTCGCGTTTCAGAAACGCTCCCGCCGTGGCAGCTGCCGCGGACGTCATGGATTCGGATATCGCGGCTTCGGGATATCCGAACTTCGCCTGCCATTGCGCGGAAGAAAGAATGGTGCCCCGATTGTCGACGATCTCGAGAAAATCCAGCTGCTGCTGACCGGCGAGCGTATGTGCCGCGCTTACGTACTCGCCGAAGTCGGTGACGCCGCGGTTTATGTCAAGAGCCATGTGCTGTACGGTTTCCCCGGCGGCAACCGATTCGATTTTGCGCACAACATCCAGCCCTCGCCGCTGAAACTCCGATCGAAACTGAGCGGCGATGGCATTCGCGCGCTCCTGGTTCGCCTGCTCGAATGAGCGCCGGATGGTGGTAAAGACCGACGCCGATATGACTGCGACGCAGAGCAACACGGTCGCCGCAAACAGCACAAGAAGTTTCTTGCGGAAGCTCATCGCGAGCCCGCCTCGGCGCGCGAATCTTCCGTTCGCCGATCAGCAAGCCACACATCAGCCAGCGAATGTCCCGCCCCGCTCCACTCCCCAAAGAGATCCGGTTCCCAGTCGCGCACGTGGGCACTCGCCGCACTCGCCACCGGCAAATGGAAAAGCGGGATGACGGCATATCCATCTAGCAAACTGCGCTCGGCTTGGTAGAGATCATCCAGGGAGTTACCGCGCGCCGCCGCTGGGAATCCGGGCTGCTGCAATCCCAGTTGCCGCGCGGCCTCTCCGAGCGACGTGGCGGGATCGGGACTCGGCAGCACGGCTCGCACCAGGCGGATGTCCTCTGCTCCTGACAAGGATACTTGCACGGTGATGGCAACTTCGCGCGCGTTGAGCGCAATGCGCTCGGCGATCAGTTGGGCTTCCGGGTCTCTCGGATCGTAACTCAGATTGAGCGTGGGTTGGCGCGAGCCGGCGAGCAGAGTCCGCGCACGTTGCGGATTCGACTGCGACGAAAAGACCGCACTGTAGCCGGTCATCCAATTGGGAAGAATGCTGGCGGCAGGTTCACCGGCGCCTTTCAAAAGTACGGACTGGATGGGCTTGCGCTCAATGGCGAGTGCCAGCGCTTCTCGCAGGCGAGGGTCCAGCGCCTTTGAGTTCGCGGAGAAAACCAGCGCGAGCAATTCCACGGGCAATGACGACGAGGAGGATCTGCCGTGCCGCTGGGATCCGTTTGCCGCCTGGGGGGCTGTCTCGATCACGTCGGTCTTGTCCAGTTCGAGCGCGATTGCCTGATCGCGCAGCGATTTGCCGAATTCGATCTCGATTGCGTCCACAAAAGGACGCCCCGCCCAACTCTCTTCATTGGCGGCAAGCTTGAGCCGTTTCCCGGGCTGCCACTCGGCGACGAGGAACGGGCCGGTGCCGATGGGAAGTCGATTGTCGTTTTCGTTGCCATTGCGCTTGAGCAAGAGATTACGCGGCAGCGCGAGTTCGGCAAGCAGCGAAGGCATGGGCATCTCACTATCTATTGACACCGAATCCGCCAACGGGCGCACAGTCCATCCGGGATGGAGTGCGCCCAGAATCTGCGCGATGGCTGCGGGCGATGCCGCACTGCCGTCGTGAAACTTCACTCCGCGGCGCAGCGTGAACTGCCAATGCCGGGCGCTCGGGTCGCTCTGCCACGCCGCGGCCAGCGCGGGCTGCGGGCGGCCTGGCGCATCCAGTTTTATGAGAGTGTCGCCGATGAGCGAGAGGGTGCGCGCAATGTCCCAGTAGTCGGCGGGCGTGGCGTTTGCGGGGAGGTCAAGCGCGTTAGGCGCGGACTGCATCATGACGCGCAAGGTTCCGCCGTAGTGCGGACGGGTCTCTGCTGATCCGTTCGTTAGCGCGATTGTTGACGTCAACGTCACCAGGGTTGCATACAGAAGGCTTTGCGACATCCAAAATTGTCTGGAACGCAGGCAGCTGCCGAGCTTCGCTCGGCTTGGACGGGCGAGGGCGCCCGTCCCCACACGAGCGGCGCTAATTGCCGCAAGAAATCGATACGCGATACGCTTCATACCATCCTGTGTCTTTTCGTTTTACGATTGCGGCCGCGCCATTGCCGCTGGTTTCCGGCCACAACGCGACGATTTGTCCGTCGAACTCTACCGCTGAACTGACTGCCATTGGATCGCGATCGGGGACCTCGAATGCGCGCAAGCCATCGCGCTCCGTATCCCCGGTTTCCGAGACCAGCAACTGCGTGCCGGTGCCGCAACTGGAGTGAACCGCGGCCAGATCGCTTCCCCATTTTCCGCCGCGAATTAATTGGTCCGTCATTCCATCCACAAGATGCAGCGATCCATCCCCCGCGGTGATCGCCCATAGTGTGTAACTTGATCGCGGGACGGCTGCCGCCGAATAGAACGAGGGAACGTTGGCGATTTTTCCGATGCCGGGAGAAAGTGCGCCGGTAAAGAAATTGCGTGAAGCCGCGAAAAAGGCGCGCACGCTGCCGTCGTCCGGCGTCAGGGGCCATGGGTCGTCAGTGTTGTTGCAGGTTAGCGTAAGGGGCGCGACTGAACTCGATCGGCAGAACGTCCCGGGCAGATAAACATCGAACAGGTGATCGTGGCGCAGCAACAGGCGTCCGCGCAAGTCGCGGGGAAAGATCCGCGAGTGAGTGATTGGTAGCGAAGCTTCAAGTTCCCATTGCCCAGCCGCGTTTACGCCATGATGGTGATAGATTGCGACCGTGCTGCCATTGAGCACCAGCAGGCGAGATCCTCCGGGCATGTCGACCAGCGCGAGGTCTTGCATCGGTTGTTCTTGCGCGAAAAGAAGAGTTGTTTTCAGAACGATCGGCAACGCGGCGGTGAAGGGTGTTCCCGTTCCCATTGATGATCGCGGTAGCGAGACCAGGGCGACCCTCCTCTCGTCGGAGCCGATTGCAATCTCGGCTGTCCAAACGTATTCGCGCAGGCTCTCGGAGAGAACGACCTCGACTGTTCCCATCGCTTGCTCGGCTTTGGCGGTGCTCACGCCTTCGACGTGCAACTGGGCTTCGAGCGCGCTGCGCACTTCGTGGACTGACTTGTCGTCGAGCGACGAACGGTTGGTGACCTCGAGTGCGAAGGCTCCGGGCCCGGTAGCCGCGGCAATCTTGTGCGCGAGTTGGCGGGCGGTGTCTCCCAGGCCCGAAGCGCATAGCGAAGTTGGAAGAAAAGCAGTCGCGAGTAAAAACGAAGTCAGCCAACCAAGCCGCAGACCGCTGGACTCTCTGGTGGACTCTCGCGCTCGCATGTGTGGAATGCGCTGATTATAGCGCGTGATTGATAGCGGCCTCTTCATCTCGTCACTCGCGGGCATGTGGATCGCTGTGTTCCCCTCGTTCCCGGTTGTTTAAAAAATCTTTACCACAGAGGTCACAGGGGGGACACAGGGGAACACAGGGAAAATCCATTTCCCGCGCCTATTGTTGAGATCGTCCATCGGACGCTGTTTCAACGTCTTCTGCCTGGCTCGCATGGCTCGGAGCGCTCATTCCGTGCATTATGTCGTTGAAGAAAAACTTGCCGTCAGCCGGGACCATCATGATCTGCAATTTGTCGGAGAGGCGTTCGGCGACGATTTTGTTGATGAGCAGCGGATTCTGCTTCAGGATCGCGGCCTCGCTCGCCATCCGCTCTGCATCGGCGGAGGCGGTCAAACGAATGCGCTCGGCCTCGGCTTGCGCAAGCAGTTTGCGGCGCTCGCCCTCGGCTTTGCTGTCGATGAGCTTCGCCTCGCCGGCAGCCTCGGCATTCTTGACCGTCGCTTCCTTGCGCGCTTCGGCTTCGAGCTTCGATTGCTGAATCTGTTTCTCTTTCAGCGGGAGCAAGTACTGCATGGCGTCGGACTCGCCCTTGGCTTGCAGCACGCGGACGGCGGCTTGTCCTTCGGCTCCTTTTACCTGTTGAACCTTGCTTGCTTCGGCGTCGGCCTCGGCGACTTTCACTTGCTTCTGGTGGATCTCGGTCTCGACACCCATGCGGTCATTCTCTTGTTCCTTCAGCAATAGCGACTCGAGACCCTGGGCATATTCCTGCGGAAGTTCAATGTCGCGCAGCATAACTTCCTTCACCACGATGCCGTCGGCGGCGAGGCGCTTGCGAATGATTTCGGCGGAGCGCTGACGAATTTCTTCGCGCTTGGCTGAGAAAACCTCGCGAACCGTATAGCTCGGCACCAGTTCGCGCCACGCGGTGGCAACCACGGGCGGCACGATTTCTTTTTCCAAAGGTTGCGGCAGATTGGCTTCAATGTAGTCGAGACGCTTCGGGTCAAGCTGATAACGCACGGTAATGGCGAGGCCCAGAGTAAGCCCTTCTTTGGCCTGGACACGCAGCGGTTCGCCCTTCGCCGCCCCTTTGGCCAGCGAATCTTCGCTGATGCCGGTAGTGAACAACTGGTCGCGCGTGTTGAATAGTTCGACGCGCTCGATCAGCGGCAGGACTAAGTGCACGCCGGGATACAAAGTTCCGGCAAGCGTGCCTTTCGTCTGACTCACGCGCACGCCGGCCATTCCGCTGGGGACGATCACTATGCCAGCCGAGATCAGCAGAGGAGCCCAGGCAAGCATCGCGAACGCAATCGAGGTGCGCCATCGGATTGGGGGCGCGGGTTCGGGCGCTCCTGCCGCAGGGTCTAGATTTAAACGTCTGCGCTGCCAGGCAATCAGCAGGTAAGCGTCGTAGGTGAGAATTCCGGCGGCGATCACGAACATCGCGATTCCCGCGCTCAGCAGCAAATACTTCAGGAACAGCATGGTGGCATTCCTTTCAATTTTTTTGCGTGTGGTCGGAAAATTGTTTAGAAGATTCCGCGCGGCGCGCAAATGCCACGCGGACGATTTGTCCGAAAATAAGTTCTTCGATCAGCAGAGACGTGGCCAGCGAGAAGGTCAGCCCGCCGATGATTACCAGACCTTGCAGCATCGTTTCCATGATTAGCCCCTGTGCCCTCGCAGGAAGAAAATGCAAGCTGGGAGCCAGACATAACCTATTGAAAATGATGCAGTTAATATCGCCGCGAGACGAGCTTGTGTGTCCGAGGAAACGCGGGCGTGTCTGTGGTGACGCGGGCGTGGCGACGATCAATCCGATCGTAAATCGGTGTCGGCTATCATTCGCGAATGCCGGACGTCGAATGCCGACCTTGAAACTTAACTTCCGCTTCCGCATCGCATTGTGTGCTAACGTCTGCTCATTGAATGCCTGATTTCCGGTAGAGACGCCGCGTCTGGCCGCGTCTCCGCGTATGGTGAGACGGGCAAGCCCCGTCTCTCGAGGGAGTTTTTCCGGAAGGACCAACATGATCACTCGACTCGAAGACAAGGAACTCAGACGGCAGAGTCGGCGGCAACTGCTCAAACTGGCGCCTGTGGCGGCGTTGGGCGTTTTTGCGTTCCCCAAGGTGAGCGACCGGCTGGTTGCGGCCGGAGTTCGTTTCAGCGACTGGGCGTCCGGCGCGCTGTTTCGTTCTCAGCATCCCGCCCAGACCTTCTCAAATTCCGAGGTTGTGCCGTTTGAGAAGTTCCCCTACAACGGCTACGACGTGCTCGACCCCGAAGTCGATCTTGAGAAGTGGACTCTCACGGTCGAGGGCGACGTGCAGCGCCCAGGAGAATACAAGCTGGCGCAGATCCAGGCACTGCCGAGGCTCAACCAGAACACGCGCCACGTCTGCGTGGAAGGCTGGGATGTAGTCGGCGCGTTTGGAGGGACGCCCATCTCGAACTTCCTCACGCTCGTGGGAGCGAACACCGGCGCGCGTTTTCTGGAAGTCGAGTGCGCTGACGATTACTACGAGTCGATTGACATGGCCTCGGCGCTGCATCCGCGGTCGCTGCTCTGTTACGAGATGTATGGGCAGCCGCTCGATCGCGGGCACGGCGCTCCGCTGCGTCTCCAGATGCCGACCAAGCTGGGATACAAGCAGGCCAAGTATCTGGACACCATCCGCGTAACCAACGTTCTGAAGCCCGGCAAGAGCGGCTACTGGGAAGACCAAGGCTATAGCTGGTTCGGAGGACTGTGATGTCGAACGAGGGAGAGAACGAGGAAGAAAAAAAGCAACCCGTTCCACCGCCGGATCGAGCTGCGGATGCCGAGTCTGTCGCGATCGAAGCGGTGGTGGCGAAACTGGATATGGTGGCCGCCGAACCGGAGCCGGCTGAATCCATCGCAAAAGCAGAAGAGCCTGCGCTAGTCCGCGCCGCTTACGAGCACCCTTTGCCGATTCGGATTACTCACTGGGTCAACGCTATCAGCTTGTTCGTGCTGGTGGCCAGCGGGCTGCGGATTTTCCGCGCGTTCCCCAGCTTCGGCCCGAAGATTCCAGAGAAAGTTCTACTCGATATACCGAAGTCGCTCACGCTCGGTGGATGGCTCGGCGGGGCCTTGCAGTGGCATTTCACGTTCATGTGGTTCTTTGCCGTCAGCGGCGTGGTTTATGTGGCGTATCAAATCGTCAGCGGGCACTACCGCACCATGCTGTTCACGCCCCGCGACATTCCAGGCGTGTGGCCGATGGCGCGGCATTATTTTTTCTTTGGTCCCAAGCCTGTGGCGACGGGTCAGTACAACCCGCTGCAGAAACTGGCTTACACATCCACCATTCTGTTCGGAGCGCTGGCGCTGCTCACGGGGATCGTCCTCTACAAGCCCGCACAGTTCTCTTGGCTGGCGTTTCTGTTCGGTGGTTTTCATCTCACTCGCCTGTGGCATTTCGCGGCGATGTGCGGCTTCCTCGCGTTTATTCCCGGACACCTGATCATGGTTGTGCTGCACGGCTGGGCAAATTTCTACTCCATGTTTTCAGGATGGAAACGCGAGCCGGACTATCAGGAGTAACGCGTCAATCCGCTGGGAACAGTTCGGCAAACAGTCGGCGTAATAATTGCTGATAGGCGCGCTCTCCGTGCTCTTGCTGATAGCGGTACGCAAACGGCTGGACGGAGTTGAACACGGACGATGCGTGGAAGCCGCTGACGGTGAGAACGGCCTTGCCAACCGGCGCAGGGTTCTCTTCACGCTTTTTGATTAAATCCGAAACTAGAACTCCTTTTTGGACCCGCTCCCTCGCGCCGCGCACGTTTCCAAACAGGTCGTGCATGTCGTGAATGATTTTGAGAGCCTCGAGGGCCCGGCAGCCACCTGCAACCTTGCCATCCGCATCGAGTGCGTAAATATTCGGCATTGTCCAGATAGACTGGCCGAATTCAGGTTTCCACATGAGTTTGCTGGCCGACGTGTACATCGCATCCCGCAGGTTGTGCAGTTCCGCGACGGTGACCAGGGTTTCCGCTGGCGCATCAATCTCCCGGACGTACTCATTCCAGACATCGACGATGCGCTGTTCCGGAATCTGACGGGAAGAATCGGTCGCCGCTTCATATTCCACATGCGCGACCCGATGCCGAATACTTCGCGTCGTCCAGGACATGTGACGATGTCCGGTCAGTTCCTCGGCAACCGCGTCCACGTAGGAGCGAGCGTCGGCCTCGGAGTGAATATTGCCAGCCAGGTCGTTAATGTGAATCGCTCGCCGGCGCGTTGGTTCGTGCTGCCGCCTGAACTGTTCCTGCTTTTGCTTGATCTGTTCGCGTTGTTCTGGCGTCCATTGAGGTTGCGAAGGAGCGGCTTGGAGCTGACTGGGTCCGGGCAGCGCGGGATCGGCCTGCTGCGGTGTTCCCAGCAGCAAAACCGCGACGAGTGGGATCACGATCATCGTGTCCTCCGGCAAGAGGTCGGAATGTCTGATGCGATGGCGGGAGCTACAACAGAGGCTGCCCAGCCTTCGCAAGGATCAAGGATAGCTTACTCTGGCGGTGCAAGTCAGCTAATTCGCCCAGGCGAGCGCGCATTGCGCCCGGCCTGAGCTTGATTTGTATGGCTTAATTCTACGGCGGAAATTGTCCCCGGGGGTCGGCCTTCGTTAAGGCTTAGTGCTTCATGCTGTCGTCAGACTTCATCTCGTCTTTCTTCTTCATTTCGTCTTTCTTTGCCTTTTTGGACTTCTTCTTCTTGGAATCCTTCGCCATGTCGTCCTTCTTCATGGAGTCGCCGGACTTCATTTCATCGTGCTTCATGTTGTCGTCCTTCTTCATGTCGTCCTGCTTCATAGCGTCGCCCGATTGCGCGAAAGCCAGGGCACCGAACAGCATCACGGTGGACATCAGTTTCACAAGCATACTTTTCATGGACACATATCTCCTGTTGTTGAATTGTTATGGATTCGTCGCCCTGATTCCGCAGGGCCAGGGATGAGATGCGGCGGGCGGACGAAAGTTACATGGTTCCTGTGGCTGGAAATCGAGGAGATCAAAGAAAAAAGCCGCCATCGGATTTTCGCCGATGACGGCAATCAAAGAAGAACGAGGAAAACTTGACTTGCGACGAGAAAACTCGAGTTAGGCGCGCAGCAGCTTGCGCCGCAACACTCCTGCAATCCCGATCAGACCCGTCGAGAGCAGCATCAGGCTGCCCGGTTCCGGTGTAGCCATCGGCGTTCGATAGCCGATGAATTCCTGGGGTCCGTGACCCGGGCTTCCACCGACCGGCGTGTACAGCACCAGCCCTTTAAATTCGCTCGACGGAGCGTGTTTCGCCAAAAACAGAGCATTGCTATCGAGGGCCAGCACTGCGGCGTCCGTCGTGATTCCCTTGACGAAAAGATTCCACACAGCCCAGTTGCCGGTTTTGGCGTCAATCGTCCCATTCATCACGCCCATGAAAATGATGCCCGCCGCTTTGTAGTCCCTGATGTCGTTGCCAAACAAGCCCTTTCCCGAAAGCAGCCCGCTGACGTTGGCTTTCCAACTCTCACCCGCCGAGATGTGGTTGGCGAACGAATCACACATCATCGGAGTTGCCTTCCCACCATTGATCGAAAAATAGTAGGGATAAGTGTAATAGCCGCCGGAGACGTTGGTACCGGGATAAAGGAACGTCATGTTGACAGTGGCGGAATTAGCTGAGGCCAGTGTGGAGAGGGACAGGGCTACAACCAGTGACAAGAGAAAGCGGCGATGTAACACGATGGATCCTCCCAAAGACAAATTCGATTTCGGTTACTCTCGTTCTCGGCAAAACTTTCCTGGCGGGGAGGATGCTTCGTAGAAGTGCAACCGCGATGCCAATAGGCGCGCAGGTTGACGCTCGCTGCGACAAGCACTTGCAGATTGCGGAAATCGTAAAGTGAAAAAGATTGCAGATGTCGTCGTCGCGTGAGTGGAAGTTCAGTCGGAGCTAGTAACGACTGTTAGTAACTTCCGGTAATCGGAAGGAAGTAATCATGGCGATCCAGATACGGAGACAGGTTCCTACGCTCCGCGATACGTCAGGCCTTGAGCAGTCCCCATCCCAAGGCGATTCCGTTCGAGACGTGATGCCGCACGGAGCCTTCGCCCACGTGCATGGCCAACATTCCAGCGAAGCAGCGGGGGCTCGAGTGGAATACCTGGATAGTGCGTCGCCGCAGATGGGGATGTCTGGCCATGAACAGCATCATGCGAGCCATCAGGGAGGGACGCCGGATCAGGGTTCGATGACCTTTTTGATAGCGAGCGAGGTCTCCACTCGCGAGACAATCACCGAGCAGCGCGGCTTGCCGAAAGGTGAGGCAAAGACCTTCTCCGGTGATGGCATCCACTCCGCCCGAGGCGTCGCCTACCAGCACAGTTCGGCCACGATACACGCGCCGCAGTCTTCGGGTGATGGTGATCGCGCCCCGTTCGCCGGAATTGAGTTCGGCATTTTCAAGGCGCGCGCAAAGTTCCGGAAATTCTCCGAGTCCGTCGCCGAGCCGCAATTTCTGGCTGGACGAGATCAGCGCCACACAAACTTCTTCGCGGCCGACGGGTGTTACGTAAACCTGGCAGTGACGGCCCCAGTGCAGTTCCATGAAATCGGTCCAGGGCGCAACACGATAGTGGCGCCGGAACGCGAAGCGCAGGTTCTTTTTCGGAGGCGCTTCCATCTCGTGTTGATCCAGCTTTGCCCAGCTGCGGACGCGGGAACTGGCTCCATCTGCGCCCACAACCCAGCGCGCGCGCACCAATTCTCCCGCCACCAGCGCGCCTTCCGGATGAAGCCCGGTGACTGGGGCCTGCCACAGCATGTGAACGCCGCACGCCGCGGCATGATTGAACATGACGCGATGCAGATCGGTACGCCGGATTCCGTACGCGGCTCCGCGAGGAAACTCAGCCTCGGCGTTTGCGCCGTCGCTCACGAAACGAATACCGCGGAAGGGATATGCTTCCCCTTTGGGAATTGTGACGCCGAGTTGGTGTAGAGCCTCCACCCCGTCCGGCATCAGTCCCTCGCCGCAGGGCTTGTCAATCGGCGGAACCACGCCATCCGACAGCACCACGCTCAAACCATGGCGGCGTGCGGCGATGGCCGTCGCTAGACCGGCAGGTCCGCCGCCAATTACGAATACATCCACCGGAGTCGGAAAACTACTCCCCATAAGTCTCTTAATCGACAAATTTCTTACCTTCGATTTCCTGCTAATGCCCCTTCTACCATTCCAGCAAAACGAATTCCGAGCAGAACCCCGGCCCCATCGCGGCCAGCAAGCCGAGCGTGCCTGGTTCGGGGCGGCGATTCTTCATGACTTCCTCGAGCACCACCAGCACGGAAGCTGACGACAAATTTCCAGTCCTGCGCAAGCATTGCCAGGAAACGTCGAGTTCACCATTCTTCAAGCCGAGGGCCTCGGCGGTTGCCTCCAGAATCTTCGGCCCGCCGGTATGCAGGGCCCAGTTGCCGATGTCGGCTCGAGTCAATCCGCGCTCGGCAAGAAAATTGTCAAGATCACGCGCCAGGTTTTTTCGAACCAGGTCCGGAATTTCGCGGGAGAGAACGATGCGAAAGCCCTTTTCCGATACATCCCAGCCCATCATTTCTTCGGTGTTGGGATAGAACACGGAGCGGGTTGCGAGGATGCTGGGTCCGGAGAGCCCGCAATCGGCGCCGGCGACCACCACCGCGGCTGCGCCGTCGCCGAACAGTCCAGCCGAAATCAGGTTGGCCATCGAGACATCCTCGCGCTGCAGTGTGAGCGAGCAGAGTTCGACCGATAGCACCAGCGCGGCCTGATCTGGGTAAGCGCGCACATAATCGGCCGCGCGCGAAATGGCCGCCGCGCCCGCCACACAGCCCAGGCCGAAAATCGGAACTCGGCGAATGTTTCTGCACAATCCCATCCGGTTGATCAGCAGCGCATCAATCGAGGGACTGCTGATGCCGGTCACCGAAACAAAAAAGAACGCTCCCAGTTTGTGGCCATTCAGCCCTGCGTCCGCGAGCGCGCCTGTCACAGCTTTTTCGCCCAACTCCTTGGCCGTGCGAATCCAGTGATGGTTGGCCTCTCCCCAGGTTTTCATCTTCAGATATTCCTCTTTGGGAAGGGAGAGGAATCGTCCGTCGACGCCCACGTGACGGTGCAGACGCCGCAACACCTGCGGGTTTTCGATCTGATCGCCCCAGTATTCCTGCAGGGCCGCCAGCAACATCTCCTGGGAATAGTAATGTTCGGGAAACGCGCTCGCCGCGCTTACAATTCGCATGGTTGTTCCGTTTTTCGGAGGATCTGGGCCAATCTCGCCGCCGGGGGCGCCCCAACATTGTATGCCGATTCAAGTACGCCGATTAAAGTATGCCAATCTCAGTTTAGATGCGGACCGCAGTGTTAAAGTATGAAAATTCAGAAAGGCAGGTTCAACCAGTGAAATTTATCGGCGGACTGCTACTTGGTCTCCTCCTCGTGCCCTTTGCAGTTTACCTGTATTTCGCCAGCGGCAGCGCTCCCGTTGCCACCACCGACTCCGATATACCCTTCGAAACTTTTTTCGCGCATAAGGCTTTGAATGCGCGCATTAAAAAAGACATGCCGAAGAATGTCCCCATCCAGCCGAACGAAGCCAACTATTTGGCGGGTGCCGACCTTTACAAGCAGCACTGCGCCGTTTGCCACGGCTTACCGCTGGCGCCGAAGACGGCGATTGCGGCCGGAATGTATCCGCGGCCGCCGCTGCTGTTCGAGGGAAAGGGCGTGACCGACGATGAGCCGGGCGAAAGCTACTGGAAGATCTTCAACGGCATTCGCCTGAGCGGCATGCCCGGCTTCAGCAAATCGCTATCTGAAACACAGATGTGGCAATTGGCGCTCCTGGTAGCGAATGCCGACAAGCTGCCAACCTCGGCAAAAGCGGCGCTGGTCACGCCGATGGGGGCGAACACGCCAGCGCCGAGCATGCCGCTTGCGACCCCCGCGCCACCCGCACCGGTCTTTCCCAGTTCCGTGCCACCGCCAAAATAGGGAGGCCGAAGAACATTAGGAATTCGCCGTGCGTTGAGGGAAGCCAGCGAGCGCTAACTCCAAAGCCGCGTCTCGCGCTATCGTGTAGACATGGCGTTTGGCCGTCCCAGAAAACTCTTCACCGAAGCGGAGCTTTACGACTACGCCCTCGGCGCGCTCGGGCGTCGCATGCGCTCAGTCGCGGAATTGAAGCGTCTGCTGCGGAATCGGGTGGAGGCCGATACCGAAATCGGCAAGACGCTGGTGGAACTGATTGTGGTTCGACTGAAAGACCAGGGCTATCTGAACGACGCCAAGTACGCGACGGCCTTTTCATCGTATCGCCGCGACAACGAGAAATTCGGGCGCATGCGCGTAGTCAACGATCTGAAGGCGAAGGGAGTGCACGGCGACGTCATTGAGAAGGCTGTTTCTTCCGTCTATGACGATGTGAAGGAAGAAGCTCTCGCCCGCGCTTACTTGCGCCGCAAACGCCTGCAGAAGCCCAAGGACAGAGACCAGAGGCAGACAGCCCGCATCTTCCGTCAGTTGATGCGCGCCGGATTCGGATCGAAAACCATTTTCACGATCCTGAAAAAATGGGATGTGGACGAAGAAACTCTCACCGAACTCGAGAACGAGACTTCCGAGGCTTCTCACTGAGACAGGACAACTCGAAACGAATGCTCGGTGAAATTGGGACTCAGGTTCTTGCCCTCGTGTACTCGTGATGGTTGCGCCCGTCTCCATTCTCTGATAGAACTCTGCAACTGAAGAACTCTTCAATTCCTCTGGAGGAACTATGAAAACGAAGTTCTGTTTAACGAAGTTCTGGTTGACGATCGCCGCAGTGGTACTGGCTCTGACTGCATTCTCGTATGGCCAGGTCGGAACCGACGTGAAGGACGCGGCCAAAGATACCGGCAAAGCAACCAAGAAAGCCGCGGTGAAGACGGGGCACGCCACTGAAAAGGCCGCCGACAAAACCGAAGACACCACTGAGGCCGCCGCGAAGAAGACCGGACACGCCACCAAGAAAGCAGCCGTAAAGACCGGCGAAGCCACGGAAAAAGCTGCCGACAAAACCGGCGATGCCACAGCGGACGCTGCCAAGGATACTGGGAAGGGCGTGAAGAAAGGCGCCAAGGCGGTCGGCCACGGAGTGAAGAAGGGCGCCAAGAAGACCGAGGAAGTAGTGAAGTAGATCTGTGAAGTAAATCCGCTTTCTCCCGACGGCGTCGAAGTACCAACCGCGAGCCGCTTACGCAGCCGGTCTTCGACGTCGCCGATGCTGGCGCGCCGACCCTGTTGCCGAGCAAGCGCATCTTGTACGCCGCCCAGTGAATCCAGCCCGCTCGCCCGTTTGACTTAGCAGTCGTACCCCGTCTTCCCCCGTGGTTCCCTGTGTCCCCCCGTGTCCTCCGTGGTTATCATTTAGAATTCACCTTCATGCTCACAGGCTCAGAAATTCGCCGCAAGTTCCTGGACTTCTTCATTCAGAAGGGACACCGCGAGGTGCACTCCTCTTCGCTAGTCCCGGCGAACGATCCGACGCTGCTCTTTACCAACGCCGGAATGAACCAGTTCAAAGACGTTTTCCTCGGCCTCGAAAAGCGCGATTACACGCGGGCGACAACTTCGCAGAAGTGCGTGCGTGCGGGCGGCAAGCACAACGATCTCGAGAATGTCGGCTTCACCAATCGTCACCACACGTTTTTCGAGATGCTGGGGAACTTTTCGTTTGGCGATTACTTCAAGAAAGATGCTATTGCCTATGCGTGGGAGCTGATTACTTCGGCGGAGTGGTTCGGGATTGATAAAAAGAAGCTCTACGTCACGATCTTCGAGGGAGCAAACATTCCACACGCCGATATTCCACGCGACGATGAGGCCGAGAGGCTCTGGCTTGCAGCGGGCGTGCCCAGGGAACGTATCTTTGCCATGGGAATGAAAGACAACTTTTGGCAGATGGGGGATACGGGACCGTGCGGCCCGTCCAGCGAGATTCACTATGACATGGGTGTGAGGGCGTCCGAGCAAGGCCATGTCGATTGCCGGTTCCCCTGCGATTGTGGACGTTACGTTGAAATCTGGAATCTTGTGTTCATGCAGTACGATCGCGAGGCGGGTGTCACCGATGGAGTCCCATGGTCTGCGTTCAAGTTGCTACCCAAACCATCAATCGACACCGGAATGGGGCTGGAACGGGTGACGGCAGTGCTGCAAGGCGTGATTTCGAATTATGAGACGGATCTCTTTCTGCCCTTGATACGAAGAGCTGCGGATTTGGTCGGCGTCGAATGGGATCTAGAAATGACGAAAGAGGAGCACGCTAAATCGGCTGGATCCTTGCGCGTCATTGCGGATCACTCGCGCGCGGCAACGTTCCTGATCTCTGATGGAGTTTTGCCATCGAATGAAGGTCGGGGATATGTGCTGAGGAAAATTATTCGGCGAGCAATCACGCACGGACGATTACTAGGGCAGAACAAACCCTTCTTGCACGAGATGGTCTTCCAAGTGCGCGCTTTGATGGAAGACGCATACCCGGAATTGCAGGAGACCGCAGAGCGTGTTTCGAAAGCAATACTGGCGGAAGAAGTCAGGTTCGCCCACACGATGGAAGTCGGGCTTAAGAAGCTTGAAGAGGATCTGGAGCCACTGATTGCTGAACGAAAACTTGCGAATGATCCGCGACTGCTTCAGCGGCAGGCCGACGAAGTATTCGGACAAACGCTTGGGCCGCGCGCTGTTGAGGAGATGGTTCAGAAACTAAGGGCCGCTCCGCACTACCCAGGCGAGAGAGCGTTCAAGTTATATGACACTTACGGATTGCCACTTGACTTCATTGAGGATGCCGTTCGCGATAGAGGACTAATCTTCGACCATGACGGTTTCGGCAAGGCAATGTTGCGCCAGCGAGAACTCGCTCGCGCCTCCTGGAAAGGTGCAGCGAAGCAGACGGCCAATCCCGCCTATCAGCAGCTCCCAAAATCCGCCTTCGAAGGCTATCGTCAGACTCGCTCTAACGACTGCGTAGTCCTGCACATAATCGGCAGGAGCCAGGGGATTAGAGAGCTTAATCCTGGCGACCACGGCGAGATCATTCTCGATCACACGCCCTTCTACGCCGAATCCGGCGGCCAAGTCGGCGATCGCGGATGGTTCTACTCGGACGACCACAACACCGTCGTCGCCGAGGTGACCGGATGCTACTACCCGGTCCAAGGCGTCCGCGCGCATCAGGTCATTGCCAAGCAGACAATCCGAGTTGGGCAGAAAGTGGACGCCGTTGTCGACACCGCGATTCGTGAATCGACCATGCGCAATCACACGGCCACGCACCTGCTTCAGGCCGGGCTGCGCGAAGTTCTGGGCAAGCATGTAAAGCAGGCGGGATCGCTGGTCGCGCCCAACCATCTGCGTTTTGATTTCTCGCACTTCACCGGCGTCGCCGAAGAAGAGTTGCAAGATATCGAGGACCTGATCAACAAAGAAGTCCTGCGCAACGAGCGAGTCGAGATCATCGAGAATGTCCCGATCGATGTTGCGATCAACGAGTATCACGCGATGGCGTTGTTCGGCGAAAAATACGGCGATAAGGTGCGGGTCATCAAGATTGGAGATTTTTCGACGGAACTGTGCGGCGGCACCCACACAACGCAGACCGGCGAGATCGGCTTGATCAAGATTTTGAAAGAGGGAAGTGTGTCCTCCGGTGTGCGGCGCATCGAGGCCGTCACCGGCGAGGGCTCGCTGCGCCACTTCCGCAAAGATCACGAACTGGAAAATGTCGTGGCTAGCCTTGTTGGGTCCACCCTTTCGCAAAAAACGCGAAAGGATGGGGCACCCTCAACCGGAGAGATAGCCGCTTCTCCTGCCGAAGCCTTGAAGCTGGAACTGGAAAAGAAAGACGCCGAAATCAAGCGATTGGCGCGCGAACTCGACCAGGCGAGGATGAAGTCCGCATCGTCGAGCACGGCCAACATCAGCGACAAAGTCAAAGAAGTGCGCGGCGTCAAAGTGCTTGCCCATCGCGTGGATAATCTCGAACGCGCGCAGTTGCGGACGCTGGTCGATCAACTGCGTGACAAACTCGGCTCGGGCGTGGTGGTGGTTGGCTCGGCGTCAGACGGAAATGTTTCATTGATTGCGGGCGTCACCAAAGATTTGACCAGCCGTATTCAGGCGGGGAAAGTAGTGGGAGCGGTGGCGGAGAAAGTTGGCGGCAAAGGCGGCGGGCGTCCGGACCTGGCCGAAGCGGGCGGGAAGGATGTGGCGGCACTGGACTCGGCGCTGGACTCGGTGTACAACGTCGTGGAGTCGCTCTTAAACTAGCGGTCCCCAATGATCCTCTGTGCCCCCTGTGGTTAAGACTTTTTCTCCACCACAGAGAGCACAGAGGACCACAGAGGAACCACCACAGGGGGAACCTTCGAGGCCCGCAATGGATGATCGTATCTATTTCATCGAGCATAAGGGCAAGCAGATTCTGTTTTTCGACTTTTCGCATGCCAATGCGCACGAGATGCAGCTTCTGCTCGAACAGGTGCGAATCACGGTGGCGCAACACGCACGCGAATCGCTAGTTACACTTGCTGATCTTACCGGCGCCACCGTGGATCACGCGGTTGCCACCAAGACCAAAGAAGTCCTGACACTCGACCGGCCATTCGTGAAGAAGACCGCGTGGGTCGGCGCGGAGAGCATCCCGCACGCCTTTATGGAAAACTTCCAGAGTTTTTCGCAACGCGAGATTGTGACCTTCAAGACGCGGGAAGAGGCGATGGACTGGCTGGTGGGGGAGTAGGTCTCAGGTGGCAGGTGTCAGGTCTCAGGATAAGCAAGAGCTATCTTTACATGGCTATGTCAGATAGCTATAATCGCAATATGCAAGTCAGCGTAGCCGATGCAAAGAACAAGCTGCCGGAATTGATTAAAGCGGTCGAGGATGGGAAGCCCGTAACTATCTGCCGCCGCGGTGTGCCGGTGGTGGACATCGTGCGCACAAAGAAGCCTAGCGGTAAGAAGCGGGTGCTGGGGACGCAGCGGGGAAAAATCCAAATCCTCGACCCAGACTGGTGGAAGCCGATGACCGACGAAGAAGCAGAAGATTTTATCGAAGGTCGCGGATAAGTGCGCCTGCTACTCGACACCGCGACCTTTATCTACGCGGTCGAAACCCCCGAGCGGCTCAGCAGACGGGCAAATTCCGCTTTGCAAAGCGCAGAAAACATCCTCGAATTAAGCGCCATCTCCATCTCCGAGATTGCCATCAAAGCGTCTTTGGGCAAGCTGAAACTCTCTGCCGATACTACCCGTCATTCGATTCAAGACTTGGATATTCGCATCATGAGTTATACGATCGAGCACGCCCTGCGATTGTTTGAAGTGCCGCTTCATCACCGCGATCCTTTTGACCGGCAGATCATCGCTCAGGCATTGGCCGAGAAGATTCCCGTGGTGACGCCTGACGACAAATTCAGGCTGTATAGCGGAGTCAAGATTATCTGGTGACAGAGTCTCAGGTGGCAGGTCGCAGGAAAACCTTTTCGCCGAGATTCACCAATGGTCTGGAGGGTACGGCTTTCCCGGACACCTGAGATCTGCCACCTGAGACCTGCTTTTTCTCAGCTTCTCCATCTCAGAGTCACCGGCCCGCTCATCGGATGTCGAAACTCCCCGCCGTTCTTTTTCACTTCCAGCATTGCGTTCTTCAAACCGAAATACCACTTGGCGGGACGGTCGGCATCGTCGATCAGCATGAGGTGCGGATTGTGTTTCAAGCCCTCAGACTGCAGTTCCATGGTGCGGCGGTCCTGCTCGACGAATTTTGCGAAGACGAATTTCAACAACTGTGGGCCGAAGGGAATCCAGCGAAACAAATTCCACGCGGCCACCACGTCGATGCGGCACTGATTGCGCGTGATCGGAGTGACGGTGGTGAGACTCGAAAACCAGTATTTGCCGGCCCGAATAATTTCCGAGCGCAGGTTAGGCAGGACGAAATCGATGGTTGTGGTAATCGAATCGGCGTCGGCATAGAGGCGCAGAAGCTTGTACGGGGCGCTGTTGGAACTGGGCGTATGCGCGCTCATGCGGAATCCGTAGGGGATCGGTTCGAAGTTTTTTTGCTTCTCGTGAATGGATTTTTGCGAGCGCCACCACCATGCCTGATGGACGAAGGGACCATGTGCGGGATCCATCAAGCCGATGATGCCATGGTCGACGGAGCAAGGGAGGTCGGCGGTGAGATAAGCGAGTTTGTAATGCTCGCTGAATTTCAGAATCTCCGGAGCTGGCGTGGGAGCGGGCACGGGTTTCGAGAATCCGGCGCCCGTCGGGCCGGGATCGGGAATGAAGACCCAGATGAAGTCGTCGTGCTCTTCGCAGGGATAGCTGCCGGCGTAGATGCGGTCGATTTTCAGCGTTTGATCGGGGACGAGCGACGGAATCAACTTGCACTGGCCGGAGTGGGCGTCGAATCGCCAGCCGTGGTAGCAGCATTCGATTTGCTGGCCGTCGAAGTGTCCACAGGAAAGCGGCATGCCGCGATGAGGGCACGCGTCGCGCAGCGCAAAGGGCTGGCCTGGTTGGTCGCGTCCAATAACTAAGGGCTGTTCCAGCAACATGGTCTTGGCAAGCTGTCCGCGACGGAGTTGACCGGCCGGGAGAGCACGGTACCAGAAGCCGAAGAGCATGAGCGTGTCGGGCGTCTGGGACTGGAGTGGGGAGTCGTCAGGCATTGGACAGGTGAGGATACCGCAGCGGCTGCAAAATCAAAACTCTGAACCGCCGAGACGCGGAGAACGCCGACAAATGGCGAAACCTTAGCCACCAGGGACACCGAGATGCACTAACGAAAATCAAGAGCTAGAACCACAGGGGACACAGAGGAACACAGAGTGACACAGGGAAAACCAGAACTTTCACACTCTTGGAACGCGACGAAGCTATGCGCGCCGCCCGGAGTGCAGGCGTGTTCTTAATTGGGCATAGGTTTCGCGTGCCACCCCAGGCTCCTCTATGTGGGTGAGGAAAAGCTTGCGCAGGGCGGCAGTAGTCAGGCGGCCCTCAAGGTAAGCATCGTAGAGATCGTTGCCGGTGAGATATCCGAGCTGCTCGGCGGCGTATTCGTACTGGCGTCCGGTGAAGGCTGGAGCTTGCGCAGCACGCGAATCTTCTTCGCGATGTTCGGTCAGAAAGTCGAGAGCCCCAACTGCGTCGCCGAAGGGGAGCGAAGTCTGGTGTTCGAGGTCTTCACGCGTCACGTCGAACAAATTTGCGATGTCGGCATCGCGCAGAGCGGGACGCGCGGGGTGCAAGATGCGCGATCCGAAAAAGGCGAGCGCGTGTTCGAAGACGGCCATGTAAAAGGCGTCGTCTCTGTCGAGCGGCTGAGTTTCGGGCGCGTGCGGTGCGGTGGCTAAAGCCTTGCCATTCGAAAGATTCGGCAATCCGCGACAGGCTTGATGAAGGAAGCGGGTGGCGTCCTCGGCAGAAGATGTCATGCGGAACTCGCGCACATACACGGCATTGATGGGCGGGAGGTAGACGCTGCCGCGCTCGCGAACCTGGCGGAGGAGGGATCGGCGATGTTCAGGAGTGAATCCCTTGCGGGATAACAGGCGCCGCAGGAGCGCGTCAGAGCTGCGTGAATGGACTTCGGGCATGAGGTCTACCAGGAGTTTCGGCTGTGTCGTGTTGTGCGAGGAGTATTGGTTGATGCCCAAGAAACGCACCATGCCGTCGATCAGGTTATAGAGAGTGGGGCGGAGGTCGGGCGCGCTGTGGTCATCATCATTGCGTCCCCAGCGTTCGAGGCAGAGGCGGTAGTTCTCGTATTTTTCCAGCGGCGTGGCGTTGAAGACGCAGAGAACATTTTCGTGGACCGTCTTTCGGACTTCGACGGCTTCGATGTGGTCGCTGGCTTCTCCGGCGGCACGCCAGTAAAGGGCGTCGACGTTTTGCAGAACGGTGAGCATGGGTTCTGCGGGAAGCCGCTCCTGGAGCAGGGCGGGCAGATGTTGGGGCGCGAGGTGCGACTCGCCGAACAACACAATGATGAGCGCGTCCGGATGCCGGCGGCGCAGATCGGCAATCTTGTCAGCGGCGTGCCGGTCACGAGCTCCGATTTTTCGCAGATCTTCGCGAGGCATGCAGTCGAGCCCGTAGATGGAGGCGCCGTGGTCGCGGGCGGCGGAGAGCAGTTCGTAAAATGGAGCCCATTCGTATCCCCAGTCGAGTTCGAAACGGATGCGCTGGCGCAACTCGCCTTCATCAATCTCGCCGCGGAACCATTCGTCGAGAATGTGCTGGTCGCGGGAGAAAATGGTTTCGACCCCCAGCACTATGGGGCGCTGGTGAAGTTCGGGATCGCGTAGGAGCGAAGCGGGATAGCGCTGCGAGTTGGGCAGGGCGTGGTAGTCGCCGACCAAAACGATTCCGGCTTTCGCGATTTCGGCGCGGACATCGCTCGGGGCGAGAACTTTCTCATAGGAGCGGTAAGCCTCGCGAAAGTCGCGAAGATACTTGCGTCTGGAGGCGGGATCAATGGCGCGGATCTCACGCTCGACGCTGGCGATGGCGTGGAGTTGAGCGGCACTGCGCCGTGATCGTAAGATGCCGGTGGCTGCCATTAGTGCGTCGTTGGTCTTCGGTCGTTGGTCGTTCGCCAAGCTAACAAATTACAGATCCCCTCGCTCCGTTCGGGATGACAAGCGTTTCTCACAAGTTTCCCTCGCCTTGACTTGCTTTTCCCGCGTCCCTATCCTCAGCTTTTCGAGGCCGTGACCTGAAATCGACTTCGTGGAGCGCCAACTTTGCCTCTTCTTCCGCCGGAAAACCTGACTGTTGCCACTACCGGCGCCAGCGGATCGTTATTTCTGAAGCACTTCTTACTCGCCGTGGAACGCGATCCGCGAGTCAAGACGGTAAACTTCATCGCTTCCGACAGCGGCCTGCGCGTCATGGCCGAGGAACTCGGTGTCGAAGGCCGATCTGATCTCCTACGTCAAATCATCGGCGCGCCGTCGACAAAGATTCAGCAGCAGTCCAACACCGATATCGGGGCGAACGTGGCCAGCGGGTCATATCCTTCGGACGCGATGGTCGTGATCCCGTGCAGCGTCGGCACGCTGGGCCGCATTGCCAACGGCACGGCCTCGCGCCTGATCGAGCGCGCCGCCGATGTGAGTCTTAAAGAGCGCCGACCCCTCGTGCTCTGTGTACGCGAGACACCGCTGAACAAAATTCACATCCGCAACATGTCGCTGGCGGCGGACGCGGGGGCGACGATCTTTCCGCTGATTCCAACGTTCTATAACCATCCGTCGAGCGCCGATGAGATGGCACATGAATTCGCGAACCGAGTGCTGGCGCATATCGGACTGGCCCAACAAGATGCATACCGCTGGAAGGGGTAACTCCGTCATTCCGGTAGAGACGCGGCTTGCCGCGTCTCGGCAGCGAACACGGGGCAAACCCCGTCTCTACAGGCGAGCGATGCTAAAGATCGATGACTTGGGGAAAGCCTTTCCTGCTTTGCAGGAGTGCTTTCAGTCTAAGGAAGGGGCCATAGCGAAGGTAGGTATCTGGCGGGCATGTACTGCGAGTGCCCTGGTGAAGCAGTTCTCAGTTCCCAGTTCTCAGTTCTCAGTGGGAACGAACCGCGCCGTCAGAGATTTTTCTGAGAACTGAGAACTTCTCCTAAGAAAAGTTCTGCCGATTGGGACGGTTTTTCTTGGTGACGCCACCTATAGTCTGATACCACGCGACCACCCAGGGAACGATCACGGAAAATATCAGGCGCGCGGCCAGCACTCGCGTGGGAGATTTGCGAAGATCGCGCCAGTCCAACCTGAAGGCAAAATAAATTTCGAGCGCGAGCACGCACAACAGCGGAATGAGCGAATAAACGAGAGCGACAACGGCAAGAATCTCGCCGAGGCAGCGAGCCAGGTTTCGCCAGAGTCGGGCCGAGCGGCCGCCCAAAACGCCGTCGGTTACGGAATAGCTCACCATTTGCTGCACCGCCGAGCGGAAAGTGTGGCGCGGCTGATAAGACGCCTTGGCGCGTTCGGGGAAGGCGGGAGTCACAAGCTTGCGCACCTTGGAATCGAATACGGTGTCTTCTCCGAGGAAGACGGTCTCGGGGAATCCGCCAACGCTTCGCCAGAGCTCTTTGCGGAAGGCCATGGAGCGGGCGGTACAGGACTTGGTGGCTGCGTCAGGGTTGAGCTTGACTCCGAAGAACGGCGCCGAGGCAACGTCCCAGACGGTGGAATTTGCTGAGTCGATATACGACCCGCCAACGGAATACTGGGAGTCGCCTGCAAAGATCGGGGCTGCGAGGTTGGCGAGCCAGTCGGGATGGTAGGCGCAGCCGGCATCTGCGCAGGCGATGATATCGGAGGAGGCAGCGGCGATCGCGACATTGCGGCCGCGTGCGATCGGTCCTGGGGAACGTTGCAGGCTGCAGCTTTCATCGCGGATCGGAACCAGCGTCGGGTATTTCGCACGGGCGGCTTCGAGACGTTCCCAGGTTCCGTCAGTGGAACCGCCATCAACGATGATGACTTCGGCGGGAGCGAGAGTCTGCTGCATCAGACCCTCAACCAGTAAGTCGATGTCGTCACTCTCATTGAGAACGGTGGAT
>Ga0210407_10000807_pt1 | contig 32485 bp, 22 predicted proteins | sample IncBWC27MmetaG_FD_150860 | JGI IMG/M metagenome (GOLD analysis project Ga0210407, IMG submission 150860) | Forest soil microbial communities from Barre Woods Harvard Forest LTER site, Petersham, Massachusetts, United States - Inc-BW-C-27-M | ecosystem: Environmental > Terrestrial > Soil >...
TGCGCTGCAGCCGCATCAGTTGGGTTGCCAAGATAGGCTGCAGCCGCTGAGCTGCGTCCGATAGATTGGTCCAGTTGGTTGACGAATCGATCGAGCTGTTGTTGCTGGTCAACCCGCGTCGATTCCCGCGTGAACTCCGATCCATATAGATACGCTTGGGGCGTGAAGCCACCGATACGCGTTATGAGGTGTCGCAATGTTTCTCCAGGCTGTATTTGATACACTCCCGCCCGCCGCACCTCTCCCTCCACGTGCATGAATTTGCTTTGCTGCCCAATCGGAACTTGAATATCGGCTTGGGAGAAGATGGTAACCACATCTCCGGGTTGCAACGGCAGATTTTGTTCGGCGTCGCCCTCGATCGCCTTGCCCAAATTGAACGGCAGCAAGTGCGACGCAAGCTCCTGGGGGTCGAAGCGCTGAACGACCGCGTACTCCCAGTTGATTTCTGCCGAGACGCGCTTCACGTCGTTCTTCAGCTCTGCTTGTCTGATGCGTGTTTCAGGGGTCTGAGCCGCGAGGGCAAGCGCGTTTTGCCGTCTCCAATATTCGTCAGTTACGAGGAAATCTCGGTTGGGAATGAGGTCGTGGACGTGCATGCCTTCATGCCACGGATACCGGCCAGGCACGGCGACATTTCCCCGAATCGTGACAGCGTTTTCAAATCTGGGCGAGATGTGCAGGAAGCGGATAACGTCCCCATCGTGCAACTCGCGCGCCAGCCCCTCCTTGTCGAGAGAAAATTCATCCTCTTTGCGTACGTTGTGATCGTCGATCCGCTCCACTACCGCGTGCTGTCCAGCTACGGTGTTCGTCAAACCACCGGCGTAGCCGATCACTTCTGCAAGCGTACTGTGCTCTTGCAGTTCGAAAATCGCCGGATTGCTTACGCTGCCCGCCAAAGCCACCAACTCCCCCACGGGCGGAACATAGATCACATCACCCGATTGCAATTTCGCGTCCTTGGTCTTGTCGCCATTCACGATCAAATCATAAAGATCGAAAGTGCTGACAACTTTGCCGTCGCGCTTCAGTTGAATGCGGCGCATTGAGCCACGTTTCGATGGGCCTCCCGAAGCAAATAGGGCATCGACCAGGGAGCTTAACGAGCTGATGGTGTATGTTCCTGGCCTCCTCACTTGGCCGACAACAAAAACTTGCATGGCTCGCAGCCGGCCCATACTCACGCTGAGCTGAAAATTCCGGAATACCCGCCCTATTTCCCCTTGCAGATAGTCATGCAGTTCGGCATATCTGACCCCGGCCACACTGATAGTGCCGACTTGGGGGATATAAATCGCCCCCGTCCGGTCCACGAACGCCCGCCAATTCACGTCCAGCTGTCCCCATGTCCGGATCATTAATTCATCATCCGGCCCAATGATGTAGTCCGATGGCACCTGAACGCGATCCAGAGGCGCGAATGTCGAGGGAACATTCTCAAATAGGTTTTGGCCGAAGAAGGGGAGCTTAATCCCCAAGGAGCTGGTAACAAATTCTTGAAACTCCGTATCGGGTTCCGGCGGAAACGGCAGCGGAGGCTCAAGTGAATTCTGCTGAGAATTTCTTCTCTGTTCCGTCAACTCCTGCGTTGGCGAGACGTTTGTAATGTGTGGCCTGCCAAGCGGGCCGGGTTGAACCGTCGGAAGTGGAGCGGCCTCGGACTGCCCTGACTGAGACTGGGGGTTCTGAGTCTCCTGAGACTGCGACTGCGCCGCGGCGAGGGCGGAAGCGCTAAACAGGAGGGTCAAGGCGGCGGCAAATTTCAGGATAACTTTGATCCCAACTCGACTAAAAGATGAAAAAGGACGAATGCCACCGTTAACTTTGCCCGTTCTCCGAGCCATCAAAAACACTCCATCGCGCAAACTCCTTGAAACTTTGCTGAACAATGCGGAATCAGACAAAGCGATTCGCCATTGAGGTGAACCGAAAGAATACAACATAGCTCGACTTCTCTCAATGAGCGCCAGGCCTCTTGCCGGAGATCTGTGTTCCGAAACAGCCAGTATCTTGAGCTAGAGAGCAATTAGAAACTCTCTCCAGTGCTGCCTGTTGAGCAAGTTACTCGCCTGTATTTGCAAGCTATTGTGATGCCCTCTTTTTCGCCCACTCTTTGGGCCAATAGGTGATCTGAATCGAGCTCACGAAATCGGACTGGCGATTTGAGGCGAGCACCGGGATGGTCCACTGTTCGTATTGGAAGTTTGTATTCAGCTCCCAGTCGTTTCTGACTCGCAGTCGAACGCCCGCTGAAATATCATTTTGCGTCCCACCTCCGGGAATAAACTGGTTTGCGATTTTGGCGTTTCGATAGGACACTTGAATCGAGCTAAACGAATTCAGCCAGTAATTGCTCCAGACCTGTGTCCCTTTACCCTGCCGGCCAATCCAGCTGCCGAGCAGATTGCCCTTATTTGTGTAAGCATCGTGATATATTTCTTCCCAGTAAACGAATCGACCAAACTGCTTCGGAATAACAGGGTTGTCCGTATACCCTGACTCTACCCTGAGATCTAGCTTGTTGAATCTTGGAAAATGGGACAAATATAGACCGGGAGTGATGAACGCACGGCGAGGCGCACTCAGCGGGCTAGGATCGTCATGAATGACGGAATCACTGTAAAGGGTTACCCAGTTACGCAAAAAGGGAAGCTTGTAGGAAAAATCAAATGCTCCGTGGCGCGCTCCCGGATCGCGTACAGTTCCTTTGATGCCCGGGCCAACATCGCTTGCACTGGTATAGCTTCTCCAAAATGTTCCGAATGTTAAGGGTGTCTTGCCTTGGCCCGCGAATATAGCCGTTCGCGAAAATCCCAGCTCCAAATTCTTGGTGGGTTGGAAACTGATTTTATCGCCATACATGAATGGGTCCGGTGGGAAATGATGGCCGCTCAGCTTTCCAAAAAAATGATCATGCCGCATCGGCCCTAGCAGCTTGGAGAGCAAGGGAATGTACAAGGGAAGGGTCCGGTTGATGCGAAGCATGTAGATCGGCTCCGCATTATTGCTGAAAATCATTGCCCCGCCCTCGCCGGGTCCCCACCACAAGCTCTGCTTGCCAACCGAAACTTCATTGCCCCAAAGCGTCATGCTTGTGTAGGCATCCAGCAACCTGAATTGTTCCGCTGATTGAATTGGAGTCGCCGGCTGCACTGGGTTTTGATCCGCTTGCGCAATCACGTTCCGTACGCTGGCTGAATAGGCTCCCGCACTTGGCGCATACTGATATTCCCCGCGAACGAAGAACGAAAATGGTCCTGTCTCGGCTCTACTCGTGAAACCGGAAACCATGTTGAACCCTTGCTGATAGGGACGCCCGAAGTCGTTAATGATCGTCTGCCCGAAGTGGTAGCTGTCATTGAGCGGCGTCGCTGCGATGGGATCAATTCTTGTATAGAGCGATTCGACCCGGATACTTTCATTGACGCCCCCGTCTTCCAGGCTTAATTCCTTTGAAAATTCGCTCCTGAGAGTTGCGAACAGCGATGTCTCCTGAGGACCTAACAACAACGGATCCGCGATTCGGACGTCCGCATCTATCAACATTTGCGCAACGGCAGTCCGGGTCCAAGGACGGATACCCAGGAACGCGCTCCGAATAATCCCGAGCGCGGCCAGGCGTTCAACCGCGGGGTAGATCCAGCTGTCGAGTTCGATGTAAGTTGAACCCGCGCTGTTCAACCTCATTTGCCGGGGTTCCTTTGTAAAAGTCCCGTAATCTCCTCCGTCGAGCTCCCGGTCGTGATGAGAGCTATAAACATGCTCCCCGATGAAGTAGCCGAGGACACCTCCAACGAACACGTCTGAGGAAAAGTGTTGTTTGCCTGTCACGCGCGCAGCGCTGATGGCCGAAGCGCCCCCATAAGCCAGTACTTTTGTCAGCCACCCTGGATATTCATGGGCCAACACAGAGGCGAACGCAAAGGAAAGAGCGGCGTGATCGGAGGGAAAGGAGTCGTGGCTTGTTCCCTGAAAGAAGCGCCCCGTTGTGTTGCCCTCAAATGGGCGCTGCCGCTGGAACACGTATTTGAGTGCCTCATCCACAACCAGCGCATCGAGCATCGCTTCGCCGCCGAGAATCCCGGTTTCACGCTGTTGGGGGTTCCCAGAAGAACGGCCCAGTAAGTAAATTCCTGCACTCGAAGCCCCCGCGAAAGCGAGTCCGACATTGGAGAAGGTCTCGCTCGCGTTGACGTGGCTGTTGCGGGTGGCCTCATGGGCGAAAGTCCTATCCGTCATGATCAGGCCGGTTGTGATGCCCGCGAACGGCACGGCCCACCGAAGATCAGCCGGCTTTACCCGAAACGGGCTCGTCCAGATGTACTCCTGGTCTCGGAGCAGGTTCTTGAAGAGGGGAACGGGCGATTCGCTTGCGGGATGCTCGTCGGCCTTCTTTTCTGGAGGGTTTTCTGTCTTTTCCGCTTCGGTGGAATCAGTAGTTTTCTTGTCTTGCGTCGGCTCAGTCTGTCCCCAGACGCTGACCGCGAAGCTCGTGCAAAAGAGTAAAGTAATACATTTGAATCGGCTCATTCGTGCCGTCCGTGATTTTCAGGTTTTACATTCATTTTCGCGCCCACCCATGGTAGCTATCCCCCGCGTCAACTTCAAACTCCCGTGGGTGTAGGAAGGTTGGAAGCACTCTGCGCCCGCAACGTTGTGCCGGTAAATAGCGAAACAGGAACTTGTTATGCCTGCGAGAATCGTCCGAAACCCTGCCGAACCCAGGGGCGCCAATCCGTGAGTTCGGCTCAGCTTTTCTTCTCCATTTGCGAAGAAAGTGTTCGGGAAGGAAGAAACCAATCTATGTGGTGAGAATGCCACTTTGAAAAGCGCGCCACCCCATAGCTAGGAGGAGATTATCTCATGCAATCGAGCCATAGCAAGTGTGGTACTACAGGGTACACGACGGTACTCGAAGCGTATCGCCCGGTACAATACCCGGTACTGTACCAAAGTGCTTTGCACCGCCTTGGGTTCAAATGCGTCCAAGCTGTGTCCTACTTGTGTTCGTCTCTGTACCACGGAGTGGCACACAAAACCCCTCTACCTGCGGGGCAGACTACCGACTACTATCGATCCTTGCCAAGTTTGGTATGCAAGAGTACGCGGCGGTACAAGAGAGTACTTCCCGAGTACGATTCCGGGTACTGTACTCAAGGTCTTTACAAAACACTCCAGCCATGTTGATCCTTCCTGCGAGCGGTCAAATTGGGCCATGGCGGAAGCGCATTGACTTTGTCCGAGAGGGTTTTACCGCCATGCCTAGGCTGATTGTTGGGTGCGAATGGGTGCTAATGGAAAACGAGAGTCGACAGTCTAGGCCTGCGGAAGTATCAGTACGTCTAGTAAGCGTCGGTGAGGCCGCGAAATTCTTAGCCGTCTCTGTTTCTACGCTTTATGGCTGGGTGTGGCAGCGAAGGATTTCGTTCGTGAAGCTCGGGAGGTCGGTGCGGTTTGATATGGCTGACCTGAAGAGATTCGTTGAAGAAAACAGAATTCACGCTCGGACAGAGAGGAAGTTCTAGAGCTGATGCGCCGCGGCTTGCTAGAATAAACGCGCGGCTGGCAAAGGGTAGAAAGAGAGCCGCAGATGGGAATCTATCTAAGGGGAAGGGTCTGGTGGATTGATTACTACGATCAACATCACCAGCGAGTGCAGGAGTCCTCGAGTAGTCCTAACCGCCGCGACGCACAGGATCTGTTTAATGTGCGTCAATCGGAGGTTTCACGGGGGGTTTTCAAGCGCCAAGTGAAAATCGCCTTCGGTGAGTTCGGGAAGAAGTACATGGACTATGCAAAGGCCAACAAGCGATCCTGGTTGCGTGATGAACAGATGCTCAAACAGCTCGAAGAGTTCTTTGGGAAAGAACACGAACTGGCTAAACTCGGCGTCGCTGATATTGAGGCCTACAAGGTCCAACGGCGACACGAGGTCTCCAGTTCGACGGTTAACCGCGAACTCGCTCTGCTGAAGCGAATGTTCAATCTTGCGATCGACTGGGACCTGCTCGTAGGACGCAATCCCGTGTGCAAGGTGAAATTCTTCAAGGAATTTAGCTTTGGTTCACGGGTTCTGACTCAGAACGAAGAAGAAAGGCTTATCGAAAACGCGGCGCCGTTCATACAGGACCTAATTGTGTTCGGCTTGAACACGGGCCTCCGCGTCGGAGAGATCTTTTCGTTGCGCTGGTCGAACGTGGATATGGAGAAGAACATTTTGAACGTGTTTGCCCATAAGACGTGGAAAACGAGAGCCGTTCCAATGAACACAAAAACGCGAGCGGTCATCGAAGCATGGGCCTTACACAGGAAAAACGACCTGGTCTTCTACAATACCAGTACCGGCCAGCCCTTCGTGGATCTTAGAGCAGGCTTTAGACTTGCGTGTCGAAAAGCAGGAATTTCCGACGTTTCATGGCACACGCTGCGCCACACGTTTGCGTCGCGTCTCATCGAACGAGGTGTGGATATAGTGACAGTCCAGCAATTGCTCGGGCATTCGACAGTCACCGTAACCATGCGTTATACGCACACAAATCTCGCTTCGAAGACCGCGGCAGTGGCGAAGCTCGTAGGTCTTGGTGACACTTTTGTTACAGTTGCACCAAAGTGCAGCAGTAAAATCATCGAACTGTCACAAACGCAGCTCTAAACCACAGGCTACGTTATACTTAAAAACGGAGGAGTGGCCGAGTGGTTGAAGGCGGCGGTCTTGAAATTCGCTAGGCAGTACCCCGGTCTGATACAAATCAACAACTTACGGTACATGGTACTACATCGAAATGGGCTATTTTGGGCGGCTTTGGCAGTGATTTGTGCAACAGAATGTGCAACGCGCAGAATTTTGTGCAACAGGACTTCTCGCTCCTTCCCTTGTCGCGAATTGCGTAATTCCTAATCCTGTTATTAGGCACGCATAGAGCAGCGGACTCATAAACTGAGGCTGCGCGACATGAGCAAAGGACGTAGCTGAAAATTCAACGGCTTAGTTGCCCGTCACATCCCATCATTGCCCATCATTCCCGAACTGACAACGCAAAAACGACGCAAATTAGCGCTCTGTCAACAAACGCGAATTCGAGCGGATCTCAGTGGTAGCAGGTCTTCGTGGTTTAGCGGACGAGCGGTCGCGCGTCAGATCGGTATGATGAGGGCGTGGATGGAGTCATTGATCCGCTTGGCTTTAACGCGGACGCGGCGATTGGGGAGGCGCTTGCCGCCGCTGCTCTCCCAGAGCGCAAGATTTTCTTCGGCTTCAGCATACGGCAATTGGTTGTAAAAGACCCTATGAATCACGGATTCGCTGGGAACTCGAAAATTCGGGATTACAGTGACCTGAATTTGGCGTGCACCCTCGTTTGGAGCAGCGTGCACAGCACGTAGCGACGCGCGAGGCTTCTCGCGGAAGCTGAAAGCGTGCTGTCCGTTATTCTCGCCCTTCTTCCGCGCTAGTTTGGCCTCAACCCAAACGCAAGGACTGGGCCATAGCTTTGTCACGTTCAGCACGGAAGAGTAGAAGCTGGCTTCTGGACACATCTGCTCGCGGATCACCACGATTTTCTCGAACGAGATTTCCCCGCGAGCAAGAGGCTTAAGCAATTGGGGGTAGAACGAGAATTCACCAGCAATTGTATCGACGAGCGATTCTTCCGCGCTCTTGGGAACGGTTGGATCGTGAGTGCGCCGAAATGCCAATCGTGTTTGATCGGTCAGGATAAATAAGTGGCCGAGTTCGTGCCATTTGGTGTGGTAGCTGCGCTGTTGCTTCCTTCCGCGGCAATCAATGACGGAGACGTATACTGGTTCCCAAGGGTGACGGTTGTGGATCTTTATGGTAATTCCGTAACTTTGCTCGTCGGCAAGTTCTTGCTCCAAGGTTGCAAACGCACGTTCGCCTCGACTCGTATATTCCATGGCGATGCGTCGCAAGTCGGTGTCTGTTTGGATCTCGACGATTCGTGTGCCCAGCTTGTTAGCGAGAAATTCGAGTAACTTCGCAGGACTGGGACAGTCAGGATAGTCTGCAAGAAACGCCTTCACAAGCTTGTGGCAATGGACGAGAACCGCACGCACCGGATCAACCGAGGCGCGAAGGCCGAGGTCAGAAGCGAGCCGGTGGACGATAATGCTACTGTTCAGCTTGGCGCACATATCCTCATCATCCGAATACCTGCTTGATGGCCTTATGAAGCGCTACCCAGTCTTCCCTCGTGAATGGTTTCGACTGTTTCATGCTCCTCTTGGCGATCACTGACCGATGCGCCTCCAACAGCTCAACGGTCTGCGCGTAGGAGAGATTCAATTTCTCGGCAGCTTCGGAAAGTTCCGCAGGAATGACAATGGATTCCCTTGTGCCATTGCCGGATACGTCGGTGGTGCCGCGTAGGAGATAGTCCACCGAAGCGCACAAAGAATTAGCAATACGCAACAGATACTCGGAGCTGACGTTTCGTTTGCCATTTTCAATCTCACTCAAGAAACCCTTGCTCATCAAAGCTTTTTCTGCCAATTGCTCTTGCGTTAGTTTTTTCGCTTCGCGGATTTCGCGGATCCTGTCGCCAATGCTAGGCATGTTCCCCTCCAGCCGAGAGCAGCTGGTGACTAATCCTAACGTAAAACTGGGTGCCCCTAAAGAGGAATTTCACAAGCTTGACAGTTTTTGCGGAATGCGACTATAATGGTAGTCGTTATGGCATAGTGGTAGTTAGGTATTGGGAATCCAGAAGTGTTCCAAGACGGGAAGAATAGGGGGCTTTGTGGCTCGAAAGATTTTTTTTAGTTTTCACTATGAACGTGACGCTTGGCGCGCAGGCCAAGTCAGGAACGCGAATGTGGTCGCGGACGAGGATGAGTACGGTTTCATTGACGCTGCGGATTGGGAGTCGATCAAAAAGAAGGGCGAAGCTGCGATCGAACGCTGGATCGATGACCAACTCGAGAACACGAGCGTGACTGCGGTTCTTGTCGGCGCGGAAACCGCGAGTCGGGAGTGGGTCCAGAAAGAAATTCTCAAGAGTTGGAATCGTGGCAATGGGATGGTAGGTATCAGGATCCACAATATTAAGGACCAAGACCAGAAAACTGATACGCCAGGCCACAATCCCTTGGACGACTTCAAGCTGCCAGACGGCACGGCTCTGTCCTCCGTATGCAAAACATACGACTGGGTGGGCGACAACGGCAGAAAAAATCTCGGGACATGGGCTGACGAAGCCGCAGACGTGCGAGCCGAGTATGTAGATGAAAAAATAGTCGGGCGTGACGAAATCACGCGAGCCCGAAAGGCCTACCCAATGTCGACGGCGCCCGCCTCGGCAGGATTTTCCCCGAAATCACCCTGGTGTTCCGATGATGTTAAGCGAGAGCGATGAAAAATGGTTACGTAACAACTATCCAGCTTTGATCGCAACCGGCGACACGGTCGCCGGAACTATCGAATTCAAGGCCAGTTACGACTCCCAAGGGCACAGATTTTTCATTCTTGGGGGCCAGCCTAACGAAGAAATCGGTGGACGAGTGCTTTCGGGGACGTTTCAAATACGAATTCAAGAGCGAACGCACAAGTCCACATCACAACTCCCCGCACTCTACGTTGAAGGAATAGACCCGATTGCCGACCGGCATTTCAGTCAATCCGACAACAGCGCTTGCCTTTGCAGTCCTTTTGACGAACGTGAATTTCTTCAGCCCGAACCGCAATTCAGGGCTTTTCTAGAGCGGCTGGTTATACCCTTTTTGTACGGCCAGGTTTTCTACTCTTGGAAACGGCGGTGGCCTTGGGCAGATTACGCGCACGGTGCTGTCGGGATCCTTGAGGCCTATTCCAAAATCGAAGATCAAAATTGCGCGGTGGAGTGTATCCGGCTGTTGGCACAATATATGAATTGGCCAAGAATACGGTCGGCTCTGCGACAGCAGCCCTATGTCAAAGGACATACCACTTGTTTTTGCGATAGAAAATTGCAACTCCGACGATGTCATCCTCGCGCTTTGGCCGGTGCTCTCCGACTGCAGAAACATCTTAGAGCACTCGGAATTTCTGTTTTGTGATTTGGGAGGTGAAGATGTTCCGGTCCACTCGCGATGACACTCTCGTAAAAACGGTCGAGGCTCGCTATGCCATAGAGCTGCATGCGCGCGGGGACACAAAATTGGGGAATCTCTTGGAAAATCGGGGATTTGAGTCGCTCACTCAATTCTTGAAAGCATACCGAGGGGATCTGCCCTACCATGCATGCAAGCGCCGCGTCTATCTCAGTTTTCACGTCGAAGATCTGGCCCAAGTGAACGGATTCCGGCTTATGGCGAGGGCCCCGAACCTTGAAATCGACTTCTATGATGGCAGTCTGCGAGAAGTAATAAACAGTATGCGAGGTTCTTACATCAAGCAAGAAATCCGATCCATCATTCAGAGAGCTTCCGTATTAGTTTGTTTGATTGGAAATGGAACTGCTTGGCGCGAGTGGGTGGATTGGGAACTCCAGACTGCCTTTGAACATGGGAAAGGAATCTGCGGTATCCGCTTAAAGGACTCGCGCGGGAAGGCACCGCAGTTGCTAAGAGAAATAGGCGCACCCATAGAACACTGGGGCAACGTTCAAGATCTCATCTCCGTCATCGAGTGCGCAGCCGCGCGACGGTGCTAGCCATTTGGAGCCGAGCTAGGTGAAATAGCATGGACAAGCACGCTGAACACTTCGTCGAGACATTCGTGAAAGAGCTGGACGAAGAGAATGTCGCGATCTTCGCCGGCGCGGGGCTGTCGGTAGGGGCGGGTTACGTCGATTGGAAAAAGCTGCTGCAGCCCATCGCACGGGACCTTGAACTGGATATCGACCAGGAACATGACCTCATCTCGATAGCGCAATACCACCTCAACGAAAAACAGAACCGGAGTGCACTCAATCGCGCGCTGATCGAACACCTGTCTCCTGGTCATGCTCCCACGGAAAACCATCGCATCCTCGCCAGGCTCCCAATCAAGACCTACTGGACCACCAATTACGACAAGCTGCTTGAGGACTCGCTCAAAGCGGCGGGGAAGATTCCGGATGTCAAATACACCCTCGACCATCTCAAGTTCACGAGGCCCAGGCGCGATGCCATTGTCTATAAGATGCACGGCGATATCGACCATCCTGACGACGCTGTCCTTACCAAGGATGACTACGAGCGTTATCAATCGACGCGCGGCCAGTACGTAACCGCACTGAGCGGCGATTTAGTGGCCAAAATGTTTCTGTTTCTGGGTTTTAGTTTTACTGATCCCAATCTCGACTACATTCTAAGCCGTGTGCGCATCAGCCTGCACGGCAAGCCGCGCGATCATTACTGCATTTTCAAGAAGTGCAAGCGATCCGGTTTCGCGAGTGACGACGCATTCAAATATGCGGAGATCAAGCAGCACCTCGCCATAAACGACCTGAAGCGCTTTGGCGTACAAACTCTGCTGGTCGATGAATACAGCGATATCACCGCGCTTCTCAAGCAGATCCAGAATCGTTTCCAGCGCAAGACGGTCCTTATTTCAGGTAGTGCGCATGAGTACGGAACCTGGGGAACGGGAGGAGGGGAGAGTTTCGTCCGCAGTCTCAGCCAGGCCCTGATCAAAAACGAGAACAGGATCGTTTCAGGTTTTGGCTTGGGGGTGGGGAGCCAGGTAATTACAGGTGTGCTGGAAGAGCTTTATCAGCATCAGGGAAAGCGCCTCCATGATCAGCTGATCCTCAGGCCCTTTCCGCAAGGCGCGGACGCCCAGAAACAGTGGGAAAGCTACCGGCAGGAGATGATTGCCCATGCGGGCGTTGCCGTCTTCATCTTTGGTAACAAATTCCAGGGCGGTACCGTTGTCCCGGCAAACGGTGTCCGACGGGAATTCGAGATTGCAAAAGAGAACGGACTGTTGCTGATCCCCATCGGTGCAACGGGCTATATGGCGCAGGGACTCTGGGAAGAGATCACCAACCATTTTGACAGCTACTACCCTAAACATGCCGATCTGAAACCGCTTTTCACCAAGCTGGGCGACGCGTCGGACAGCAAACTCCTCATCGACACCGTCGTTGAAATCATCAACAAGGCGAAGGGCAGGTGACTATGCCGCGGAGAGCGTTTTTCAGTTTGGATTACGCAGACATCATCAATGCGAACATTGTCCGGAATTCCGGGCAATTTAAGCCGACATCCGGAACGGGTTTTTACGCGAAGTGTCTGCGGGGAAAAGCGGAAAGGAAGGGAAAACCGGCTTTGTAAAAACTGATAGATGCGGGTCGGCGAAAAAATATACGAGCGTCCGCGGTGCAAATAGGAACTGGCCAAGAGCATCGACGACGCGAAGGACAATTTGGGCTTATTGCTGCCCAACCAGACGTAGCATCGGCAGAAATGGATGAACGAGCACGGTAAGGTTTATACCCGGTATCACGATAAGTTTCCGCTGTGAGTTGAGTAGGCAGCAAGAGGTGCTGGCAGGTAGGTGTTAGAGAGAGACACGATGGCAAATCGCGTATTCTTCACCTTTCACTACAAGGACGTAATCGAGTTCAGAGCAAACGTTGTAAGAAACCATTGGCTGACGAAACCCGACCGGGAAGCGGCGGGTTTCTATGATGCTTCGATTTGGGAAACTGCCAGAAAGCAGGGCGATGTCGCGTTGAAGCGTCTCATCAATGGCGGCCTGGAAAATACATCGAATACCTGTGTGCTGGTCGGCTCAAGCACGTATTCGCGCCCCTGGGTGAGATATGAAATCCTGAAAAGCTTCAAGCGCGGCAACCATCTATTTGGCGTCCATATCAACTCGATAAAAGGCAAAGACGGGCTGACGAAACCATCCGGTCCCAATCCCTTTCAGCATGTGGGCGTGACCTTCTCAGCTAGTGGAGCGACAGCGACCTTGTGGGAGAAGGTGGGGGACAATTGGGTTGAGTACGACAATATCGATGGCTCTGCATCCTACCAATTTCAAGTGAGCCAGGAGTATCGAGGGAATGGCTACAACCTGAGCAACTGGTACCCCGTTTATGACTGGAATGCCGACAACGGATTCGCAAACTTTTCCGACTGGCTGAGGTGAAAGAGAAGAAGGGAGCTGGAGGCAATTGGCATATCCACGAATTTCAGAACAAGGACATCCGCTAGTGCGAGGCGATGAGAAAGCGAATATTGCTGTTGCGCTCGACCCAGCCAAAGTGTACTTTTTTCGTGGACGGAGGGAGATGGCGAGAAGCGATAGCTGTTAGGCTGTAGACAGGAGGGATTTGACGTGGCGCATGGCGATCAGAAGATTCAGCTGATTTTCATCATCAATGGTGCAAACTTTCCCCTGGAGGTCAACCTAAATGAGACTCTGGAGTCAGCGGTTGCGCGAGCTCTGGCGGAAAGTGGCAACACCGGACGCCCACCCTCGGAGTGGCAGGTGAGGGACGCTAACGGTGTCTTGCTCGAAACGCAGCGTAAACTCAAAGATTTCGGTTTCACTAACGGTACACGCCTGTTCCTCAGCCTCGCTGTCGGTGCTGGTGGCGGCCGCCAAACCTGATGCGGGTCGATCCGGACGTAAACCGTTTGAAGTACGACCGCGAACTTGTCCGGTTGAATGAGCAACGGCAGGAACTGGACCAGCGCGGTATCTTCCTGCTGGGTTCTACGTCCTTTCCGTACATCGATCTGATCTTTGTTCCCCGCCACCGCTTGAGAGCCGTCATCCCCATCAGTCAGCAAGGGGGGCTTTTCCTACCGGCAGGTACACGAGCTGCTATTGAGCTGCCGGGCCTTTCAGCCAGTGCCTTCAAGGCTCATTTCGATCTCTCGAACTATGATTTGGATGCACCGGGCTTGGAATTTCGCGATCCCTGGACAGACGCACCGTTGCAATATAACTCCATGTTTCGGGCTCTTCAGTTTGACGAATATCGCAAGGGCCAAATCGTCCTCCTCGACGATCATCCCTTTACTCATAAGCCTTTTCTTTGCCTACGCGGCATCCGCGAATACCATCAACACCCACAGCACTCGGGAGATGAGTGGCTCTTATACCGTAACAGCGTAAATATGTTTTCCATTGTCATGTCGTTGTGGCGCGTCGCCATAGATATTGTTCATCCAACGTTTATCATCCAGGAGAATGGCGCTCAAGTTCAGTGGGCGGGCGAGGAGAAGCTCTGAGTGGCACTAGCTCCCTTTTTTGACCGGATTTATTCCGCGCTTGGCGGGCATCTTTCAGTATCGCGTGACGATCTCGCGGCGTCATTACAAGGAGTGGCGGTCGGTATTAAGTGCGGCGAGAGCCTTTCCCAGAATGATTTATGGATTGCGGAGCTCGCAACCAATCTCCTCGCTCGACTATACCCCCGGGTGGCAATCACCGGTCCTGAGAAGAACATTTCCGCGCTCAAGGCTCTTGCCCTAGAAATCAATCCGGAAATAGAAATTCTCGGGAAAGCGCCGGCAGACTTGACGATAGCAATTGGTGAAGTCAAGTCCGGCGCACAACTATGGCCAGGTGCCAGTGGCTGGGTTGCCCGATTGAATCATTCGCGCTTTCCCGGGAGCGGCCCTGCCAATCCGTACGCAGCCGGAGCAGCGGCGGCTTTTGCGGCTGCGGAGCTATTCCGTCGCATATTCTTGGGCAGGCCAGCGGAATCCGACCTCAAGATTTCACTCTTGAACTTTAATCAGTCGAGTGGCGCAGATCAGGAGCTGCCTTCGTCAACTCTTGGGGACGTTCTGTTCGTGGCATTAGGAGCTATTGGAAACGCAGCATTATGGGCGCTCGCACGTGATCGGAGACGAAGCGGTCAGTTTACCCTGATCGACAACGAGGGGCTGGAACTCTCCAATCTTCAGCGCTATGTGCTGGGTACCCTTCAGGACGTCACCAAGCACGAAGAAAAGGTGTCCATCGGTCGGAGAGAACTGAGCGGCACGCAAATCTCTGTCATGGCATTCAGAGCTACTCTTGAATCATTTGCCGATGAAAGAGGCGGAATAAGCACTCCAACAGTCTGTATCTCCGTTGACAATGTTGCGGCCCGCCGCGCGGCGCAAGCGCTCCTTCCCGGCCTGATCATCAACGGATGGACAGGAGACGAAGCACTGGGTGCCTCGTGGCACGTGTTTTCGCGGGAGGCCGCTTGTCTCGCGTGCCTCTACCAGCCGCATGGTCGGGGAGTTTCGCAGACCGAACAGGCCGCTAGCGCTCTGGGCTTAGCACCTGAACGAGCTGCTTTGCTTTGGGTAACCAGGTTGCCGCTCTCGGATGACGACATCGCGACCGCCGCTACTAAGTTGGGTGTCGCTCGAGAAGCGCTGGCCCCGTGGCACGGTAAATCACTGGGCGAGTTGTATACGGACGTTGTTTGCGGCGCCGTACCGATCAGCCTGCCCGTCGCGAACCGGATTGAAACTGTACCGCTCGCGCACCAATCTGCTCTGGCCGGGATCCTGATGGCCGCTGAATTGGTGAAACGAACAAGTCCGGAACTGTCATCTCGGTCACAAACGGAATCGCTCGTCTCGTGGGATGATGTTCTGCGGCCGCCTCCGGCCATTTGGGTGAAGCCGAGAGCGCGTGAGAAGGGCTGCATTTGCGGAGACCCCGTCTACCAAACTGTCTTTCGGAAAAAATGGCCCAATTCAGCCTAGGCAAATCCCTTCGTGATTAATCCTTTTGTGCGTCCCATCTCCCAATTGAACATCCCAGTGGCCTTCGTTTCGATCCCAGAGCCATACTCGCTCATCACTGTAGTCGACCGGCCCGCGTTTATGTTCTCGTTTCGGGTTTAAAGTCGCCTTTTCGGGGAATATACCCTTGCGCCATTCTTCCTTAGTTACAGCCGCCGCAGCTTGCCATTGTGCTGGGGGCAAATACCAATACTTTCCCTGATACGGCCAGCTACGAGAACGTAGGTGATTAAGTTGTTGGTCTACTTCGTTAAGCGGAATTCTCTCTAGGTATTGCGGCCGCGGCAGCTTGCATTCGGCGTAGTGATCTCCGTCGCCAGTGGGATAGTAGATGTGGCGTACATCCCAGGGGTCAATGTCAGCCAACGTGTATTTATGTGCTCGATAATCGTCTTCATACTGAGAGGCTTGCTTCTGATCATACGACTGCATTATCACTACAACCCGTTTGCGCGGACCCTCGCTTGGCCGATCCTGCAGGGCAATTAACGCTTCATGATCGTGGACACACTGTTGCCACTTTGACGATCTCGCGGCACAAATGATGATGTGTGGGGTTCGCCAATTTGAGAGATCGCCCATTTCATCCCGAAGCGCTACTTGCCAAGTATGTCGAACGTCGTTCGGACCATTCACGGGAATTGCGCGATTTGGCCCACCGTTCCCCTGTACCGCTACGTGGTTGAAAAAGCGAAGTACAACCCCAATTCCCCCGCCTCTACGCGTTGGCAGTGCTTGCCAGAAAAGGTCTTGCTCCTGCTGATAGACGAAGCGGACAGGCTCCAAATGGAGATGGGCAAGGAGATTGAGGAAATCCCTTATTACTTGCAGGGGGCGAGGGTCTGCAGCTAGGGCCTCATCGATGCTCCACTGGAAGTCCAAAAGTAACTTAATCATGCTCAGTTCGAGCTTGCCGAACGGATCTGATCTGAATTTCGGAATCTAGGGCCTCTTGCAAGAAACCCGCAGGCCACGCAAGCTCTTGCTCAAAACTCAGGCCGACCTCGCGAGGCGGGTTACAGGTGCCGTCCGGGTTTGGCGCGTCCACGAAGTAGACCGCAATGGCCTTCATTAGTTCCGAGTCCATCGCAGCGCGTAAGCGCAACCGATGAAAAAACATCTCCGAATGCGTCTCTACAAGAGCACGTCTTCCGGACATCGCCAATGCGCAGAACAGGTCGGCAATCTCAGCCTGCGCCCGGGGATGCAAGTGGGCCTCGGGCAAATCGACCAGGAACAGACTATCTTTAGGCTGCAAGAGCGCGCCGACAACCACCGGCAATGCCTGACTCACTCCGAAACCCACTTCCGTAATGTCCCGGCTCGGCCCGCTTGCACCGACCTTTACGCGAACGTCCAGATACTCCGGCCCGTACCGGCGTGATTCTGCTGCCTGGACATCCTTGGCAAGTCCGATATGTTCAAGCCACTGGCTAACGGAATCCTGCAGCGTTGTCGTACGTTCTTGCCATCCAGCTAGGAGGTTCTTCTCAGAAGCGGTTGAGATCGGTAGGGGTGGACAAATCAAGTTCTCTTCCCGAAGACCTCGATTAAGCAGCACGCTAGCGGTGTTTTCGCCCGCGTAGCCGATAGATTTTTGCTCGCTTCTGAACCGTGGGTAACCGCGGGTCGGGCGTTTGCGGCTAGCACGGAGATACGCCAAATGCTGTAGCAAAGATCTGATTTCATTTGAGGATTTTCGATTCAGTATGATTTCTGTTCCGCTTGAATGGCGCAGATTTAGGGGGATTAACCCATCAAGTCCAAGCGACGCATCGTTACCGCGGTGTTGCCACCCCTGCTCGTTGATCCTCTCAAGGACCAAGTTCGTGTCTTCGACAGGCTGCAAAGACCTATTACTGCCTGGACCGACGTCAACCGTGGAATTGTCCGAAGGCGCTAAAATTGGTGGGCCGCTAGGAACGCCAGACAATTGCGTTGTGCTCAGGGAGCTGCCACTAACGTTCACATCCCGTGGATAAGCTACGTGGCTAAACCAAAGAAGATCGGGGGCTGTCGGCACGAGTCCAAAACCAAACTCAACCCAGCCTTCGCTCGTCCACAGATCGATGCGGATTTTGTCTCTGGAGCCTTTAGTAGCCAAATCGTCGTACCCGCCAAGGTCGATCGGCCATTGGTCTGCCTTTTCTGGATTTTCTGGCGTCAATGTTGCGTTCCGGGTTCCACTGTACAACTTCTGGCAATGTGCCAGCGCTGCCAGGGGGTGTGAGAACGAGGACTTTCCGGAACTATTTGGCCCAAGTAGCACCGTGAGCGGCGCTAATTTGAGCGTTACATCCCGGTATCCACGGAAATTTCGCAAACGGAGTGCTTGAATGCTCATGCCGCCGCTCCTACGTTCAGGAGAGACCGAGCCTGAACCACGTCCAGTTCATGCCAGGAGCCATTGGAGAGCCTGTAAACTGCCCATAACGTGGGATCAGCAGGGGCCTTGCCAAAGTTAGGTACGACAAGCGAGAGTCCTCCATCTGCCGTGACGATTGCATATCGGTCATCAGCCTTTGAGTGATATGCCTCCCCTGGGTGACTATGAACTTGGGCAATTAGGCGCAGACCTGTGTCGGCGAGCTTGCGGTTCAAGTCAAACAGTGCCCCTCCATCAACAAAATATCCGACACCGTCCTCGCTTTTGATAGGTCTTTGGTCGGGTACCACGGCTCGCGTTATCCGGGCATGGCTATGTGCAATTTCGCCTATCCAAAGAACCAGCCCTTCGCACTCGTGGGCCCCGAAATGCTGAAGAACCCGCAGCGTTGTTGCGATCACGTCGGGATCGATACTGATGCTGTGAACACTGTCTAAACGAATGGCACTCATCGCAGAAAAGCGTAACATATCGTCATCTCTTCCGCTTTGGTTAGGCTTGCTGTTATTGTGCGACGGCGTGTTCGGGAATCGAATTCATAAATACCCGCAGATATCCGAGGTTCCGCGACCAACTTGTAGTCTTGCTGCTTTTGCTAACTTGACGGCTATGGCACGATTAGCAGACGATCTGAACTTCTAGCGCTTAGGAAGGAAGAAACTTTGTGACCGTGGCACCGGCCCTTCTCCGTGAATATCCCTCGATGAACGATGGCCAGCGCGCAGTTGTGTCTCATGACGAAGGCCGACTGCTTGTGATCGCTGGACCCGGCTCCGGGAAAACGTTCAGCTTAGTGTTACGCACGATCAACCTTTTATTGCTCGGGAAGGCTAAACCGTCCGAAGTGCTAGTGTGCACTTTCACAGAGAAAGCCGCTTTTGAACTCCGCGACCGGATCGGATCGGTTGCCCGCAAAGTGAGCGAAAGGGCTGATCTTTCCGAGTTACGAGTTGGAACGATTCATGGCATCTGTAATCGATTACTGGAGGAAAATCGTCATCGCACTGCACTCGGCAACAACTACGAGACCCTAGATGAGCTAACCCAACTGCTCTTCATTTTCGACCACTTCGAAGAGATCGTAGGCCAAGAAGACAACGGCACGTATCTTGGTAGATGGAAGACGAAGTGGTCAACGATCGAAGAGGTCAGCAAATACTTCAACAAGATCACTGAAGAATTGGTAGATCCGATCGATCTGGGGAATTCCGCTGACACGTTCGCACAAGCGCTGAGTAAAGCGTATCTCGCTTATCGTCGGAAACTGTCTGAGAAGAACAAGATCGACTTCGGGCATCAGCAAAAAATGGTTCACGATCTTTTGCTTGATGCAGAATTCTTGAAAAGCATATCTAAGCACATACGATATGTGATGGTTGACGAATATCAAGACACAAACTATGTCCAGGAGCAGGTTCTCACAAAGCTGGCTTCAGGAACGGGCAATTTATGTGTTGTTGGGGACGAGGACCAAAGTTTATATCGATTTCGTGGTGCCACGGTAAGAAACATCCTTGAATTCCCGAGCCGTTTTCCCAACTGCCGAATTGAAAGGTTAACTATAAACTACCGTTCGCACGAAAAAATTGTGACCGGATATGACAAATGGATGAAGTCTGCTGACTGGACCAATTTATCTGGTCCATCGTTTCGATTTGACAAAACGATCGAACCAGATCCACACGCTGAATATCCGGAATATCCGGCTGTATTCGCTATTTGGGGCCGAGACGCTCAAGACGAAGGAAAACGCTTCGCGGATTTTGTGTCTTACCTCAAACAGCAGGACGTGATCAGCGACTATAGCCAGATTGCCCTCCTCCTGCACAGCGTGCGTTCTGATCGCAGTGGACCCTACATCGAAGCGTTAGAGAGCAAGGGCATTCCAGCATTTTGTCCTCGGGCGAGAGCATACTTCGACAACGAGGAGATCCGACTCATGGTGGCGTGTTACGCCGTCGTTCTCGGCTATTACGGCGATGGTCGAGGCACCGTGGCAAGCCAAGCGCAGCGCGAACTTGGGCTCTACATCGATGGCGGCCTTGTTGAACTCGGGAAAAAGTTTGGGGAGCCTCATCCCTTGGCTAATGCCCTCCAGCAATTCAACCAACAGATTGACGATTTGAAGGATGGGGAGAGCCTTGACCTGCGGCCTGCTGATTATCTCTACAGATTCTTGGCGCTTGAACCTTTCGCATCGCTCGTGAAGAATGAGAATAGAGCACGTAACCTGGCCATTCTGTCGCAACTCCTCAATATTTTTCAGAGCTACTACCATTACACGGTGGTCACCTATCGGAACCGGATATCTCTGAGGTTTCACCTCTTCAATAGCTTCTTGCGGCTGCTCCATGAGGGCGGCATTAACGAATATGAAGATCCAGATCAGCCTTTCCCAAAGGGCTACGTCCAGGTTATGACGATCCATCAAGCGAAAGGTTTGGAGTTTCCGGTGGTAGTTGTCGGCAGCCTGGACGTGCAGCTATCTAGCCCGAAGCAAGTAGATCGAGACCTGCAACCCTTCTATCATCGCAAGGCCTTCGAGCCCGAGAGTCGAATAACACATTTTGACCGAATGCGGCTTCACTATGTGGCTTTCTCGCGACCCGAGAAACTTCTGGTGTTGACCGCCGACAGTCAGCCGAAAGCTCACTTCGACTCGATTTGGCAAGGACTTCCGCAGTGGCCGTACGTGCAAAAGGAGCTTTTGGGCGCTCAACGATTCAACTTAAAGGAACGATTGAAGGTGAAACGATCTTACAGTTTTACCGGGGATCTTAAGGTTTATGAGACCTGCCCGCGCCAATATCAATTCTATCGAGAATATGACTTTACACCTTCGCGCTCAGCAGTGATCTTTTTTGGACTTCTTGTGCACCAAACTATTGAAGAAATTCACCGCATTGTTTTGGATGGGAAGCTTGCAACGCTCGGCGAAGCACGTATAGGCGAGCTATTCAATCGGACCTTCTATTTTCTTAGTTTGGCAGACGTGCGCCCCATCGGACGCGAGGCGCGAAAGGCGGCTCTTCGACAAGTGATGAATTATTTCTATCAGAATCAGGAGGAAATGAAGCGAGTCGTCGAGACCGAGGTCGATGTCTCGGTTGAGAAGGAAGGGTACATTCTAAATGGAAAAGTTGATCTATTGCTTGGCCAAGACGGCAAGTTGGAGCTCTTAGATTTCAAGAGTTCCGAGAGGCCAGAGGAGTCGAGCGATCTCCTGAAAGCGTATGAAAGGCAACTCTGTACCTACGCCCACATTCTTGAAAAACGGCACGGGAAAAGGGTTGAGCGGCTGTTTCTATACTGGACAGGCGAGGAGAAGAAGGCGACTGCCTTGATGGAATTCCCTTACCGCCCCGAACTCGTCGATCAAGCGGGTCGTTATTTCGATGAGGTTGTCCAGAGAATCGAGAACGAAGACTTCCGAGTATTGTCCATTCCCGACAGCAAGATTTGCAAAGAATGCGACCTAAAGCACTACTGCATTCACGACGGCCTGCTGCTTGACAGGAAAGCATTGGGTGTTTGAGAGAGCGCGGAGGAATGGTGGAGACAGGTAGTAGCTTTCTGTCGCAAGGCGTGGATTACCTGGGGTTTCTGGATGCTGAACTCCGGAACCTGCGGGGATACACGAGCCTCGCTCACGAGTTCCTGCAAAATGCCGATGATGCAGGAGCGCGCGAAGTAGTCTTCGACTTTAGGGAAGATGCCCTTGTTATCAAGAACGATCAATTGTTTTCGGACTGTGGACACGTGGTCGAAGAACGGGAGTGTCCTTGGAAGAGAGATTCCGCGGTAGGACATCGTTGCGATTTTCACCGCTTTAGACTTGTGGCGGGCAGAGATAAACGGGAGGATAGCGATACTATCGGTGCTTTCGGTATCGGTTTCATTTCTGCTTACCAGATAACTGACTCCCCGGAAGTAATGTCGGGCAATCGTCATTGGATTATTCGTCCAGAGAATCCAGAAGAGAACCGGATTGAGCAGCGACCCTACGCTAAAATTCGCGGAACCACGTTTCGCTTGCCGTGGGCATTTGAGCAGGATAGCGCTCTGCGCAAAGCGTTGAGCGTGGAGCATGTCACTCGTGATGGAATCAATCAATTCAGAGACGATCTTTCCCGTTCTCTTCCGACCTCCGTCTTGTTTCTTCGAAATATCAAAATGGTTGATCTGTGGGTTGAGGGTAGGCCACGCAAACGGGTTCAGCGGTCGCTCGAGGGCTGCCACCTGAAGGTTTGGGATGAGCAACAAAACTATGTGTGGCAAATGCTCGCGGGTAATTTTCAGACTGATGCGAGCCGGATAAGAGTGGAGTCTGGTAATCGGGTTGAATCGAAGCGGAAATCCGATGTGATGATCGCAATTCCGTCGATTGATAGAAATGCTCCAAGCTTGTTGTACGCGTACCTTCCGACTGAACATCAAACGGGCCTACCCTTTCACATAAACAGTGACTTCTTTCCCTCGTCGGACCGAAAGAGAGTGCTTCTCGATACAACGGATTATCAACAGCGATGGAATGAAGCGGCAATCAGAGCTGCCGCCAAAGTTTTCAGCACCAATTGTCTTGCTGTTAGAGATTTCCTAGGCGGGAAGGTGTTTTGGGGAGCGCTTGGGAAATTGGAACAGGTTGCACGCGAAACCGACGATCAGAAACAGAATTCGGCCTTCGGCGAATTCTGGTCGGCGCTGAAATTGCGCCTACCTGCCCTAGAGATTGTAAAAACTGCGGACGGAACATGGAAGAAACCTAGCGAGGCCTATCTTCTTCGAAGCAAAGATGAAGAGGAAGCTATTCCAGTGCTAGGAAAGATCGGCCTACCGATTGTCCATCCCGAACTGCGATTTGCCCAGAACTTGTTGATTCAATCCGAAGTGGGTGTGCGAGTTCTCAAGCTCCAAGATTTGGCGACCGCACTACGGAATGCTGGGCTGACGGAGCGGATGCCACTCGAATCAGCCCCAGCGTGGATTCAACAACTGGAGGGTAGAGAAAAGCTTGGCGCAGAGATCGAAGCCCTTCGCGAAGGGAGAGTTCATCATGCTGAGCAGGAAGTGGTGCTGCAAAACCTTCGTGAATGTTCGGTCGCAGTTGCTGAAAATCGGGAGCTGGCTCCGCCTATCGCTCTCCGCCGCGCATCAAGGGAAACGATTCAGGTCTTCGGACCAATTGAGAGTTCATCGTATTTCTTAGCCCAGGATAATCCTCAGGGAGTGATGGACCTTGTGTCGGAATTCAGTCCTGAAGATGGTTTGACCATCATAGAACGCCTGTCACCTGAAGTCTTGACTTCATCGTGGAGTCAGAATCCTGAAAGTTTCAAACGAATAATCGGCTGGTTTGCCGACCGTTCCGCGGCGATTCGCGGGGATCAGGCTTTGAAATCGCGTCTCCGAAAGCTCGCCATCTGGCCCTCGAGGGGGGCTCTTCATCCTTTGACTGAATTGGCTATACCCGGCGATTTCGAAGATCCTCTTCATCTCGCAAAGATTGTCGACATTGACTTGTTGAGAGGGTGCCGTGATTTTGTGATTGAGCTTGGCGTTCGATCTTTGACGCTGTCGAATTATGCTGTTTCTCAAGTTCCGCAAGCAGTGTCAAGCGATAAGGCAGTCTCACACGATGTGCGGCGGGCGTTACTGCAATTGCTCGCAACTCGGATGGGGGAATTCACTGGAGTGCCGGAAAGTCGCGCGAGGCTAGCCTCGTGTCCGCTAGCGGAGTGTACTGACGGAGTCTTTCGCGCACCGGAGGATGTTTACTTCAAGTCGCCGGAGGTTGTGGACCTTCTCGCCGATGACGTTCCAGTGGTTGTTGTTCCGAGCCAACATGAGACAGCCATAAGTCAGTTCCTCAAGTGGCTTGGTGTCTCAGAGAGACCTCGGCCTAGCGACCTCCTCACACAAGTCCGTTACCTCACGGAGGGCCCCGCCAACGGCGAGAGGCGATCGAAGATTCAGCGAATCTTCGCGTATTTAGGAAGACTTTGGAGTCGCGAGGAAGACCAAGATGAGTCTGGGTTTCGCGACCTAAAGGCGCCCGCTTGGCTGCCGGTCATTGGAGACGGGCGGAGTTGGTATGTGCCTAGCAAGGTTTATGCAAGTTATTCCAGGCATCTCTTCGAGACTCAAGGCGCGTTCCTAGATGTCTCGCCCTTTCAACAGGGTCTTGCAAGAGAGTTCATCCGATATTTGGGAATCGGGATCGATCCCACTCCGGTACAGGTTGTGAACCACCTCCTCGCATCCTCGAATGCGAAAACCGAAGTCAATCGTGCTGTGTACACGTTTCTCAGTCAGAAAGCAGATGATCGTGCAATTTTACGGCTTAGAGATAGAGAAAGCGTTCAACTATCGGGCGTAGGATTTGTGAGGCCCGATAAAGTTTTCTGGGGACCACATAGCTTTGGGCCTTTCCGATTTCAGCTGACGGCCGATCATGGTGAGTATCGTTCACTCTACGAGAGACTTGGAGTCCGTGAGTTGCCGGATGCCGAAGACGCAGTACAGGTTTTGCTTGAGGCCAGCGATGAATACGGGCAGAGGAATCTGCCGCTCGATGACGATGGTCTACAGGTCGTAATGCATTGTTGGAAACTAATCGAAGACGCGCTATTCAAGGGCTCACTAGACAAAGGCAGGCTGGGAGCCCTCAACGGCCGCAAGACTGTACCGGATGACAGACGTATCCTCCAAAGACCTGACCAACTATTCTTTGATGACCGGCCCGGACTTGCTGCCAAGTTCCAGAATTTAATTCAGCACAATGTCGTCGTACGCCCCCTGGGAGCCTGGCACGGCATGGAGGCAGCGGGAGTCAAGCCTTTGAGTAGAGCCGTTCAGTCGTCCCTTGTGGAATGTGAGGACGCAGCGGACGCAAGTGACCTGGCTAAAATATTACAAGAGCGCCGTGTGCTGATTGCGCGGGTGATCGACGCTCATCGAATCGATGAGACGGGGAAAAGCCTCGAATTATTGGACCGCCTAATCTTTGAGCGGGCTTCCGATCTCCAAGTAACGCACACACTGAGAGCATTCAACCAAGTAAGGACGACACTGCCGGAGGCAGTGTCCGTCTACTACGATTCGGACCAACTGACGCTTTACTTCCGTAACGACGTTCTTCCACCGTGGGCAGCTATCGCCAGGGAGTTAGCTTTTGCAGTTGTCCCTAACGTGGAGCCTGGTGCGATTTCTTCTGGTCTCAAAGAGGTGCTGAGTGCCGCGTCATTCGAAGAAGCGTCACAAATCCTGGACGAACTTGGTTATCCCGGCGTCGAAGTACGCTCGACCGCTGGAGTAACGAGCGCACCTGTTGGTGTCGGTGGAAGCGCACCTCCAGAACCGGGGGAGCAAGGTCAGCCTGCCACAGCAGAGCCGAATTATGACGCAAGTATAACGACAAGCCAAGCTGCACTCCAGGCTCTTGGAATCAGCACGAGCCCTGAACCCTTACCACCGGGGTTGGACAAAACGGAAGTCATTTTGAGCGGGGCTGGTAGAAGGTCACGAACGACTCGTGGAAGCCAACTGCGAACCTACGTGGCGCCACAATGTGACGGGAACAATTCCGAGATGGACGAGGAGGAAAAGCAGAGGAGGAGTTCATTGGCAAAGGCCGGTGTGAGGAGAGTGCTTGAGTACGAACAGTCTTCCGGTCGCAACCCTATAGAGATGCCTGCTAACTATCCGGGCTATGACATCGAGTCTCAGGCTCAGGATGGAGCCGTGATGAGATTCATCGAGGTCAAATCTGTTGCGGGCGATTGGAATCGCCGCGGTGTAGGCCTTTCTCGTGAGCAATTTGACCGTGCCTCCGAACTCGGAGACAAATTCTGGCTCTATGTCGTCGAGAACGCTGAGGAAGAACACTTCCACATCTATCGCATTCAAAATCCAGCGCAGAAGGCAAATCAATTTTTCTACGACGATGGTTGGACGAACCTTTCGGAAGACAATGCATCTGCGTATGTCCAACCGAACGTAGGAACTGAGGAATTGCCGCACACTGAAGCAACGTTTAGTACCGATTCTGAGGGGAGCGCAGAAAATGGCCAAAATTGAAGTCAGCAAAACTGAATTAGTGTGGCCAGGAAAGTACAACGAAGACGGCACGCTCAAGGAAGTGCCGCGCGTCAACTTACCCTTTCAGGTAATTGAAACTGTCAACGAAAGCCGGGCAACGCGCGAGGTGCAGAAAACGAAGAGCCTTGGCCTGTTCGATATCTACGAGGGCAAAGAGGGCGACACCTTCGACGCGGGATGGCGGAACAAACTCATCTGGGGTGACAACCTTTTGGTTATGGGTTCGCTGCTTGAGAAGTTCGCCGGCAAGATCGATCTCATTTACATTGACCCGCCGTTTGCCACGGGGGCGGATTTCTCGTTCACTGCCGCAGTCGGTGACTCAAACCTGGAATTAGCGAAAACACAATCTGCTATCGAAGAGAAGGTATACCGGGACACTTGGGGCGATGGCATATATAGCTACCTATCAATGATCTCGCAGCGTCTCTACCTAATGAGAGAGCTCCTGTCTGATCGAGGGGCAATATATGTCCATGTCGATCCACGGGTCAGTGAATTCGTCAGGCTCATCATGAATCCCATTTTTGGATCCGAGAATTTCCAGAACGAAATCGCATGGTGCTACGTGGGTGGCCGCGTTCCGAAGGTCGCATATGGCAGACGCCACGACACTATTCTCTTCTACTCCAAAGCTGATAAATGGATTTTCAACTGGGCGCAGGTGATGAAGCCGCTGAATCCTGAAGCGGCTGCCAAGTATAAGTATGAAGACGAAAAGGGAAGATACAGGTTGATGGGCAGGTGCCTTAAGGGAAGCCCAATACGCGCCGCCCGTGATGTGTCCGTTGACTGGGAAAAGAAGCACCCCGAACTCACCTACCGCTACTACATGAAAGAAGGCACGCTATGCCTAGATTACTGGGACGACTTGCCACCTATCAATCAGGCGTCAAGCGAACGAACTGGTTATCCGACGCAGAAACCAGAGGACTTGCTCGAACGCATTGTTACTGCTAGCTCGGAACCTAACAGCATTGTCGCCGACTTCTTTTGCGGGTCTGGTACCGCTTTAGTTGTTGCCGAGAAGCTCGGCCGACGCTGGATTGGCTGCGATCTCGGCCGCTGGGGTGTCCATGTCAGTCGAAAGCGCTTGCTCGGAACAGAGAACTGCAAGCCTTTTGAGGTTCTGAACCTCGGAAAGTACGAGCGCCAGTACTGGCAGGGCGTAACATTCGGCGAAAAGAAGGACAAGGCACTCACTGAGCAGGCACTCTACGAGTATCTCGCTTTCATCCTTAAACTATACGCCGCACAGCCGGTGGCGGGCATGGAGCACCTACACGGCAAGAAGGGCAAGGCAATGGTCCACATCGGCGCCGTGGATGCGCCAGTGACGATTGCCGAGATCGACGCTGCTGTGGACGAGTGCGCCAAGTGCAAGCAGGGCGAGTTGCACGTCCTTGGGTGGGAGTGGGAGATGGGTATCCACAACTTGATGGTGGAGGCGGCGAAGAAGAAAGGCATCAAGCTAGTGCCCCTTATTATCCCGCGTGAGGTGATGGAACAACAAGCCGCTGCCAAGGGCGACGTGCGGTTCTTTGAGCTAGCCTACCTAGAAGCCGAGATTAAGCAACCCAAGAAGCTCACTGCGCAGGTATCGCTCAAAGACTTCGTAATCCCCAACACTGAGCTGATCCCCGAAGAAGTGCGCAGCAAGGTGAAGAAGTGGTCTGACTACATTGACTACTGGGCCGTGGATTGGGACTTTCGCAACGACACCTTCATGCAGGGGTGGGTGGCCTATCGGACCCGCCAGGAGCGCAAGCTCCCACTCGTCTGCGACCCGCACAAATACGAGAAGCCGGGCAAGTACCGGATTCTCGTCAAGGTGATCGACATCTTCGGTAACGATACCTCTCAAGCCTTCGACGTGGAGGCGAAGTAGGCATGGCAAAAGCCGTCATCAGCTACGACAAGGACTTGCCCGAGATCGCGGCTCGCCGGCCATGGGAGAGACCCAATTCCTATTTGGTGAAGGACGACGCAGCAGCGACCGGCTGGCGCGAGGAAACCTCTGGCCGCCGCCCGAGCAGCTTGTTACTGGTTCCGAGGATTCGCACCGCGGTTGACGCTTGGCGTAATGAAGGTTACAAAGGCGCCTCGGAGGTCACTCGTCACCTTTTCCGGTACTGGTTTGAGGAGGACCACGAGGTTTCCGGCTTCGGTGTGCCCTTCCGATATTATTTCTGCCAGCGCGAAGCAATCGAGACCCTTGCGTGGTTGGTCGAGGTTGCGGCGAAGCGAGACGCACAAGTACTCATCAAGTCTTTCGCGACTATTTTCAAGAAAGATCTTCTGAGCGACAACATCGTGTTCCAGACTACGATGGATGGGCGGCGCCAGATACGCCGCTACGTGCCGGAACTAAATCGCGAAGGCGAGCAAGATCTCCCGCCCGAGGAACTACGTCGATACGCCTTCAAGATGGCCACGGGCTCCGGTAAGACCTGGGTGATGGCTATGGCCATCGTCTGGTCTTACTTCAACAAGAGGATGGTAGCTGCCTCTGATCTTTCATCCAATTTCCTCATCGTCGCGCCCAACGTCATCGTCTACCAGCGGCTGGAGAAGGACTTTGCAAGCAACCGCATATTCTATGAATTGCCGCTTGTGCCGCCGGAGTGGGGCAAATTCACACCGAAGGTGATCCTCCGGGGCGAGGCCACTGAGCCGGATCCATCAGGCAATTTGTTCCTCACGAACATACACCAGCTTTACGAGTCGCGGGAACAGGAGTGGACACCACAAAACGCAGTCGAAGCACTACTCGGAAAGAAACCCTCACAGGACCCCGCTGCTTCGAATCAAAGATCAATGCTTGAACGGGCAAAATCGTTGAAGGACCTCATGGTTCTAAACGACGAGGCCCACCACGTTCACGACGAGGACTTGGCGTGGAGCCAATCGTTGCTCGCTGTTCATCGCGCGCTGCCGAAGGGGCTCTCCGCGTGGTTGGATTTCTCAGCCACGCCCAAAGACCAGAACGGTATGTATTTCCCCTGGACGGTCTGTGACTACCCGCTCGCCCAGGCAGTGGAGGACCGCATCGTAAAAGCGCCGATCATCGTCACCAAGGAAGATGATTCCAAGCAGCCAAAGGAAGACCCAGAACATATAACAGCAGACAACGTGGCCGAGAAATATGCCTACTGGCTGCAGGCGGCGGTAAACCGCTGGAAGGACCACTATAAGGTCTACAAGCAGCTCGGACGCAAGCCTGTTCTTTTCTTGATGGCAGAGAAGAATATCTACGCTGACGCACTCGGCGAGTATCTGTGGAAGACAAAAGAATTCGGCTTCAAGGAGTCAGAGGTCCTAGTCATTCATACAGACTCCGAAGGTGAAATCACGAAGAAGGACTTGGAGAGGGCCCGAGAGGTAGCACGTGACATCGACCAGCCCCAGAACAAGACTAAGGCGATCGTAAGTGTGATGATGTTGCGCGAAGGCTGGGACGTACGCAATGTGACAGTGGTCCTCGGTCTGCGGCCATTTACCGCAAAGGCGGAGATATTGCCAGAGCAAGTGATTGGCCGCGGCCTGCGGCTGATGACAGAGGTGAGTCCGGACCGAACCCAGACTTTGGAAGTTCTGGGCACACGCAATCTCCTCCAGGTCTTGCGAGATCAATTGGAAGCCGAAGGCGTCGGCGTGGCGAGCACGAAGTCCGACCCGCCCCCACCAGTAATCATCTCGCCGGTGAAGGAGCGATTGGCCAATGACATTGCTATTCCCATCACCAAGCCCAGTCTAGTTCACGATGTGCGCAAGCTCTCGGATATGAATGTGACCTCCCTGGCGGCGATCTATGAGCAGGAGGACCTAACAGAGCAGTTCCGTGTGAAACTGAAACTGGAGTTCGCGACGACGGAGACTGAGGTGCACCATGCCAACATAACGGCGGGCGAGCTAACATCGGCGCAGGAATTGCTCGGCTCGATAACTAACAAGGTCATTGACCGCGCAAAGCTGCCGAACCGATTTGCGGAACTGTACCCAATGGTGCGGGACTACGTGGGTTTACGTTGTTTTGGCCGAACGGTCAATTTGGAGGAAAGCGCACTCCGATCCCACCTCGCGCGATTGGAACTACAGGAAGGAATAGCAAAGTACCTAGCGCGCAAGATCTCTGAATTAACCTTGGAACGGCTCGCAATTGAATTTGACAGAGCCGATTTCCACCTTTCCCAAACCAAGCCATTCAGTTGGCGGCGCAATTTGCCACCCCTCGTGGCCAAAAAGACCATCTTCAACTATGTCGCAACCTTCAATGACTTCGAGCGCCGGTTCGCTCAGTTTGTGGACGGCGCGAATGACGTGCTGCGCTTTGCGTCCCTTGGTACTACAGAGCAGGGAGAGTCTGGCACACAGTTCCGAGTCGACTATCTTAAACCCAGCGGCGCTATTGGGTTCTACCATCCTGACTGGGTGGTTGTGCAGAAGACCAGTCAGGGCGATGTTAACTGGATCATTGAGACCAAAGGACGCGTATGGGAAGGTACCACAGTGAAGGATGAAGCGATAAAACTGTGGTGCGAACGCGTGTCGGGCGCTACGGCGCACAAATGGGAATACCGACGGGTGGATCAGGTGGTATTTGAGGCATTCAAAGGAAAAAGCTTCACGGATATCATTGGGTTTACAAACGCATCAAATGATAGCTAACAGTCATTAACCTAAAGTAAAGGAATGAGGGGGCCTATTGGCGCCCCTCATTCGAACTGCCGGCTCTTAGGATTGTCTGTGCAGCGCTGAAAATCCGTGCTGCGGACTGATTCGGGATTTCCTTCTCACCTTGCAGCCAATGTTGAATGTAGCCGCGCGCGGCTTCTGCGCCGGGCAACACGAGCGACTCACAACAGATCAGAGCAACGGATTCAGCCTCTACTTCCCGGATGTTCCGGTCCATATGCTCTAAGTCCACAAGCTTTTGAGAACTCGTGTGGCCGAGGACGACGTGCGCTATTTCGTGCAAAGTGGTCTTGTGTGGAAGCGCCGCAATTGGGCTAACGGCTATCTCGCGGAGATGCGCGAAGCCCTGCACGTTGCCGTTGATTTCATCGAATGGGATGCGGCTGATGTCGAGCGATTGCAAGGCGGCGTCCAGGTCGAAGCCGGGGATCGGCTGCTCGTAAGGTGTTTCCCCCTCGGTCTGCGCCAGAACAAACCAATAGCTACGGAAAACGAAGCATTGACGCATCTCTTCCTGACTCTCTTCGCTTCCTTCGGTTGTTTCCGGTGCTGCTTTGCCGGCAATGCGCTTTTTGTAGGTCACGGGCATGCAGAGGCAGAGGCCCTTTTCTCCCTTGCGCACTTGCCGTTTGAGGGTTAGCCAGCCCTTGTAACTATTGAGCGGTCCCGGTTCGATCTTCCGGCTGATGCATTGTTCGAGGGCGAGAAGTGCATTTCCAAACGAGTAGTTATGAAATGCGGTGTAAGCAGCGAGAAGTTTTCCCGGTGTGTTCACTGCGCTGTGCAGCAATTCAGCCCAACTTGCATGATCTTTTGTATTCGTCATTGTTGTTTCTCCTTTTTCTCTTTTCGAGCGGTTTTGCTGCTCGAAAAAAGAAGCAAATTCCCTTCATAGCGGGCTCATTGCGAACGGGCGCGCGCGCCGTCAAGGGCGGCGGGGTATGCCGTTCATTGGAGAAAAGCGGAAACCCTTGACGGAAGAAGCGCGGGACCGGGCGCAGCCTCTTGCGGAGAAGGGAATTTGCGGTGGAACTGTTCTAATCGCGGAGGTAGATCAGTGCTAGTTTCTTAGAGATTTTGCGTGGCGTTTGACCTGCTGCACGTATCCGTTAGTGAGTCCGGCTGTAGGAGATCCTGTGTTGTAGTAAGAAAGAGCGGAATCGAGAGCGGCGAAGCCTTCACCCTGGATTCGAGCTGTTGTCGTATACGTGGCAGAAAGAAGCGCAGCACCTGAACGGAGATTAGTGCAAGGGTCAAACAGTTGTTCAGCGGTGAGATGCAAATGCGCAGCGTGCTCGCTGTTCACCTGGAGCAGCCCAATGCTCACGGTGATGCCTTGCCCGAGGAGCCATTTGGTCCACGCTACTGCCTCTTCGAGCGATGCAGGCTGTCTTTCAAGGGTGATGGTGGCGCCATTCCATCCCTGGCGTCGGGCGAGCTGGTGGGGACGGTTGATGCTGAGGGCGTAGGGGTAAAGCGCAGACTCAGTGCGGGCGATAGCTTCGAGGGTGCTGACCGGGACGTTCGCCGCACAGGTTTGGGCGAGCGTTTGAAACGAAGTAGGCGAAATCTTTGTGTTGGGGTTCGCCGTTCGTGTTTGTGCACACGAAGCCATACCGG
>Ga0210407_10000810_pt1 | contig 32413 bp, 23 predicted proteins | sample IncBWC27MmetaG_FD_150860 | JGI IMG/M metagenome (GOLD analysis project Ga0210407, IMG submission 150860) | Forest soil microbial communities from Barre Woods Harvard Forest LTER site, Petersham, Massachusetts, United States - Inc-BW-C-27-M | ecosystem: Environmental > Terrestrial > Soil >...
GGAATGCTGGGAGTGACCTTTTTCGGGCTCATGTTGACCCCGCTGTTCTACGTCCTGGTTCGCAAGTTTTCGGCGCGTCCGCGTACCCAGGCCACCGGCACTGCTGCACCCCTTCTCGAGCGCCCAGCGTTCAGCGATGAAACCGGTTGATTACACCTTAGGATTTGAAATTCCTGCCATGAATAAATTTATTGCGACTTTCTCGGCAACACTTCTCTTGGCCGCCTGTGCCGTCGGCCCCAACTATCGCGCGCCGCAGATCGCGCCGGCGGTCGTGCAGAACGCGCAGTCGACCGCGTTTGTGACGCAGACGCCCGAGGCGCTTTGGTGGCAGCAGTTTGATGACACTGAGCTCGATACCCTGGTGCGCCGTGCGCTTGGAGCAAATCTGGATCTGCGCTCCGCGTACGATCGCGTGAGAGCCGCCCGCGCGGTCTTCGTTGAGAGGAATTTCGACTACGCGCCGCACGTCCAGCTGGACGGCAGCTACACGCATTTCGATCAGCAGCAGCCCGGATTTGGCTCCGGCCGCATCAATGCGCAAAGCGACAGTCTAGGGTTTGATGCGGCCTGGGAAATCGATCTGTTCGGCCATGTGCGCCGATCGGTTGAGGCAGCGCGCAACGACTTGGGCGCCGAGCGCGCCAACTATGAAGATGCGCAAGTGACCGTCGCTGCCGAGGTGGCGCGCAATTACTTTGAGCTTCGAGGCGCCCAGAAACGTCTTGCCGTGGCGCGAGAAAACCTGGCCACCGAACATCAAACCCTCGAGCTCACGCAATTGCTCGACGAGTCCGGCCGCGGCTCGGAACTCGACGTGCAACGCAGTCGCGCCCGCCTCAAGGCCACAGAGGCCACGATTCCGCCGCTCGAGGCCGCCGAGAAACAGGCAGGCTATCGGCTGGCTGTGCTGATCGCCGAGCGGCCGGGACAACTGGATGAGGAGCTTCGCCCGGCGGCGATTGCAACTTACGCCAAGGCGCTTCCCATCGGCGACACCACCCTGCTGCTGCGTCGCCGGCCCGATGTGCGTGCCGCAGAGCGCCAGCTCGCCGCGGCGACGGCGCGGGTAGGCGTGGCGACGGCCGACCTCTTCCCCCGCGTCAATGTGACGGGTTTCGTTGGATTCCTCTCGGGAGACGTCGGCAGACTGTTCGGCACAGGCGCCAACGACAACGCCCGCGCGTGGTCCATCACGCCCACCGTGAGCTGGGCAGCATTCGATATTGGCTCGGTGCGCGCGCGCCTGCGCGCAAGCCAGGCGCAATCGGACGCCGCGGCGGCCAATTACGAGAAGGTGGTGCTGACGGCGCTCGAGGACACTGAAAACAGTTTCGTCGCCTATAGCTCCGGGCAAGCGCAACTGAAGAGCCTGAACGAGCAGGCGCAAGCATCGCGGCGCGCCGCGGAGCTCGCCGAAATTCAATATCGTGAGGGGGTTGCGGACTTCCTCGTGCTGCTGGACGCGCAGCGCACGCAGCTCGACGCCGAGGATTCCGTGGCGCAGGCCGAAACCGCCGTGAATGTCTCTGTCGTCGCCATCTACAAAGCCCTGGGCGGCGTCGGTCAACCGCTGAGCGGTGAGCCAGCGGTGAAGGTGGCGCGAATACCATGAAAGCGCGCATCGGCACCGCCATGGGCCCGTACTGGGGAAGCGTCGTTCAAGCCATGGATGTCATCGCTACGATCGGCGCGCTCGGTGCCATCGGCGGACTGCCTGCGCTTTTGAGCGCGGTCACGCACTACGCCCGCCGCGCGCTGCGCGATAAGGAGTGAATTCCATGCAACGACGACACATGATTGCGGCCGTGCTCAGCGCGGCGAGCCTGCTCCTGCTGGGGTGTGCGCCGCTCGTCATTCGGGAAGCGAAATCGCCGGCTCGAACCGATGCGCCGAATGCGATTCGCACGCTGGGCAGCGATGGGCGATTCTCGACCTTGTCTGCGCAGAGCGTCGCGCAGCGGCTGCATGCATTGCGCGCGGATGAGCCTGTCAACATCCTGGCACTGTCCGGGGGTGGCGCCGACGGCGCATTTGGCGCGGGTGCCGTGGTCGGCCTTACGCGCTCAGGATCACGGCCGCAGTTCTCCGTGGTCACCGGCGTGAGCGCCGGCGCACTCATCGCCCCCTACGCTTTTCTGGGTCCGGATTGGGACGGTCAGCTCATCGATATCTACACGACGGGGCGCGGAGAACACTTGCTGCAGTCCCGCGGGTTGGGGGCGCTGTTTGGCTCCAGCGTGTATCGCGGCACGCCGCTCAAAGAACTGGTTGACCGATACGCCACCAATGCGCTGATTCAAGCGGTGGCGCGCGAGGCGGCAACGGGGCGACTGCTGCTCGTGGCCACCACCGATGTTGGCACCGGAGAGCCGGTGGTGTGGGACTTGGGATCAATTGCGATGAACGGCGGCCCTGGCGCAAGAGCGCTGTTTCGAGATGTCTTGGTGGCCTCCGCCAGCGTACCGGGAATGTTCCCGCCGGTCGTCATCCGCGTCCAAGAGCAAGATGCGCTCTACGATGAGGTTCATGTGGACGGAACGATCACGGTGCCGTTCTTCGTTCCCTTGGCTCTGGCCGAGGCGCCTAAAAATGCCATCGGCCGCTCGCGCGGCGCGACGGTGTACGTCATCGTCGATGGACGGTTGAGCGAAGAGCCCCTCGCGATACCGCTGCGCGTAAAGGCGATTGTATCGCGCAGCGTTTCCGCGGGACTGAACCATATGTTGAGGACGACGCTCGAGCTGACCGCAACCAACGCAGAACTGCAGGGCGCAACGCTGCAGTACGCGGCGATACCCAACAGCTACCCGAACGTGGCGCCGTTTGATTTCCATGCCGAAACGGTGCGCTCCCTGTTCCGGTACGGCTATGAGTGCGCGGAATCCGGCCGGTTGTGGATCTCGGCAAGTGCCGGAGCCGGTCAGATCACCCAATGTCCGGTCGATGCCGAGTCCATGAGGCGTTTCGTTTCGCGCTGATTTTTGAAGCCGCCCATGTCGGCGCCGGCTCACGATTCGATCTCAGCCATTGGCGGAGATCCGAGCGGCAACGTGAAATTCACGGTCGCTCCGCCCCCGGGTCGGTTGAATCCCCTGATTTTTCCGCCATGCGAGTCGATGATGGCCCGGCAGATCGCGAGGCCCAAGCCGACTCCCGGTGTCGCCGATTCACGCTGCCCACGGGCAAATTTCTCGAACACTGCGTCCTCACGGCCGGGCGGCAGCCCTGGGCCATTGTCTGAAACCGAAATGCTCAGCTGATCGGCGAGAACCTCAGCGGAGACCGTCACGGTACTCCCGGCAGGCGTGTACTTCGCCGCATTCTCGAGAAGGTTGACCAGCACGCGCTCGATCAAGAGGGCATCGAATCGCACCAGCGGCAGGTCGCGAGGCAGGCGTATGTCGACGTGGTGTTGTTTCAGAATGCTGCGAGTCGCCTCGAGTGCGGTACCGACGACTTCCTCGAACTGCTGCCACTCGAGATTCAGCTTCACACCCCCGCTCTCGATGCGCGCCATATCGAGCAGGTTGCTCACGAGTGCACTCATGCGATGCGCCTCCTCGGTGATGGCTTCCGCGGTCTCTCGTTGCGCCGTCGACAAGTCGGGTTTCGTAAGGCATAGCGACTCCGCCAGGCCGACCAGGACCGTGAGCGGCGTGCGCAAATCATGCGAGAGCGCGGCGAGCAGTGAGTTGCGCAAACGCTCCGATTCCATGCTGACCAGAGCACTCTGAGCCACGCCCACATAGTGCACGCGCTCGAGTGCGATCGCGATCAGCGCGGCAAAGGTATCGAGCAGCTGCCTTTGCTCGGGAATGCGCAGAAGCCTGCGATTATGGGCTTTCACGGCGAGCACGCCGCGGGCGCGGGTCGGGGCGCGCAGCGGGATATACAGAACATCACTGCCGGGCAGCGTATCGGTGCTGAAGCCCGCAGGCTGGCCTCGGTCAAACGCCCATTGGGCAATCCCGATCTCGATGGCGAGTGGCCTGTCGGCGGAGATCGGGCTCACGCCGGCTGTTGGCAAGACGACCTGCCCGCGCGGGTCGGGCAGCAATATGGCGGCGCTTGCGCGAAAGGTCCGCTCGATGGATTCGCGGCTGATCTTGATCACTTGATCGATTTGCATGGCGCCCGATAGGTCACGGGCGATCTCGTAAAGCGATCCGGCGCGCTCCTCGCGGTGCGCGGCGACGCGCGCCTGAAACCGCAAACCCGCCGTGAGCTGCCCGGCGATCAGGCCGACCGCCAACATGATGAAAAACGTGAGCAAATACTGAACGTCGCTCACGGCGAACGAGAAGCGGGGCGGCACGAAAAAGAAATCAAAGGCGGCCACATTCAGGACAGCGGAAAGCGCCGCCGGTCCCCTTCCCAATCGCACCCCCACCAAGACGACCGCCAGGATGAAGATTGCCACGATGTTCGAGCGATCAAAATGCGCGGCAAGCGGCATCGATACTGCGGTTACCGCGATGCAGGCGAGCAGCGCCCATAGGTAGCGCAGCTTTTTCGCCCTTCGCCGATCACTGAGTTCGGTGCCCGCATCGCTCAAGAATGAGGCAGCGTTTCTTACCGATTCATTTTGCACAGGGCCTGGGGCGCGGCCAATCTCGATCAAATCAATGTCCGGCGCCAGCAGAGCCAGCTTTTGCCCGCTGGATCTTTGCCAAGGCCACAGATTTCTGGCCGGATCACGGCCAATCACGAGTTTCGAGAAGTTGTGGCTGCGCGCGTAGGCGACGACGCTCTCGGCCACCTGTGCGTTTGCAATCACCGCGGTGGTTGCTCCGAGTTCCTGGGCCAGGCTCAACGTCGCCAGAATTCGTTCGCGCCGCGCCGAAGACAGGCGCTGCAGCGCCGGAGTTTCGACATAGATGGCGTGCCAGTCGGCATTCAGTTGACTTGCGAGACGCGCCGCGGCGCGCACCACGCGCTCGGCCCCGGGGTCGGGGCCGACACAGGTGAGCAGTGCGGTGGCGGTTTTCCACACCGAGTCGATGGCCCGATCCGCCCGGTAGGCTTGGACATCCCCTTCGACCCGGTCCGCAGTGCGCCGCAGCGCGAGTTCGCGCAGCGCCATGAGGTTGCCCTTCCGAAAGAAATTATTCGCGGCGTGCTCAGCCTGCGCTTCCATGTATACCTTGCCGGCTTTCAAGCGCGCCAGCAGTTCTTCCGCGGGAATGTCGACGAGAACCACCTCATCGGCCGCATCAAACACCGTGTCCGGCACGGTCTCCCATACCCGCACCTGGGTGATGCCCCCCACCACATCGTTCAGACTCTCCAGATGCTGAACATTCAACGTGCTGAAGACATCGATGCCGGCGCCCAGCAGTTCCTCCACATCCTGCCAGCGCTTCGGATGCCGCGCGCCCTGCACATTGGAATGCGCGAGTTCATCCACCAAAATCAGTGCCGGGTGGCGCTGCAGCGCCGCGTCGATGTCAAATTCGGAAAGCTCATTCCCTCGGTAGGCAATCACCTTGCGCGGCAGGACCTCAAGGCCTTCCAGCTGCGCCGCGGTTTCCGGACGGCCATGAGTCTCCACCACACCCACCAGCACATCCCGGCCGTCCTGTTTGAGCTTTCGCGCTGCCGTCAGCATGGCGTAGGTCTTGCCGACGCCCGCCGAGGAGCCGAAGTAAATCCGCAACTTCCCGCGCAGCGATTGCGCCTCTTGCCGCTGGACTCTTGCCAGCAGCTGATCAGGGTCGGGGCGCGGCGGTCTGGTATTCAAGATCAGCCGTCACCGCGCGCCGTCCAGCCCCAAGTTGAGCATCAATACGTTGACGCGCGATTCGCCGAAGATGCCCCACTGGGGACCTTTGACCTGAGCGAGTACCTTCTCCCGCAATTTTTCAGGATCAAGGTGCCGTATTCGCGCCACGCGCGCCACTTGATAGAGCGCGGCCGCCGGGCTGATTTCAGGATCGAGCCCGCTGGCGGAGGCCGTGACGAGGTCCACCGGAATGGGCAGCGCATTATCCGGATCGGCCGTCTTCAAGGCATCGATCCGCGCCTTGACCGCTTCAATCAATGCGGGGTTCGTCGGCCCGAAGTTAGATCCACCGGAGGCACTCGCATTGTTCGGCATGGGAGAAGTCGCGGACACTCTGCCCCAAAAGTATTTTGGATCCTGGAAAGATTGAGAAATCAGCATGGAGCCGACCACTTTATCATCCCGCACAACCAAGCTGCCTGACACCTGCTTTGGAAACGCGATTTTTCCAATGCCCGTCACGAGCAACGGGTAGACAACGCCGGTGAGGAGCGTCAGCAGCGCGAACAACACCAACAAGGGACGTAGCATCGTTTTCATTCGCTTACCTCTAGACCAATCGCAGCGTCGTCAGCGCCATGTCGATGAGCTTGATTCCGGCAAACGGCACCACGATGCCGCCGACGCCGTAAATCAACAGATTGCGCCGGAGCAACGCGGCGGCGCCCAGAGCGCGATACCTGACACCCTTGAGTGCCAGTGGGATCAGGGCGACGATGATCAGCGCGTTGAAGATGACCGCGGAAAGAATGGCCGAGTTGGGGCTGGTCAGGCGCATGACATCGAGCGCGGCCAACTGAGGATAGGTGGTCGCGAATGCGGCGGGGATGATGGCGAAGTATTTCGCAACGTCATTGGCGATTGAAAACGTCGTCAGTGAGCCGCGAGTGATCAACAGTTGCTTGCCGACTTCGACAATCTCGATCAGTTTGGTGGGATTGGAATCGAGGTCGACCATGTTGCCCGCCTCTTTGGCCGCTTGAGTGCCGGAGTTCATGGCGACGGCGACGTCCGCTTGCGCCAACGCAGGCGCGTCGTTCGTGCCATCGCCCGTCATGGCCACCAGCCGCCCTTCGGTCTGATACTGACGGATGAGATTCAGTTTGGCTTCCGGGGTTGCCTCCGCCAGAAAGTCATCCACCCCCGCTTCGGCCGCAATGGCCGCCGCCGTCAAGCGGTTATCCCCCGTGATCATCACGGTGCGGATGCCCATGCGGCGCAGCTCGCCGAAACGCTCCTTGATTCCCCCCTTGACGATGTCTTTGAGCTCCACGACTCCCAAGACGCGGCCACCGTCGCTCACCACCAACGGGGTACTGCCCTTGCGCGCAACCTCGTCGACGGATTGAGCGACTTTCGCGGGAAACGTGAATCCTTGCGCCTCGATGTAATGGCGCACCGCTTGAGCCGCACCCTTGCGTACCTCTCGGGTGCCCAGATTGACGCCGCTCATTCGCGTTTGCGCCGAAAACGGCACGAAGGTCGCTTCAAGCTGCCCGAGGTTTCGTTCCCGCAGATTGAAGCGCTGCTTGGCCAGCACGACGATGCTGCGGCCCTCGGGTGTTTCGTCCGCCAGCGAGCTCAGCTGCGCCGCGTCGGCGAGTTGCTGCTCCGTCACACCCTCCGCCGGTATGAATGCGGCCGCTTGTCGATTGCCGAGTGTAATGGTGCCAGTCTTGTCGAGGAGCAGCACATCCACATCGCCCGCGGCTTCAACCGCGCGCCCCGATGTCGCAATCACATTGGAGGCCATCATGCGGCTCATGCCCGCGACGCCGATGGCGGACAACAGCCCGCCGATGGTGGTTGGAATCAGGCACACCAGGAGGGCCACCAACACCGTGATCGTGACCGGCGCGCCGAGCTTCGCCACGGCGACACTGAACAAGGAGAACGGCAGCAGCGTTGCAGTCGCCAGCAGGAACACCAACGTCAGCGCGATGAGCAAAATCGTCAAAGCAATTTCATTCGGCGTCTTCTGCCGCCTGGCACCTTCGACCATCGCGATCATGCGATCGATGAAGGCCTCGCCGGGGTTGACGCCGACGCGAACGATCAACCAGTCGGAAAGCACCCGGGTGCCGCCTGTGACGGCGGAAAAGTCGCCGCCTGATTCGCGCACCACGGGGGCAGATTCGCCGGTGATCGCGCTCTCATCCACCGACGCGACGCCCTCCACCACCTCGCCGTCCGCCGGAATGACGTTGCCGAACTCGACCAGGAAGAAATCCCCTTTTCGAAGTTCCGTGGCCGGGACCGGCACCCAATTCGATCCGAATTTCGGCACCTGCAACTTTTTCGCCGTCGTCGTTTGCTTCAAGCCCCGCAGAGATGCCGCCTGTGCCCGGCTGCGGCCTTCGGCCAACGCCTCCGCAAAATTGGCAAACAACACCGTAAACCACAGCCACGCAGCAATCGCCAGGATGAAGCCCGCGGGCGCCTCGCCCATCCCGCGCAGCGCTTGGAAAAATAGAATCGTCGTCAAAATGCTGCCGACATACACCACGAACATGACGGGGTTACGCAGCTGGGTCAAAGGCGCGAGCTTGCGGAATGAATCGGCGATCGCCGGCCCGACGAGCTTTGAATCAAACAGGCGCAAGGATTTACGAACCACGACTTTTTACTTCCTTCAATGAATCGCGTACAGCTGCAGATGTTCGATCACCGGCCCGAGAGCCAGGGCCGGCACATAGGTCAAGGCGCCGACCAGCACCACCGTGCCGACCAGCAATGCGACGAATAGAGGCCCGTGGGTCGGCAGCGTGCCGGCCGTCGGTTCAATGCGCTTCTTCTTGGCCAGCGAGCCGGCGATCGCCAGCACGGGTACGATGAAGGCGAAGCGTCCGAACCACATCACCACTGCCAGGAGCGAATTGTAGAAAGGCGTATTGGCGGATAAGCCCGCGAAGGCACTGCCATTGTTGTTGGCAGCCGAGGAGAGCGCGTACAAGACTTCCGAGAACCCATGCGCTCCCGGATTGAAGATGCCGAGCCGCCCCGGCTCCGTCATGACCGCGATCGCGGCGCCGACCAGCACCAGGAACGGCGTCACCAGAATGACGATCGCCGTCATTTTCATTTGGAAGGACTCGATCTTCTTGCCGATGTACTCGGGCGTGCGCCCTATCATGAGGCCCGCGATGAATACGGCCATGATGGCAAAGATCAGCATGCCGTAAAGGCCTGATCCCACGCCGCCGAAGACCACTTCTCCGAGTTCGATCAGCCACATCGGCACGAGCCCGCCCAGGGGCGTGAGGGAATCGTGCACGGCGTTGATGGCGCCGCAAGACGCCGCTGTCGTAATCGTTGCAAACAACGCCGAGGCTACGATGCCAAAGCGCGTCTCCTTGCCTTCCATGTTGCCGCCCGCCTGCAGTGCGCTGTGGGCCTGGTCCACCCCCAGTGCGGCAATGGCGGGATTGCCTTGTTGCTCGGCCCACGTCGCCACTACGGCCATGAAGAGAAAAATCACCGTCATGGCGCCGAGAACTGCCCAGCCCTGTCGAGAATCCCCGACCATGCGTCCGAACACGAAACACAGCGCCGCCGGAATCAAGAACATCGCGAGCATCTGGAAAAAATTACTGAGCGGAGTCGGGTTCTCGAAGGGGTGCGAAGAATTCGCGTTGAAGAATCCGCCGCCGTTGGTGCCCAACATTTTGATGGCTTCTTGCGAGGCCACCGGACCCATCGCCAGCGACTGTGTTTGTGTGGTGAGCGACTCGGTCACGGCATTGCCGAAGCCATCCTTGAGCGGCGTGCCGTCCGCATCGAGCTTCGGATTCGCGTAGGTGAGGCTTTCCAGAGTGGTGGCCTGTTTGTAGGCGTCGAAGTTCTGAATGACGCCTTGCCCCATGAACACGACCGCTAAAATGGTCGCCAGCGGCAGAAGAATGTAGAGGGTGCTGCGGGTCATATCGACCCAGAAGTTGCCGATTCCCTGGGCGGAACGGCGTGCGAAGCCGCGAATCAAGGCGAACGCCACGGCGATGCCGGTGGCCGCGGAGAGGAAATTCTGCACCGCGAATGCGACCATTTGCGTGAAATAGCTCATGGTCGATTCGCCGGCGTATCCCTGCCAGTTCGTATTGGTCACGAAACTCACGGCCGAATTGAAGGACGAATCCGGCGAAACGTTGACCAAGGCTTGAGGATTCAAGGGGAGCCAGAATTGCAGCCGCTGGATCGCGAAGACCACGAGCGCACCCAGTGCATTGAAGAGCAGCAGCGCGATCGCGTACTGCGTCCAGGACATATCCTTTTCCTGATTCACTCCGGCCGCGCGGTACAGGAATCGCTCCACGGTTCCGGCCGGCCCGCGAATCTCGGCCCCGTCCGCGATTCTGGCAATATAAATGGCGAGCGGATAGGCGATCGCAACCAGGACGATCACGAACAGGCCAATCGTAAACCATGCCTGTGCAGACATTTACAGATCCTCAGCGCGAAACAGCGCGACCACCAAGTAGATGAGCAGGGCCACCGCGACGGCCCCGCTCAACGCATATGCCCATGTCATTTCTTGCGCTCCAGCGCCGCGCAGCCGGCGACCAGCGCCAGCGTGAACAGCAGGAATCCGACGATGATCAACACGTAAACGATATCCACGGCTTGCCTCCGCCTTTGCCAACCAAGTGCAACGTTAGAACTTGACCATCACACCGGCGCCGACGACGACTTCGCGCGTCCGAAGATCCGGAAACCAATCATTCGCACTGCAGTTGCCGGTGGTGGCATCGGATCCGCCGCCGACGCAACTCGCGGGCGCGCCGTTGTTGCCGCCTGGAGGTGTCACGCCGCCGGATCCGGACCAGTACGGCACACTCGAATGCCTGAACGTCGCCTCGGTCCACCACGTGATCCAATCCTTGGGCATGTACTGCAGATTCAGCTGCGTGTCCCACTGATAGAGCTTTTGTCCGGGCTGCTGGGTGAAGTAAGGCGAACCGCTTGCGGCCGTCGCGCCGTTGATCGGCGGGGTGAGTGCCAGATAGCGACCGGGGTTGTTCATGAAGCCGCCGCCAAGGGTCACGGCGTACAGGTCGTTGTGGAACCAGGCGCGGTTGTAAAGCATCATGCCGAAAAAGTTGTCCTTGTTCGGTCCGTGCGTACAGTTGATGCCGCCGCCGTACTGGCAACCGATATCGACCGTGTAACTGAACGCCATCTTCGACAAGCCGGCGCCGCCATTGCCGTGCGCGTCGTAGTACTTCACCAGGATGCTGTCGTCCTCGTGGATGCGTTTTACCTTCGAGTAGTCGATGGGCTGTCCCGCTCCCACGAAAGATCCCGCCGCGGCATTCCCGTAACCGCCATTCTGCGGCTGGCAGAGCGTGTCGACGGTCCCGCGGCCGGCGCCGCCGCTGGTTTGGCAGTTCAAATTATCTTGACCGATGGAGTAGCTGTTGAAGACCAGCTTCAACGAGTCGTTGGGCATCCACAATATCTGGCCGCCGAAGCCCGGCTTGCTGTTGAACTTGGCATAGGACTGCCAGCCGTTGATGAGCCAGGGCTCGATCTTCAAATTCTGTGTCGGCCACCATTGCACGCGCAGGCCGTTGAAAAACCACGGCGTATTGGATGATACGAATGAGGGCTGGTAGGTCCAGTTGTCAAAATTGTAGTAACTGAATAATCCGATGTACGACACGAACACGCCGGCATCGACATTCAGGCCGTGGTTGACGTCGAAGTGATATCCGGCGTTTGCCTCCGAGAAGTAGCGGTAGGCATTTTGTAGATCCCATTGGCCCACCGCGGAACTCGCATCGTTGCGCGGCGTGGTGGTCGCGAACATGCCGAACATCGACAGAAATCGGGCTCGCACATTGTCCCAGTGGAAATCACCGCCCAGGCTCACTTGTTCGATCTGGAATTCTCCGGACCTGAACTCCTCAGTGGATCCTACGATGGTGTGGTCGTGCGGGTGATTGAGGCTTTGCAGATAGTTTATGTCGAGACGGATTTCGGGCGTGAAGAACTTCGTATCGAACACCGGCGCTTTTTCACGCGACGTGCCGTTCATCCAGCCGACATAGCCGATCCCGGCCCACGGGGTTTTCAAGTCGACTTCGGGGGCGGGATCCGGCGCCTGCAGCGCCTCAGGTACCGTCGGCGCAGGCGCCGAAGCCGCCGGAACTGCGGCCGGCGCAAGTGCCAGCGCGGGTGCCGGCGCAGCCTTTACGGGAATGTTCATGACGATGTCGCGTCGCGCCGGTTTGCCGGCGAGTACATTGACAGCCGGCAGCACAACGTCCGGAAACCCTTCCACCATCGTCGTCAGGGACCAGGAGCCGGGAGCAACGTCGGCAAACGAGTAGACACCATCGCTGCCGGAAATCGTCGAACGAATGCCGCCGCCCGTGCGCACGGCCGTGACGGTTGCCCCGGCGATGGGAGCTTTCGCCGCATTGGTCACGACACCGACGATGGTCCCTGCTGATATCGCGTTGTTCGGCGCACCGATCTCGTCCGCGGAAGCCAGCGGCGCTGCGGCAACGATTGAGACGATCGACAAGACCAAGGCTTTCAGAACGTTGTTTGCTTTCATCATCGCCATTTCCTCTCATCCTCATTCCACGGTTCAGGCAATGCGCCCCCGTAGGGCGCAGATTTGTCGGCGCTCACTCTAGAGAGCCCGATGTAAAGACACTGTTGTATTCGGCGTGCGCGCCGTAAAAATGGAGTAAAAATGCCGGGCGATCGCTTTGGGCCGATCGGCTTCAGTCTCTCGGTTGCTGCACCAATCGATAGCCCACCGCCGTCTCCGTCAAGATGTGCCGGGGTTGGGCGGGGTCGGACTCCACTTTGTGACGCAAGTGGCCCATGTACACCCGCAGGTAATGGCCATCATCGACGTGCGCCCGCCCCCACACTTCGCTCAAGATTTGGCGGTGCGTCAGCACCTTGCCCTCGTTGGCCGCCAAGAAACACAGCAGGCGATATTCAATCGGCGTCAAGTGGATCAAATTCCCGTTCTTGCGTACCGTTCGCGCATCTCTATCGAGGCTGACATCGCCAAAATTGAAGGTCGTCGGCATGACTCCCGCGTCCCGGTGCCGGCGCGAAGCGGCACGCACGCGGGCCAAGAGCTCGCCGACGCCGAAGGGCTTTGTCAGGTAGTCATCGGCCCCTGCGTCCAATGCAGTGATTTTGTCGTGCTCGCTCACGCGAGCCGACAGGACCAGTACGGGGGTGCTGGACCAGCCGCGCATATCGCGCAGAAAATCCATTCCGTCGCCATCAGGCATTCCAAGATCTAGAATGACGAGATCGGGCTTGCGAACGCTCGCCTCCGTCAAGCCCTGCCGCAGCGTCTCGGCTTCATGCACGATCCAGCCTTCTCGCTCCAAAGCGGTCCGGACAAAGCGCCGAATTTGCCGTTCATCCTCGACCAGAAGCGCAATGCTGGGATCGGCCATTTTGGAGCTGCCCGGTTGGCGGTCTGACTAGCCTAGAGCGGCCCGGCGTAAAATTGCCGTCGGATCGCTTGGATGATCTGTAAAAAAGCTGTAAATGGCATCGGCGCGGCTGCAGGGTTCAGCAGCGGACTTGCGCAGCAAGTCGCGCCCGAGCCGCGTCATGCCGGAAGTGTTGGGCGCCCTGCCGGTCAGATCGGCCGCTAGATTGGCATGTGCGACGGCTGCCAGGACGACCAGCCCCAGAACGACCTGTCGGAAGCGGCGTGACGAGTTGCTCATAGTCGTCACGATAGATTGGGAGGCCGTAAAAAAGCCGTTGCTTTTGCGACTGCGTGTGTAAAAAGATCGAAAAATCCCCGAATTGCGGCTTCGTCCCTGTGGGGACTACAATCGGTGTGTGGTCTTTGAGGGGAATCTATGATCACTCTAAAAATAAACGGCGAATCGAAGACCGTGGACGCACCTCCTGATGTGCCGTTGCTATGGGCACTTCGAGATTTACTGGGAATGACAGGCACCAAGTTCGGCTGCGGCATCGCTCAGTGCGGCGCCTGCACCGTACACCTGGACGGCGTTGCGGTGCGATCGTGCGTTCTGCCGATCGGCAACATCGGCCAGAAGAACATCACGACGATCGAGGGCATCGGCAGCTCAGCTACGGGCAGTCGAGTGCAGAAGGCCTGGCTCGACTTGGAGGTCATTCAGTGCGGCTACTGTCAGTCAGGTCAGATCATGTCGGCGAGTGCGCTGCTGAACGCAACCCCGCACCCCGATGATGCCGATATCGATGCGGCGATGGCCGGCAATATCTGCCGCTGCGGCACGTATGTGCGCATTCGCGAGGCGATCAAAAAAGCGGCGCAGGCGACTTAAGGGGAGACGGCGATGACCAACCTGGCGACAGAGCGGCTGAATCCCGATGGCGAGCGCGTGGTGACGCGGCGCACTTTTCTCGAGGCGAGCCTGGGCTTCAGCGGCGCACTGTTGGTCGGCTTTCACGTGCCGTCGGCGGATGCCGCAGCGGCCACGGGCGAGAAAGCGGTGTTCGCTCCCAATGCCTTCATTCGTGTCGATGCCAAGGGCAAGATCACCCTGATCATGCCGCAGGTGGAGATGGGTCAGGGGATATACACGGCGATCGCGATGATCTTGGCGGAGGAGTTGGATGCCGCATTCGAACAGGTGGTACTGGAAGCGGCGCCGCCCAACGACAAGCTCTATGGCAACCCAACGTTCGGCCTGCAGGTCACGGGGAATTCCAATTCGATTCGGGCATTTTGGCTGCCTTTGCGCAAGGCGGCAGCGGCCGCGCGCGCCATGTTGGTTCAGGCGGCCGCGCAAATCTGGAAGGTGGAAGCGGCCGGCATTCGCACCGACAGCAGCACTGCGTTCCACGATGCCAGCGGCAGGCGGATCGCCTATGCGGGCCTCATCGAGCGCGCCAACGGCCTCACGGCGCCGCAGAATCCAACCCTGAAGGACCCGAAGGATTTCAAACTGATCGGCAAACCGCTGAAGCGGCTCGACACGCCGGACAAGGTCAACGGCAAAGTGGTTTACAGCATCGATGTCATGCCTCCGGGAGTCCGGTTCGCAACGCTTGCGGCATGCCCGGTATTCGGCGGGAAGGTGGGGACTGTCGATGACAGCAAGGCGAAGAGCTTGCCCGGTGTGCGGCAAGTGGTGGTTTTGGATGATCTGGTTGCCGTTGTCGGTGACCACATGTGGGCGGCAAAGCAAGGCTTGGCGGCGCTCACCATAACCTGGAACGAAGGAGCCAATGCCGCAATCTCCTCCGCCGATGTTTGGAAACAAATTCGCGCGGCCAGCCGGCAGGAAGGTGCCGTTGCGAAATCCGAAGGCGACGCGGCGAAGGGATTGTCCCAAGGTGAATTGCACGAGGCCGTCTACGAAATGCCGTTCCTCGCGCACGCCACCATGGAACCGCTGAATTGCACCGTACATGTCACCCCGACGTCTTGCGAGGTCTGGGTGGGCATCCAAGTCTTGTCGAGGGCGCAGGCGATAGCGGCGAAAGTCACCGGTCTGCCCCTGGACAAGGTGACGGTGCACAACCAACTCATCGGCGGCGGATTTGGCCGACGCTTGGAGACCGACTTCATAGAAAAAGCGGTACGGGTCGCCAAACAGGTCGACGGTCCGGTCAAAGTGGTCTACACCCGCGAGGAGGACATTCAACACGACATCTACCGGCCGGTGTATCTGGATCGAATCTCCGCGAGCCTGTCGAACGGGCGCATCGTCGGTTGGAAACATCGCATCGCCGGATCTGCCGTGATCGCTCGCTGGCTGCCGCCGGCGTTTCAAAAGGGCATCGATATCGACGCCATCGACAGTGCCGCGGACATGCCCTACGACATTCCGAATCTGCGGGTCGAGTATGTGCGCGACGAGCCGCCTGCCGTACCGACGGGCTTCTGGCGCGGCGTGGGCCCCAACAACAATGTGTTCGCCATCGAAACCTTCATCGATGAATTGGCGAAGAAAGCGAACAAAGATCCGGTCGCTTTTCGCCGGGACCACCTCGACAAGGAGCCGCGTCTCAGAGCGGCATTGGATCTTGCGGCGGAAAAATCCGGCTGGGGCAGTCCCCTGCCCGCGCGCACGGGACGCGGCGTCGGAGTGCAGGTGGCGTTCGGCAGTTTCATCGCAACGGTTACGCAGGCGCAGGTCGACGAGCACGGCGCTGTGCGCGTGCAACGCATCGTCATGGCAGTGGATACCGGGATCGTGGTAAATCCGGACACTGTGATCGCGCAATTGCAAGGCGGCATGGTATTCGGATTGACCGCGGCTCTGTATGGCGACATCAGCATCAAGAAGGGCCGTGTGCAGCAGAGTAACTTTCACGACTATCGCATGTTGCGAATCAATGAAATGCCGCAAATTGAAGTGCATGTCATCAAGAGCGGAGAATCTCCGGGCGGCATCGGCGAGGCCGGAACGACGGCCGCCTCTGCCGCGCTGGGCAACGCATTGTTCGCCGCAACGGGTATCCGTCTGCGCCGCCTGCCCATAGACCGCGACGTGCTTTCCGGGAGGAAGCCGGCATGAGCGGCGCGCAACAGCCGGGCCGCGCGAAGCGCTACACCCTGTGGATCCTCGCAGCGGTTGTGGCCGTGGTGGTGATCGCTTTTGCTTGGTTCGTCCTCGCGCCCGGACCGACCGACTTCGCCGGCGGCCGCCGCGTAGCGCTTGCCGATTATCAGGGTCAGGACCCGACCGGCGCGCCGCCGGAACTCAAGGGGGCAAGCGTCGTCGAGCGCGGTGAGTATCTGACACGTGCCGCCGACTGCGTGGTCTGCCACACGGCCAAGGACGGTGCGCCATTCGCGGGCGGCGTGGCTTTCGTGCTGCCGTTCGGTACGCTGTATTCGACCAACATCACTCCCGACGCTGAAACCGGAATCGGCAGCTACAGCGATGCGGAATTCCTGGACGCCGTGCACAGAGGCGTCGGCCGCGGCAAGACGCGGCTGTATCCGGCGATGCCGTACGCCAGTTATACCTACATGACGGATGCCGATGCGTTGGCGATCAAGGCATATTTGTTCAGTCTCAAACCGGTGCACGCGTCGGCGCCGCAAAATACGCTGCAGTTTCCATTCAACCAGCGCGGACTCATGGGCATCTGGTCCGCTCTGTTCAATTCGAATCAGCGCTTCCAGCCGCACGTCGAGCGCGGCCCGGTATGGAATCGCGGTGCATACCTGGTGGAGGCCCTGGCTCATTGCGGCGAATGCCACACGCCGCGAAATCTTTTTCAGGCGCTCAATACCCGCCAAAGATTCTCCGGCACCGTGCAAGCCGGCTGGCGAGCCTACAACATCACACCCGATCGCAACGGCGGTTTGGGCGCCTGGAGCGATGCCGATCTCGTGCACTATTTATCGCTGGGCCATGCCGACGGGCACGGCACTGCGGCCGGTCCGATGGGTGAGTTGGTTGACGAGAGCTTGAGTAAATTGGTGCCGGGTGACATCACGGCCATGGTGACCTATTTGCGGTCCGTGCCCGCGGTGGCAACCGCCGATCTACCCCAGCCCAACACCAATCCCGCGCCATCGTCCCACGCCGAAGGCGTGGCCGCGAAGGATATGCCCGGCAAGGCGATGTACGAGGGCGCCTGCGCGAGTTGTCACGGTTGGAGCGGCGTCAGTCCAATCATCCCTTTCGCGACGTTGACCGGAGCGCGTGCGGTGAACGATCGCACGGCGATCAATGTGGCGCAGGTCATTTTGTCGGGCGCGCGGCGGCATGTCGCCGGCGACACGGCGAACATGCCCGCCTTTGGAGCCGCCTACAGCGATGAGGAAATTGCCGGTCTCTCCAACTACGTGACTGCGCGCTTCGGCGCAAGCCCTTCGCAATTGACCGCAGCAACAATCGCCAAATTGCGGCAAGAATCTCCATAACCAAGACCATCCGGAATCGCACTGGTATAAGGTAGCGTTGACCGGGGCAGATTCGGGGACATCGTGGCGCTATCTTGGAATAGCTTCAAAGCAGGTTTTCACTCCGATTTCATCTGGCGCACGCTGATCTTTCTCGTCGCGCTGGCCGTGCTGATCGTCATCACGACGCGTTGGAATCGCTGGGAGGGCAACGCGCGATGGCAATCCACGGACGATGCCTATCTGCAAGCGGATCTGACCCCCATCGCGACCAAGGTCTCCGGTTACATCCGGGCTCTGCCCGTGCAGGATTTCGAGCGTGTTCGGGCGGACCAGGTACTGGCTGAAATCGTCGATGATGATTACCGGGCCGCGGTGGCGCAAATCAATGCAGGCATTGCTTCCGCTGCCGCTCAGGTCGAGGCGCTCAAGGCGCAACGGCAATTGCAGGACGCCAATGTGCGCGCTGCCAAGGCGACGGTGGAGGCGATCGCCGCCAATGTAGAGCAGAACGCTCGAGATTTGGCGCGCCAAGAGCGGCTCCTCAAAACCGGTTCTTCATCGACCGAGGCCGGGGAGAGGCTGCAAACCACGCACGCGCAGCTCGCCGCGCAATCCGATCAAGCCCACGCACAGTACAGCGCCGCGGCCCGCCAGCTCGACGTCCTCGCCGCCCAGCAAGCCCAGGCTGAGGCCGCGGTGGCCGCGCAACAGGCGAATTTGAAAATCGCACAGCTCAACCTTTCATACACGCACATAGTGGCCCCGCAGGACGGCGTCATCGGCCAGCGCCAGGTGAAGCCGGGGCAATTCGTCGGAGTCGGCGGACAAATCACCACGCTGACGCCGCTGCCGCATGTCTGGGTGATTGCGAACTACAAGGAAACCCAGTTGACTCACATGAGCGTCGGCGAAAGCGCCGACATCACGGTGGACACGTTTCCCGGCCGTCGGCTGAGCGGCCATGTGCTCGCGTTTGCTCCGGGTGCGGGTTCACAGTTCGCGCTTCTGCCGCCGGACAATGCCACGGGGAATTTCACCAAAGTAGTTCAGCGTATCGCCGTCAAGATTGCGATTGACGACGCCGATGGCCTCATTGACCTGCTGCGTCCCGGCATGTCGGTCGTTGCTCGGATCGACACCCATTCCAAACAGCGCCCATGAGCGAGCCCGCGGCACCGGCCCCGCCCACGACCATACCCTGGATGGGACTGCTCGCGGTATTGCTCGGCACCTTCATCTCCACCTTGAACACCCGTCTGTCCACATTTGGCCTCGCGGATATCCGCGGCGCCGTGCATGCCGGCTTCGATGAGGGTGCCTGGATCACGACGGCTCTGAGCGTCGGGCAGATGCTCATCGCGCCCGTCGCCATCTGGGTCGGCGGAGTCTACGGCCCGCGACGCGTTCTCATAGGCGCGGCCATCGCGCTGGCGGCGATTTCTTCGATTGAGCCCTTTGCAACGAACTTGCACACGCTACTGACGCTGCAATTTGCCAGCGGTCTTGCGTCCGGCTTCTTCGTACCGCTGACCTTGAGCTTCGTGCTGCGAAATACGCCGCCCAAGGTATGGGCCTATGGCATCGCCATCTATGCATTGAATTTGGAGGTGTCGCTGAATGTCTCGGCCTCTTTGGAGGGATGGTATCTGGAGCATCTTTCCTGGATCTGGATCTTTTGGCAAAACGTACCGCTGGCCGTCGGCATGGCCCTGTGCCTGCGCTTCGGCGTCACCCCGGATCCTGTGAATCCGAACCGGCCGCCGGCGGATATTTTCGGACTCGCCTCCGGAGGCATCGGCCTGGCGTTGATCTATGCCGCCTTGGACCAAGGCAACCGGCTCGACTGGAGCAATTCAGGATTGGTGTGGGGTCTGATGTTATCGGGCGCCGTGCTGCTGGTTGCATTCTTGATTCACGAGTCACGTACCCCCCACCCGGGAATCGATTTGAAGGTCTTGCTCTCATCACCGCTCCCGCGCCTGTTGCTGTTGATCGCCTTCCTGCGCCTGACCATATTGTCCACCGCCTACGCCATTCCGCAGTTTCTCCAGGTCGTACGCGGCTTCCGCGCGCTCGAGGTGGGCCAGACCTTGGTGTGGATTGCCGTGCCCCAGATGTTCGTGTGCGTCGCGGCCGGTTTTTTGCTGCGCCGGAGCGATGCGCGGCTGGTCGCTTCCGTCGGCTTCATCTGCATTTGCATAGCCTGTCTCATGGTGGCCTACGGCCTCACACCGCTTTGGGGGACGGACCAATTTCTACCATCACAGCTGCTGCAGGCGGTAGGCCAAAGCTTTGCTCTCTCGGGCACGATATTCTTCGCCGTACTGCATCTGCGGCCGCAGGACGCGCTGACATTCGGTGCGGCGATGCAAGTCGCACGCCTGATGGGCGGCGAGGTCGGCCAGGCGTTCATCGCGACGCTCATTCGAGTGCGCGGGCAAATCGCATCCAATCTTCTCGGTCTGCATGTCCAGATCGGCGATGCGCAGGTGATACAGAGACTGCAAACCTATGCCGCAGCCACGGCGCGCGCGGGTGATCCGAGCTCCGCACCGGCTCGCGGTGCGGCCGTACTCGGCGGGGTGATACGCAGCGAGGCAATCACGCAGGGGATCATGGACGGCTTCGTCGTCATTGCCGCCTTGACCGCCGTCACGCTCATCGTGATCGTCACTCGCAGAGCGGCTCCCGCGGGGCCCGCCTCTCACGAGTCGCCATTCGCGGCGCGCGATGCAGCCTCGCCATGATGCGTCATCCTGGTTCAGTGTCACGTGTGCGTTGGGTCTGCCTCCTGACCGCGCTCGCAGCGCTCCTCGGCTGCGCTGTCGGGCCGCGCTACAAGCCGCCCGCCCTTGTGGACGGCGCGCAGGCTCCGCTGGTGTCGTTGACGCCGACGGCTGAAACATCGGCGCAGCCCCCCGATGACTGGTGGCACCTGTATCACGATGCATTGCTCGATCAGTTTCTGCAGGAAGCCTTCACGGCGAACACCGATCTGAAGATTGCTGAGGCCAATCTTTCGGCCGCGCGTGCGATTCTCGAGGGAGCCAGAGCGGCACGTTACCCGGACACAAAACTCGAGGCAGCCGGGACTTACGGCCGCGATCCCATCACCGAAGAGATTCTTGAACTTGGCGGCCATCGACCCGCCAATACCTGGGTCTTCGACGCGCTGTTGGATGTCTCTTACGAAGTCGATCTGTTCGGCCACGTGCGGCGATCCATCGAAGCCGCGCGTGCCGACGCCGCAGCCAATGCCGCCTCGCGCGATGCCGTCAAGATCACGGTCGCCGCCGAGACCGCGCGCGCTTACGCGCAGATCTGCGCGCTCGGTGAACAGATCGCGGTCGCCCGCCATTCGCTCGAAGTCGTCGGCCGCGAAGCCGATATCACCGTCAAGCGCCACGAAGCCGGCGGCAATTCGTTATTCGACGTCGTCAGGGCGCAGGGACTGGTCGCGCAGGTGCGCGCGACCATTCCGCCGCTGGAAGGCCAACGACAAGCGGCCATATTCGAGCTCGGTGCGCTGCTGGGCCGGACACCTTCGCACGCACCGGCTGAGGCGCAGGCCTGCGTTCGCCCACCGCGTCTGGACGCCCTCATCCCCGTGGGCGACGGCGTCGAACTCCTCAGGCGCCGCCCGGACATTCGCCAAGCCGAGCGTCGCCTGGCCGGCGCCACCGCGCGCATCGGTGTCGCGACGGCAGATCTTTATCCGCGTATCAGCCTCACGGGATTCTTCGGCGGAGTCAGCGCGACGTTTTCAGAGCTCACCACGAATGATGCCCGGGCCTGGGGCGTCGGCCCGAGCATTGTATGGAGTTTTCCGAATCAAGCCGGCCCGCGCGCGCGCGTGCACCAGGCCCGGGCGAATGCGGACGCCGCGCTCGCCGGCTTCGACGCCGCGGTCTTGCGGGCTCTCAAGGAGACGGAGCAAAGCTTATCGGCCTACGGCGCCGAACTCGATCGGCGCCAAGCCTTGGCGGATGCGCAGGATAAGGCGCAAAGAGCCTTCGATCTGGCGGACGACCAGTTTCTCGCCGGCGCATTGACCAATCTCGACCTGCTGACGACCGAGCAGTCGTTGATCTCCATCGACGCCTCCGTTGCCGTGTCCGATACCGCGTTGGTCCAGGATCAGATCGCGGTGTTCAAGGCGCTCGGCGGCGGATGGCGCGACACCCGCTGACGCGGCGAGCTTAGGTTGCCGCCGATGTTTCCTGGGGCCGGTTGGTTGCACTGCTGCCTTTGACCCGATCGTCCCCGCGCCCCTCGCGCTTCACCGCGTCCGCCACGCCCGCGCCGTAGGCAGGATCGCACTTGGCGAATAACGCAATCTGCCTGCGCTTGATCTCCTCGGGTACACCTTGCATGGCGGCGGCGATGTTGCTGAACAGGCGCTGCCGCTGTTCGGCATCGAGCAGTCGAAACAGATTGCCGGGCTGCGTGTAGTCGTCGTTGCCGTCGCGGTGGTTATAGCGGTCGGCTTCGCCGTGCAATGGCAGGGCCGGTTCGGCGAAGCGCCTGTCCTCCTTCGGGCCGTTGAACGAATTGGGCTCGTAGTAGGCATCCGGGTTCTTCGTATTGTTGTCGAAGAAGCGCATCGGTCCGTCCTTGTGATAGTGGTGCACCGGGCAGCGCGGTGCATTGACCGGCAATGCCTCGTAGTGCGTGCCGAGCCGGTAGCGGTGCGCATCGGCGTAGCTGAACACGCGCGCCTGCAGCATCTTGTCCGGCGAGAAGCCGATGCCGGGAACGATGTTGGACGGGGCGAATGCAGCCTGCTCGATCTCGGCAAAGTAGTTGTCCGGATTGCGGTTCAATTCCAGCACGCCAATGTCGATTACCGGGCAGTCGCCGTGCGGCCAGACCTTGGTCAGGTCAAACGGGTTCCAACCGGTGCGCTCGGACCAGGCTTGCGCCTGCGCGTCGGTCATGACCTGCACCTGCACCGTCCACTTCGGGAAATCGCCTTTTTCTATTGCCTCGAACAGATCTTCCTGAGTCGATTCGCGCGTGCGCCCAACGACTTCGGAAGCCTGCGCGTTGGTCCAATAGCGGTGACCCTGCCGGGTCTTGAAATGAAACTTCACCCATACGCGCACACCGGCAGCATTGATCAGACTGTAGGTGTGCGAGCCATAGCCGTTGACATGGCGCACGCTGGTGGGCAGGCCCCGGTCGGACATCAAGATCGTCACTTGATGCAAACTCTCGGGCGACAGCGACCAGAAATCCCACATCGCCGTGGGGGAACGCAAATTGGTCTTCGGGTGGCGCTTTTGCGTATGGATGAAATCGGGGAACTTGTAGGGGTCGCGCACGAAAAACACCGGCGTATTGTTGCCGACCAGATCCCAGTTGCCTTCCTCGGTGTAGAACTTGATCGCGAAGCCGCGAACGTCGCGCTCGGCATCGGCGGCGCCGAGTTCCCCGGCGACGGTCGAGAAGCGCAGGATCAAGGGTGTCTCGGCACCCGGCTGCAGCACCTTGGCCTTGGTGTACTTCGAAATATCACCGGTAATCGTCAGCGTGCCGTAGGCGCCCCAGCCCTTGGCGTGCACGGGACGCTCCGGGATGCGCTCGCGGTTCTGATGCGCCAGCTTTTCGATCAACTGATAGTCCTGCAGCAGCAGGGGCCCGCGGGGTCCGGCGCTGAGCGAATTTTGATTGTCGGCAATCGGATTGCCGGCGCTGGTGGTCAGTTGAAGGGCGGGTGTCTTGGCGCCGTCGGTGGGCTTGGTCATGCTGGTTCCGATACTGAGTGTTGCGACACAGTAAGTAATGTCGCTGGAGCATGGAAATTGATTGATCCAATGGGATTGATAGATGCTTCCTATCTACACCGTATGGATGGGATGCGCTTGTCGGATTTACGCAGAACTTGTTTGTTCTTGCTCAATGAGGGCAAGGGAACTCCGCTGCTAGCGCCGATTCTCCACGTTTGACCGCTCGCGGCCATCACGGCGGGTCTTTCCGGGCCGCCCGTCATGAGATCTGCGATGCTCGGCGCCATCGGCGCCATCAGCCGGGAAAGTCGCGGGTGCGGAGCTGCCCATCGGCCTCTTTTCCCAGCAGCGCATGAATCTCTCCCGCAAACGCTCGTGCAAATCCGGCGCCACGGCACCGATGCGGATCCACTCGAGCGCCATCGCGTTCCATTCCTCATGATCGGCGCCGACTCCCTGACCCATTCCCTGCATCAGTCTTCGCACCTGATGCTCTCGTCGCAACGCCTCATCCTCAGCCGGCGTGGAAATATCGCTTTGTATCTCGCCGCGCACGCATAGCAGTCTCAACGCCTTCTCGCGGGCCTGCAGGTCGACATCGGCACCGGAGCCGGCCTGCGCCAGTGCGTCCTTGATCGCTTTGAGCCCCTCTTTTGGCCATTGGCGAACACCCGCGATGAAATTCTCTGCGGATTGCTTCAATGTTTCTCGATCGGCCGATTCGGTACCTCGCAACACCGCCCGCTCATAGGCGTTGACGCTTCGCGAGGCCTCGAACAGATTCATGAATGATTGCTCCGTATCGCGCAGGTGCTGCTGCGCCACACGAGCCCTGCACAAATCGATGGCGCGTTCGAACCGATCGTGCAGCCCACGAGCCTCGGTCCGCGGCATTTCATCGAGCGCCTCGAATGCGCTGCGCCACTCAGGTATTTTCGCGGTTCCCTCCAGCAAGGGAACCCCGGATGACGCGGCAACGCGCTCCGCCTCTTCGCACAACGCCGCGGCCTTGAGCTTGTTGGCCTCGAGTCCCAGGTTGTATTCCGCGAATGCCTGCTGCCGTTTTTGATAAACCGCGTCGCACACTTCGCGAAACTCATTCCACAGAGATTGGCTTTGAGCGCCCGGCGCAGGACCGGTTTCCTTCCACAGTACCTGCAGCCGCTTCACGGCGTCGATCGCTTCACGGCTGTCTTCTTGAGTGAGCAAAAAGCGTGCGCGCTTGATCAGAGATTGCTTGTCCGCCACGTTGCGCTCATGCCAGGCGTCGAGCTTGGCTTGCAAGCGCCCCATTGATCCCTCGAATTCCTCTTGCATGGCGCGGCCGGCCTCGCGATCCACCGGAAAATACCGGCGCCATTCCTTCGGCGCGTCATTCAAAACGCTTGCCAGCAGGCGCCAGTCCGGACTGTCCCCGTTTTGCGTTGCTTCAAAGGCGATCAATCGCTCGAGCACCGTCTTGCGTTGGTCGAGGTTCTGCTGCCGCAGTTTTGCCTGCGCTTCGAAATACTCACGACAGGGCTGATAAGCCGCCTGCGAAGCCTGCTGAAACCGCTCCCATTCCTCGGGAGCCTCGCTCGCGATCCCTTTGCCGATCGTCCGCCATTGCTGTTGCAGATCTTTGATGCGCTCGGCCAGTGCTTTCGGCGGTTCCGTCGAACCGATGAGCGCCTCCATTTCCGCAATGAGCTCGAGACGCTTGGGCGCCACGGCATAATCCTTCCACTGCTTGAGCTCATTTAGCTTCTCATCGAGCTGCAGCAGCTGGCGGGAAAGAGGGATGGGTAGCGCCGGCGCGGCCGGCAACTTCTCTTCGATCGCGCGACGCAGCCCTGCCGCCCTTTGCGTGCCTCCCTCCTTGAGCGCGGCATGCGCCATGCGCATCAATCCGCCAATTTGCCGAATCAGCTGCTCCTGCGCGGTGCGCTTCTCGGCGCGTTCCCTTTCTTCAGCCTCGCGAATTGCCGCCGCCGTTTCCCTCTGCTGAGCTTCCGCCTCGGCCCGTGCGGCGGCCGCCGCTTCGGCCGCAGCTTCAACCGCCTCCTGCTCGCGCTCCTTAAGTTCACGAGCCGCCTTGAGCGCCGCGTCCTCGGCGGCTTGCCGTGCCGCCTGTCTCTCGTGCGCTTCGATGATTTCCCGGCAGCTCTCGATGGCTTGCCTGGCACGCTGTTCAACATCGGCGGCGGGCTGCGCGGCCAGCGAATTCCAGCGGGTCTTTAGATGCGCGAACGCCGCGGTATAAAACGAGTCGTAGGTCCGCTTGCTAAGCCGCTCGAGTGAAGCGCACAGCGCCTCGATCTCGTTCTTGAGCTCTTGCGCCTTGCGATCCTCGGCGTTCAGCGCATCGCACTTCTGCTTGAGGATCTTGTAAACGCTTTTGTCCTTGTTGCGGACTCGCTGGAGAAGTTGCCTGAGCTGCTGAGGATCGTGTACCCGCTCGGCCGCCAACTGACGCAATCGGCTCGAAGGACCTTCCACGACGAGTTGTGCAAGTTGCGCGGGATCGCCTATCGAGGCAAGCGCCTGCGTCAGGCGGCCGGCGTCCTTGCACAGCGCCGCCACGGCGAACATTGCCGGATGGTTGCGCGCTTGATCGCAAAACTCGGCGAAATCGATCGAGCCTTCATCGATCAGCTGCGCCATGCGCGCCCGCGCGGCCCGCTCCAGAGTCGCCGGCGAGACGACAGCGCTTTCGGCCGTGGCGGATAGTCCGGCAATCTTGCGCAGAGCATCTCCGTCCGGCAGCTTATCGATGGCGGCAATACGCAAGCTCTCTTCGTCGGCATGCAACGCTTGCAGAGTCGGTGGGGACGGCGGGGACGGCGGGGTCTTGCCAAAAAGGCGCGCGAACAGCTTCATCAATCCGACCTGCAAGTACCTGATTTGATTTGGGATTTAGAGTGAGACGCCGACGCCTCGACCTCGGCATGGCTGCATTCTACTGCATGTACCAGCCGTGGCTCACTACGATTGACTGGCCGGTCAGAGCTTTCGAGGGGAACGAGGCGAGCCACAGCGCTACTTGCGCGACATCTTCTCGCGACGTGAACTCGCCATCCACTGTTTCCCTCAGCATGATGTTTCTAACGACTTCTTCTTCGGAAATCCCCAACGCGATCGCTTGCTCCGGGATTTGCTTGTCCACGAGCGCGGTGCGAACGAACCCAGGGCAAATGACATTTGTGCGCACACCGAATGGCGCCCCCTCTTTGGCCACCACCTTGGCGAGCCCTACAAGTCCGTGCTTGGCGGCGACATAGGGTGCCTTGAGGGGCGAGGCCGTTTTCGAATGGACTGAGCCCATGTAGATGATGGTGCCGCCGCGCCCGGATGCCTTCATCGCGGGCAGACAGGCTTTCGTGGTCAGAAATGCTCCATCCAGATGTACCGCCAGGACCTGCTTCCATTCGGCAAATGAAAACTCTTCGATGGGGCGCACAATTTGAATGCCGGCGTTGCTCACAAGGATGTCGATGCCGCCGAACTTGGCAACAACCGCTGCTACGCCCTGAGTCACACTCTGCTCGAGGGCCACGTCCATGGTCACGCCAAAGGCGTTGCCGCCTTGCTCTTTTATGAGGGCGGCCGTGGCAGCGGCACTCTCGGGCGCGATATCCGCGACGGCCACACGCGCACCTTCACGCGCAAAGAGAAGCGCGATTTCCTTGCCAATTCCGTCCGCGGCACCGGTGATGAGCGCCGTCTGATTTTTGAGCCTCATATCCTCCAGCCGATTCGATTTTCAGCCCAATACACTGTCAGGTTCGGGCATGTTAGCCCAGAAGGCGCGAATCTCGGCGTAAGGATCATTCACAACCTGCGTATCGACTCCGAATACCATCGTCGAACGGCGCTTCGCATCGAAATTCGGCCAATGGGGGACGTTGGCATTGTTTGGATTTCCGGTCTTGGCGAAATTCACCCAGGCCGAGGCGAGAGTACTGCACATGATTTGCGCATCTCGAGAACCGGTCCCTAGAATGCCCTCCCGGTCATTGTGGAATGATGCCGGGACATCCATCGCGTGGGCCGCGCCGAATTTCGCATCAAAGGCGGGGCTGCTCCACTGCCACAGATAGGCGTACACCGGCGCACGCGCCTGATCTGCTTTGCGCTCGGCCTGCCAATTGGCAAAACGCCTGAAGGTCGAGTCGGTGATCATCTGCGTGTGCAGCAAATAGGGCGACTTGCCGGGAAAATGCTCGCGGTACAAGGCGAGCATTCGATCTGCCTGGTCGCCATAACGCTGGCGCAGCAGGATTTTCAGCTCTGTCTCGGTCAGCCCGAAATTATCGAAAAATAAGCCCGCATCGTGGAGCGTGGTCGACACGACGAGCGGAATGTCTGCCGACTGTGGGGGCGCGATGGGGCTGAACGGGTCGGCCGCCAAGTGGACGCCGTCGAGCACCGGCGCGAAGGCATGGGCGCCCGTTTCTGTCTGTACCGCGAGCAGTGCCGCCCAGGGAATACTCGATATATCGTTCAGGCCGGACTTTCCCAAGCCCAATTTCTTGCAGAAGACGTCGCTCACGCGCGCGCTTTCATCCCACGATACATGCTTGAGCAATGATCCGCTTTGAATCGCAGCCCGGTGAAAAAGTCCGCGAGCCGCGTCCATGGCCAGCAGCGCGCTCACCTTCCAGCCGCCGCCGGATTGTCCGAAAATCATGACGCGCCCTGGATCGCCGCCGAAATTCTCAATGTTGTCGCGCACCCACTCCAAGGCCGCAACCAAATCCAACAGGCCGCACGCCCCGGATTCCGCCCATTCGCCGGAACGATCCAGCGCGGCGAGATTCAGAAATCCAAAGCTGGCCAATCGATGCGTCACCGTCACGACGACCACGTCCCCGAAATAGGCGAGCCTGGCGCCGTCATACAGGGGGTTGTTGCCTGAGCCGATGGCAAAACCGCCGCCGTGTATGGAAAAGAGCACGGCGCGTTTCTCCTGGGTACCCGTGCCCGGTGTCCAGATGTTCAACTGGAGGCAGTCCTCGCTCATGCCTCCGAGAGCGACGTTGAGATCGAATTGCACCAGTCGCGCGTAGTCATTGCCGATATCCGCCGGCAGTTGCGGAGAGGCGGGGCCGTATCCGAAGCAATCGCGCACACCGATCCAGGGCTCAGGGCGCTTCGGTCGCTTGAATCGATTCGCACCGGCGGTGGACGCGCCGTAAGGCACGCCTTTGAACTGGCGGATGGCCGAAGTGACCAAACCGCGTACTTTTCCGTTCGTGGTTTCCGCGGTGCAAAAGCTTAAGTCAACGACAGAGTCCATCGTATGTCGTGCGTCCTTGGGTTCGATCGGCCGGGCGATTGGAAACTGCGTGGAAGTATCAGTGGAACTTCACTTTCAGGGCGACACCGACCGTTCGCGGCTGCGAAATATAAACAGGAACCGGCGCGGCGGGATTGTATTGGTTCGCAAGCGTGGCGGCTGAAACCTCGCCCGCCTTATCGAAGACATTCTTCAGGAACAGGTCTGCCTCCAAACCATGCGGCGCATAGATCGCCAAATTCAGGTCTGCGGTGTTGTACGAAGCCAATGCATAGAGCCGGCTGACCGGCGTGCCAAAGCCCTCGTTGCGGCCGCCGATGTAGCGGTCGGTGACCGTCACGGCACCCGAATAGTTGTCGACGATGTTGAAATCGTACCTGCCGATCACGGCAAAGTTGACTCGCGGCGACAGCGGCAAACGCGCCCCCGTATAGGCAATGCCCAGCACCGGCGCGGGGCTGGTCAGCCGCGCGTCGGTATAGGCGGCCGATGCACTCACGGTCAGGGGCGCGAGAATGCGATAGCTCATGGCCAACTCGGCCCCCTTCACCCTCGCAGTGCCGGCATTTTCAAGTTGATTGACGCCGCCATTGTTGACGGTCACCTGAATGTTCTTCCACAAGATGTCGTAGAGATCGAAATCCAGGGTCACTCTTTTGTCCAAGAAGGTCGCCTTCTCGCCGATCTCATAGTTCCACAGGCTGTCGGCGGCGAAGGTCGGGTTTCCCAGGCCGGGGGCCAATACGAAATTCGGACCACCGGGCCGAAAGCCGCTGGCAGCCCGCGCATAGACCATCAAGTCATCCGTGATGTGAAATTTTGGATTGATCAAATAGGTCATGACGCTTTGGTCCGAGGTGGCCACGGGCGGTGTGAAGACCGTCGCCGAACCGGTTGCGAGCAGTCCTGAAATGGTTTCCTCGTACGCTTGCCGCTGCTTGCTGTACCTAACCCCTAAGCCCAGTTCCAATTGCCGCGTGAAAAAAATCGTGCCATCGGCGTAAGCGGCATATTCGCGGTAGGTGCTCGGCAGAAAACTGGTGAAGGGTGAGAGCCCGAAAAAGGTGCCGCCCGGATTCGCGAGGTCGAGCAGGTCCACAATTTCGGAAGTCTTTTCAGTGTCGAAATAGCCGCCCACCAACCATTGAAAATTGGTGTTGTCATGCGATGCGAGACGCAGCTCCTGGGTGAACTTCTTCGTCGTCGTGTTGACGTACAGACTCCAGGGATCCGCTCCGCCGCCAAATCCCGCGAGCGCCGCTTGGTAGACTAGGCTTTGATCCGTATCGCTCGTCCCATTGTTGGTCTGGTAGCCGCTGATCGAGGTCAGTTTGGCAAAGCCGAAGTCATAACTCAGCACCCCGGAATACAGCGTCAAACTGTAGTTTGAAGGCTGGAATGTCGGATAGGCCTGATCGTAGGTGCCATAGGTCGGCTGGTGGCTGACGGGATCGCGAAACGCCACATCGGCGCTCTCGCTCGGGATGTGCTGGGTGGACGCGCTGAGTCGAACATCGAACGCATCCGTCGGTTGCATCAGCAGCGAGAAGCGCCCGCCTTCGGATCGGCTCCAACCCTGATTGTCGCGATGGAAAATCGGATCTTTTGCATATCCGGAGGCATAATCCTGATAGCCGTCGATTCGCACCGCACCGATACCGTCTCCGAATGGCAGGTTCACCATGCCCGTGTAGCTATGGTTGATGCCGCCGTGTTCGGTCGAGGAAACCCCGACGCCGGCTTGCGCACTGAATAGTTTGGGATCGGGCGCCGCAGTAATGTATTTCACGGTACCGCCCAACGACTGTGCGCCATACAGCGTTCCCTGCGGGCCATTCAGCACTTCCACCCGGCTCAAGTCGAATGCGTTGATGTTCAAACTCTGATACCCGACACCGAATGAGGTGCTGGCACCGAGCGGCACGTCGTCCAGATACAATCCGATCGCACTGCTGAGCTGCGATCCGGTTGTGATGCCGCGGATCACAATGAGATTGGTGGAGGCTCCGGTGGAGGCGTAGCTCAAGCCCGGTACGAAACCCGCGAAGTCGCCGAAGTCTTTCGCATTCATCTGATCCAAGGCGTCGCCGGTCAAGGCAGTAACCTGGCCGGCGACATTCTGTAAGGATTCCGACCGGCGGGTCGCGGTGACGATGATTTCCGCCAGACCCGAGTCGGACGCCGCACTCTGGGCGACGTTTTGCGCTACGCCGGCCCCGCTGCAAAGTGACAGGGCGAATCCGAATAAGAGCGCAGATGTAACACGTGAGGGCATTTCAACTCCGGTAAGAGATATTTGTGGCGTGGGAGGCTACGGCGCATTGAGCCAGGCTGTGATTTGATTGACGGCGGGCGTGTTCCACCCCAGGCCGAGATGGTTGACCGCAATGACCGCCGAGCCCCCGAAATTGGTGATGCCCGTCGAATCGTTGCAGCTGGCGATGAACAGGACCCCGTCCGAGGGCCCCGTATGCTCGTTGTGCAACAGAGCAATGTTGTTCATGTTGCCGCAGAGGTTGTAGACCTTGACGCTGCTGGAAGTGCCGGCCGTGCGCACCGTGTCGACCAACGAGGGGCCCATGTATGCAACGATGCCGTTGCCGTGAGTGTAGAAACCCAGTCCGCCGTAGTAGGTGGTGTAATAGTCCTGTTCAGCGGTGGGTAAGGAATAGACCGAGTCCCAGCGCTTGAGCATCTGTGCGGAGCCGGGAAAGTAGGCCGAGGAATAGGTCCATTGCGGACCGTTTTGCCAAACGCCGTAGCACACCAACTTGTCATGTGGTGTGGGACCGTCAATGGTTCCGCCACACGCCGGGTAAACCGGAAGGCTGAAATACCAGCCATGACGGAACGACAGATCGATGCCATTGTTGGGGCCGCCCGCCATGATCAGGTGACGGATGTCGCCCTGATAGGCCGTGCCCCACGATTGCTTGACCGACGAGACGTACATGCGGGCATTGAACGCGCCCTTGGACCAGGAGACGACATCGACGCTGAGTGCGCCGGTGCGGGACTTGATGACCTGGATGGCATCCTCGATTTGCTCGGCCCAAAAGTAGCCGTCCCCGTTCTTGTGTGGAAACCCGATGGCAAAGACTTTGAAGCCGCCGCCGGCGAGCGATTGCATGAGACCGGTTGTGGGGCAGCTCGCCTGCCCGCAACCGTAGCCGCCTGCGTCATTCGGATTGGCCCAAGCCAGATCCGCATCCTGATTCGCGCCGTGTACGAGCAAGACCGGCGTGGTTTTTGAATTGGTATTCCAGCCGGGCGCGTAATACAGCAGAAAGCGCGCGGAATTCGGCGTCGCGACGCCGTTGAAGAACGTCACGCGTTGCCCGGTCTGATTGCCGCGGCCGTCCGGGGGGAAGGTCTCCTGCGTAAAAGCCGTTCCGGGATCACGCCACCGCTCCACCTGTACCCAGCCGTTCGATATGGAGCTGGTGTATGTGGCCTCGAGTACGGGCGAGGTCGCGTAACAAGGGATCGGGGCGGCCCATAGAAAAGCGGCGCCCAGGACGAATCCGACCAGCGATCGCACCCGCCAAGGAATTCGTTCCGTTGCACACGCCCAAATGCTTGGAATGTCCTTGATACGCATGGTTCACTCCCTTTTGCATGTTTTCCGAGCAGTGACTCGGGCCGACGGTCCGCTTTGGTCGCGGCTCTGATGCGGACGAGGTATCCTAGACAGGTTCACCGCCGGTCGTCGATGACCGGGGCGATCACGCTCACAGGACAAATTCGCTCACGACTGTGCTTCGACCCATCCGTCG
>Ga0210407_10000811_pt1 | contig 32404 bp, 26 predicted proteins | sample IncBWC27MmetaG_FD_150860 | JGI IMG/M metagenome (GOLD analysis project Ga0210407, IMG submission 150860) | Forest soil microbial communities from Barre Woods Harvard Forest LTER site, Petersham, Massachusetts, United States - Inc-BW-C-27-M | ecosystem: Environmental > Terrestrial > Soil >...
GCCGACATATCGTCCGTCGTCTGTCAAGGCACGTGCGATCATCCGAAACATCGTCATTCGCTCGTCGCGGGAATCGAGCGGAGTTAGAGTAAGCGCGCGATCAAAGGCACCGGGCGCCACGTTCAAGTGATTGATGTCCGCATGGACGCAGCCAACGCGGGCACCGGAGGGCAGTCTGTGTGCCAGCAGGTGCAGGGCGTTCACAGAAAAATCGACCGCGAGAATCCTTGCTCCTGTTTCTGCAATTAATGTCGTAAGTCGACCGTCACCGCAGGCGAGTTCCAAAACCGTATGCGAGGGCGAGGAGCGCAGTCCAATCAAGTGCGGGGGGATTTCCAGCATGTCGGATAACACCGATCGCCAGCCGTCGGGCGGAGGTATGAACGGCCCCGTGTTTGTACAATCGTAGTCGATCAAGTCCCGGATGCTCATCTCGTGCTTGTCTTCCAGACTGAGCCGATCTGGCAACATGCGTGCGATTCCATCCTCGATCCGAAATACGGCTCCACAAGCCTTACAACTCAAAACGGCATCCAAAATTCCATCGCCGTCACCTCGGAGTTTCCTGTCAATCGCCAATTCGCCAGCGTCACTGTTGCAGCGGAGCAGAGGAACCATATCAATGGGGAACTGACGAACCTTGAGGCGGCCTCGCTCGGAAAGTGCAAGCTGCTTTTGGTCTGCCTTCGCCTGGGTCATACTCATTCCTTTGCCCGTCGACCCGCTAATTCATGTAAGAGGTCTTCGTAAACGGTATTGTTTGCGGCTATATCGAACAACGCTTCGGCTCGCGCGCGAGCGGCCTGCCCGAACCTCTCGGCAAGATCAGGGTTCATCAGAAGCCTGAGGATAGCGGCGGACATCGCAGCGATATCCGCGGGAGCAACCACGATCGCAGTAACGCCATCGACAGCGGCTTCCGGTAGCCCGCCATTCCTGGAGATGACAGATGGTTTTCCCGAGGCCATTGCCTCCAGATGGCAAATACCAAGGCCTTCGATCCAGGTTGTCGGACAATGTACGAAAACGTCGGTGATGGCGAGGATATCGGATATGTCGCCTCGGGCGCCGGCAAATACAAAATGCTCTGTGAGACCCAGCCGCGAAACGCGCCTCTGCAAAGTTGATGTGATCGGACCGTTAGGTGGAGTCTCCTCGCCAACTATGAGAAACATAGCATCCGGGAATTCCCGAAGTACGCCGACGGCCGCTTCAATCAGCTCAGCTTGCCCCTTGCCAACCTCCAATCGCGCGATGCTCGTGACAATTCTTTTGTTCTGTGGGAGTCCAAGCGTGAACCGGAGTGCAGAACTCCGTGGCCGTCCGCGATACTCTGATATGTCGACACCCTCGTAAACTAGCACGCTCCGCTTGGTGGCAGGACTTGAAAGCTGATCCCTTTCAGCCGCTTTTGAAATTGGCACAAATACATCGACGAAAGGTGTCAGAAACTTCTTGATCCGCAAACCCTCTTCTATACCCCCGGACTTGCGGCACAAGATGGGCAATTTTTCCAGACGCGCTGCGACCGCCCCGCAATATTGAAAATGAAGATCGGAATTCAGCACAACAACCGCCACATGCCATTTACGGAGATGTTTCCGTACAGCCCTGGTTATACATGTGTCCCGCACTAGAAGACGGTACGCAATCCGGCACAGCGACATCCATTTTCGCAAAGGCCACACACGAGGACATCTTCGCAGCCAGGCAGGAAGGTCACCCGGCAAGTCTGTGGAGGCAAAGTGCATTGGCACGCCCAGCGCGCGGATCTTCTCAACGGTGGCACCGCTGGCGGGGTAGTAGAAGATAATCAGCGGCTCGAATCGTCTGCGGTCGAGGTACTTGAGGGCACTGAGCAACCAGGAAGTCGATCCACCATCTGCGGTGCCGGCTTCAATAAACGCAATAGTGCTTGGCCGGGTGGCAGCTGGCGAAATCGTCCCCAGAGAACCCTCGCGAGGTTCTTTTGTGAGTTGTGTGATGGGCAAGCTCACGACGAGGCCGCCAGCTCATTGACCGCGTGGGCACGGTTGCAAGGAGCGACATTTGGGATGAAACCGCCTTCCCCACAGACTAACGGATGATGAGGGCGCGGATTCATTGACTAAGGCCATTGTTTTGAATGGTTTTGGGACCGTTTCTGGGTAAGCCTCGCCCGCTGCTTCCAACCGATGTTGTTTAGACACAATGGACACCCATGGACAGGTTTTGGGCAGTTCCCTTTTTTGGGACTGCTGGACAGCTGTATTGGCCGCTCTGCTCCTGTATTCACTCTGAGTAGGGGCACGTGTTGCATTTCGGCACGGAGCTTATGCAGAAGTCGGAGCTAAATGTTTCCTGTTTATCGTTCTCTGCGTACTCAAGGGTTCGGGCACTTTCTCTTCGTCGTTCTATTGAGCGGCCTCTCCCTTTCGGGCTGTGCAGGCTTGACGGGTTCCACCAAGAACTCTAGCGCTCCGACAAATTCCGCTGGCGCTGTGGTGATACAGGTGAACCCAGATACTGCCGCAGTGGCAGTAGGAACCAGTCAGCAGTTTGCCGCAACGGTAACCGGAACCTCAAACACGTCTGTATCCTGGAGAGTGGGCGGCACGGGTTGCAGCGGTGCGGCGTGTGGTACCATTTCGAGTGGCGGACTTTACACCCCACCAGCGAGTGTGCCCTCGCCTGCGACACTCCAAGTTACAGTGACCAGCGTGGCGGACCCTACCAAATCGGCATCGGCAAGCGTGAGCATTGTTGCGGCGACCGCGGTCTTGCTAAGCATTAGTCCGACGAGTGCTTTGGTTCCGGCCGCCAGCGTTGACTCTTTCACTGCGACGGTAACCGGAACATCGAATGTGGCAGTCGCGTGGAGTTTAACTGGCGCGGGCTGCAGCGGCTCCTCCTGTGGGACACTCTCAACTAGCTCGTCATCGGCTGTCTACGCAGCGCCACTCGTGGCTCCTTCACCAGCAAGCGTTAATGTGGTTGCAACCAGCATGGCGGATTCAACCAAGTCGGCGACCGCAAACGTCACCATTGTGACCGGGGTTTTCGTCACCGTCGCGCCAGCTAGCACTTCAGTGGTAACCGGGGCCACTCAACAGATAACCGCGTCTGTTGTGGGGACCTCGAATACAGCAGTGACATGGACTGTGCAAGGAGCCGGATGTAGCGCTCTGGCTTGCGGGACGGTCGATAGTACCGGACTTTATACAGCCCCTTCGGCGGTTCCCTCACCAGCCGTAGTTACCGTCACAGCGACTAGTTCAGCGGATCCGACCAAGACGGGTTCAGCATCCGTGGCGATTTATTCCTCGAGCGCTACTAACGCCATTGACGGCCTTATTATTCCTGCAAGCCACCCAAGGCTGTTCTGGAACGCGGCGAAACTGGCGCAGGCACAGCAATGGTGGGCAGGTCATAGCTACACACCGAACTCGACCAACCCAAACCCGTTTGACCCGTACGACACGTTGTTTGCGTGCGAGATGTCCAACAATCAATCGTGGTGCACCGCGCAGATAAATTGGGCTGTAAACATGAGTGAAACGAGCTGCTATCAGAGTGTCGGTTGCGACTCTATGCGGGTCTATGGTGAGGCTGTGATGCTCACCTACGACTGGCTCTACGCCCAGATGACCCCTGCGCAGCGCACTTCCATCATCAATAACTGGAACACCTGGCAGAATTATTTGGATGTGACCAACACTTGGGGCAACACAACGATGCCTTCGAGCAACTACTTCGCCGGGGCCTTCCGCACAGATTTTGGTTTTGGCGTAGCAACATTCGGTGATAACGCCAATGCGGCAAACTTTGTCAACTACGGATTGAACAATCGCTGGGCAGCGACCGCAAACTATTCCTCCTTGAGTGGTACTCCGCCTCTTGGTGGAAAGGGCTATGCGATGCCAGCCCAGGAAGGCACGCAGTACGGGCGCTACTATCTCAGCTACCATGCAATACCGCTGGCCACTTCGGCACTCCTAGGGCGCGACCTGTGGCAAGAAACTACGGGTTTTAAGGCAGGCGTGTTACAGACAATCTACAACACCATGCCTACAAAAACGGCTTCGCGCGGTCTTTTTGACAGCTGGACCTGGAGTGACGACGACGACTGGGTCGCAGGCTCCGGCCTGTACGGTGGCGGCGGGATGCAGTCGCGGTATTACGCCGATTTCATGATGGCCGCCGCGCAAGAGTTCCCAAGTACCGTCATTGGCAAAGTGGCCCGGCAGTGGATCAACACAGTGAACCCAAACATCGCCCCGATGTGGCTGGCGATCGATCCGGGTGGCAGTGCGCAAGCGTTCTCGACTCTGCCGCTCGACTATTATGCTTCCGGTCCGCAGTTTGCCTATTGGCACAACAGTTGGAATTCCAACGCTAGTTCCTTATTCCTGCAAATGGGGCAGACATTCGGCGTCGGCCACTTTCACTATGATGTAGGAAACGTCCAGTGGTTTCGTGGTGGCTCGTACTTGATCCGTGAGACCCCCAGTTACGGTACGACCGTGGCAGGCTACAACTCATCAGGAACGGTTGCCGGCAACATCGGCTATGCGCATAACGTTCCTCTCATTGGCGGGCTGCCTGAGGTGACCGCTGGTTGCACCGATAGCAATGCAGTTGTGCGGCGCATGGAAAGTCAATCTACTTACGCTTATATCGACGCCGATAGCAGCGGAACCTATACCAACAATGTATGCGCGGGTAACCATCCAGAACGCGAAAATCCGTACGCACAGCATGTGGAACGTGAGTTTATTTTTTTCCGCGACATCGAGGTTTTGCTCATTCTTGACCGTTTGCAGGCCGACACGGCAACTCGCAGCAAAACCTTTATGAGCCACTGCGAAACCAGCCCCGTTTCCGTCGATGCCACACATTACACCTGCGTGGATGGAAGCCAACAAGCCAGCTATTCCGTGCTGCTGCCTGCAACGCCGGCTTTAACGGTCGTGAATGAAGCAGCAAATGGCGCAACGTGTGCATCGAACGAGTGCCAATACCGGCTGGAAGTCAATGACAACAACCCTATCGGAACGCAGAGTTATTTCCTGGTAGCGATCCAAGGTCTGAACGCAGGCGGTACCGCACTTGCGCCTGCCGTAACAGATAACGGCAGCTCTTGGACCGTTACGATAGATGCCAATCACAGTGCAACGCTCAACAAGGGCATGACCTCGGCAGGGGGCTCCGTTACAGTCAATGGCGCGACGACAAACCTGCGTACTAACGCACAGGGGATGACCATCACTGACAACGGGCCGTTGTGGCAGTAGTCGGCAGTTCACCCGTTTCCGCTCGCCAGACCGAGTCGTGAGCTGAGCGGAACTATTAATTGGTCACCCCGGCTTCTTGTACGCCTTCGAGAACGTTGTTGCCGGAGCTGGCGCGCTCGGCCGCCATGGTTTCCTGCAGGCCGGAAGCGATGCCAACCCGTGGTCGCCAGCCAATTTCCTTTTCTGCTCGGCTGCAATCAAACTGCAGGCGGGCAAGCGCCGATCTTACCCGGTAAATGGAAAGCGGGGCAGAGCGGTTTAAAACCTTGGACAATACTTCCAAGCCGGCCGCGAGCGTGTACAAGATGGCCACCGGTAAGTGGATCACCTTCGCTGTTTTATCGTTCTTCAAAATGTAGTCGGCTACGAGTTGATTCTGTGTGATATGGGTTCGATCTACGATGTGAAACACTCTGCCATCGAACCGACTGTGTTCGGCGGCCAAGACGATCGCGTTTACTACATCCTCCACGTAAACCAGGGGCAGCTCGTGAGTTCCATTTCCGAGAATGACAAAAAAGTTTCCGATGCGACGCACAACGTCAGGGGTCAGTAGTGTCATCCCCGGACCGAATACTCTTCCGGGACGGAGCAGAACAGCCCGGAGATGCCGATCTCGAACTGCATCGCGTACTATTTTTTCGGCCTCGGTCTTTGCTTGGGTATAGGCTCCGCGCTTGGTAGGTGTTGGTTCAATTGGCCAATCCTCTGTTACCACGGCGCCACGATCCGAGGCCGTCGCATGCAAACAGCTAAGCGAGCTGACGTACACGAGGCGCTGCACGTCGTGCCGCAGCACGCTATCAACTATATTCTGTGTGCCGCAGACCGTACCGCGTTCATGGTCATCCGCGCTGCCCTTCATGGCCGCGCCCAGGTGGTAAACAATATTCGTACCGGCTATCGCTCGGTCCACCGCCGCAGGGTCTCCCAGGTCACCGAGGAAAACCTCAATGTTGGCATCGTTCATGAACTCCGCCGGCGGCTGCCGTCGAACAAAGATGCGAACGCTGTCCCCTTTTTGCAATAGCTGTCGCACCAGTTGTCGTCCGATTAAGCCATTTGCCCCGGTCACCAAAACCTTGGCGCGTTCTTTACTTTGAAAGTGAGCCTGAAGCTTGATTTTCGCAGCGTCCGCTTCCTGACAGACGCGGCTTGTCCAATAAACAGTAGAGCGCGCCTGCTCGGGCGGCACCGGCATCGCTGCGCCTGTCTGCAAAGCGCGATAAAAAGCGGCCACCAATGAATGCAGGCCATCGTACTGGACGATCTTCTTGCTAGCGAAGCGAACGATGTTCACTGGAACCTGTGCACAAATGCTGAGGCCCTCGCTCATGGCCTGTAACGCGCGTGCCGGCGCTTTGGGAAGGGGGAGCTGCCGGCTATGAGTCACCCACATCGCGAATAGGTTCGCCCGGAGCACGCCCTCTGTCCCTTGGACGACGAACCAGCTCTGCAAGGGCCGCACATTCCAAGATATCTGGATGTTCGCCGTGCCACGCTGGCATTGCGCAGCCACGCGCCACTCGTCAAACAGAAGGTTGGAGTCGCCTCCGTGTGTGCCATAGAAAGCTTTCACATCTTCTATAGCGCCCAGGAAAGATTCGGCGAGATAGATCGCGTGCACGCCCTGGTCCAAGAAAGGGTAACCGCCGCTCCTGTAGTGGATAGGCAACGGTCCACCGCGATAGGGCGGATATTCAGAGCTGCGGAAATAATCAAAACTAAGCGGTACTCCGATCGCGCCCGAACGGGCGAGTCGCAGGGCTTTCAACACGAAGCGGTCGTACAGCAAGGAATGGTTGACGCAGATGGACTTTTGCGCTGCAGCGGAGGCGGCGGAGATACTGTCGACTTCTTCCGCATTCATCGCCAGAGGTTTTTCCACCAACACATGACAGCCCTTCTTGAGCGCTGCGATCGCCAACTGTGCGTGGGTTTCAGGAGGAGTAAGAATATGAATTACATCAACCCCCTTCTTAATCATGGCCTCCATCGTTGGGAAAACTTCAGGAAGAGCGTGCCGGACAGCCAGACCCGCGGCGCGAGAAGTCACAACATCGGTGACTCCAACAAGCCGTGCGTTCGGGACCCGTTGGACGGCGCGAGCGTGAAATTCGCTTATGTGCCCTGCTCCAACCAATCCGACCCGAAACTTTCCATCTGGAGGCATTCAGTTTTCCCTTAGAATCGGATGGGTGTCACAATCACGTTGCCCCAACTGAGCGATTGGCCTGGCCGAGTTCTGACCGGTGGCCAACTGAACTACGAAACGAGCATTCGCTGCCCAAGTATGGCGCTTGAGGACAGTCTCTCTTGCCCGGGAACCGATTTGTAACCGTAGCGAGGGATCTTCGACAAAGCGCACGAGCGCTTTTTCGAGGGCCTCATAGTCGGCATGGGGGAACATGATCCCGGTCAGTTTGTCCTCGATCACGTCGCGCATCGGCCCGAGATCAGGAACCACGCAAGGCTTGCCCAAGGCCATGAATTCAAACAGGGCAATCGGAGACCCGAAATCGTTCGAATCGGGTAGTACGCAAATATCCATTGCATCGATATACGCAGGCACTTCGTCGCGGGGCACTGGCCCGGGAAGAATCACTTTGCTTTCCATTCCCAGGCGGCACGCTGTCTGCTTCAAGTTTTCCATCTCAGGGCCGTCGCCCACGAGCAATACTCTTATTTCTGGATGCCGGTCGCTGATGCTCTTCACTACCTCGATCAGGACATCCAGACGATCCCAGAAATAAAACAATCCCACATGACCGATGACGATTGAGCCCTCGAGACCCAGTCGTGCCCGAAGCGACTGCCCGGCCCCTGAGCTCCGGAATCGATTCGGATCAATCGCATTGGGCAAGACATGTACGCATCCCCTGTTGGCGCCGCGCTGCTGAACTTCGTCCGCCAGAACGCGGGACACGCACAGAACGTGATCGACCCGCGAAAATACCCACGCGTCGATCCTTCGAGCGAGACGTTCCATGGCCAAGCCGCGGGCGCGCTTGAACCCCGCGAGTTCATTCACTTCGAGCACCACTGGCCGCCTCAACCATTTCCCCAGCAGGACTCCCATGAACAGGAAGTAAGCGTGTCGTTCGAAAAGTACGGCGTCCTGTTGCCGCCACAAAATTGGCAATAGCCGAAAGGGGAGAAACAGGTTATAGAGCAGCTCTAGTACTTCGAATGCGAGCTGTGGACACTCGCAGCTTATGTATTTCCAAATGCGTTGAAGACCCTTTGCGCGATCCCCCTTGCGAAAAAATGGCATCAGACCAGCGCCCTTGAGCGGATCAACTCCTGGCGGGGACAAGATCGTCACTTCGTGGCCCTCGGCTCTCAATGCTTCCACCAGGCTACGAATGTGCATAGCTTGAGAACTGCGGCCCATGGTGCGATGGTGGTAGATGAATCGCAAAGTTCGATCTCTCGGAACGTGAGCGGTTTTTTTCGAGACTAAATGAGAGTCTGCGGTCTTCTATGCGGAGCGCAACGCTGGACGGTGAGAAGTGCCACGATTGTACAACGTCAAGTAGTCATCAAGCATGCGTTCCGGCCTGAAATATTGCTCGTAGCAGTGACTGGCCAGCTTTCCCATTTTAGGGAGTTCTTGCCGCCGGGCGACCGCGCTGCACAAAGCCCCGGCCATGCCCTCAGGATCGGAGGACGGCACCAGAGTAACTGCTCCCGACAAACGAGCGATCTCGCCCATACCTCCGACATCGGTGACCAGCGCTGGCAGACCAACCGACATTGCTTCCAGGAGCGAAACAGGCAGGCCTTCGGTTACCGAGGAACTTACGAATAGATCGGCTGCGAGCAGGAAAGGTGAAACGTCAGCCTGCTCGCCGAAAAAGGTGACACATTCCTTCAGCCCGAGGTCATCGCTGAGCTTTCGCAGACTGGACTCAAGCGGCCCATCGCCAACTATCCACAGCTGCACGCTTGGATGATGCGGGCGCGTGAGTGCGACCGCATGCAGTAAGGTGGCAAGGTCCTTCAGCGGGGCCAAACGGCCCACATACAGCAAAGTAAAGCCGGACTTCTGCCGTGGGACAGCCCGAATATCCGCGGGCGAAGCTCCGTTGTAAATGTGAATGATCCTGTCGCGGGCGGCAAATGGGGCCGCCAGCAAATTGGTCCGCGTGCCCTCGCAGACTCCAACGATCCAGTCGCACCAGCGAGAGGCAAGGGCAAACTTCAATTCACGCCGTAACAGATAAGGAGGCTTGACCAAGCCATGCCGGGTCGCTATGACCGTCTTCACACCGGCTAGACGGGCCGGAAGCGCCGCGAGGATAGTTGCCGTCGCATTGTGGCAATGCACTACATCGGGACGGGAGCGCCTGAACGTTTTGTACAAGCCGCGCATTAGAGAAAAAAACGAGCGAGAACGATGGAGAATAACCTCAAAGCCCTCGGCTTGCAGTTCTTCGCCAAGCACGCCAATCACGTAAAGGCAGTGTACAGACGCAGTATGTCCCCGGTCGCGTTGCAATCGGCACATAGTGGCTGTCAATTTTTCGGCGCCGCCCATTTCCATGCTGTCAGCTACATGCACAATTTTCAGCCGGGACTTTCGCTCGGATGACGCGCTTGCCAGAGGTATGGAACTTGCTGCTTCCATGATGCTACCCATTGGAGTGAAACCTCTTTGAATTCATATTCAGGCTTCCACGACCGGCGATGGCGGCACCAGAAAATTGGCCAAGCGCCTAAGTGAGGAACCTACCGGGGTGGGTAGCAAGGCAGAAAGCACCAGCAGACGCCGGCGATCGTCCTTCTGCAACACCATGAATATTCGGCTCGTGATCACGAAAACAATCGCCCCTGCAGGCACCGCGAGGCCCAACTTCATGACAGCGCCGATCGGCATCGCCACGATGCCTAGCACAACGAGCGCCATCGCAACAATTGCGGCAGCAAGCCTCAGCAGAACCGGCACGTCGATCCGGACGGGATACCGAAGCACGACACGACTCCAGATAGATACCGCCGCAAATGATTGGGCGATGCCATTTGCCCAGGCAGCTCCAACTGCGCCATGACTTGGGATTAATAAGACATCAAGCAGGACGTCGATCAAGGCGGCTACGCTGCCCCACTTCAAGATAAAACCCAGGTCTTCGGCGGAGTACAAAAGAGTCAGTGCGGGCGTCAGTACCGCCTTTGGAATGCTGAAAAGTGCCACTAGAATGAAAACCGGTATCGCTGGCAGGTATAGCGATCCATAGGTAACCCGCACAAAAGGACCGCCGATGCAAGCCATGCCGATCAAGATCGGAAGAGCGCCCAGAAGGACATATAGGGAGGCCTGCGAGGTCATCTTAAACAGGCGATCCTTATCGCGTCCGTACTCCGCCATCTGCGTGGCTGACAGTGCATTGGCAAATGTCTGCGGTACTTGCATGAGCCGGTCCGCGACACTGAAGCAAACCGAAAAGAAAGCCAGTTGACGAATATCGGGCTGTAACAATTTCAAGAAAATAATGTCGGAGCGGTCCCAGATCACGATCTGCAAAATCATCAGCCCCGTGCTCAGTCCGGAAAAGGCAAACATTCGCTTGCGAATTTCCGCTGGCAGCGCGACCCGGCGTACCGTGCTCATTGACTTAAGCACCGGAATGATCTTTACAACCAACTCCGCGGTGCGATATAGCAATACGCCCGCGGCAATCCCGACCAGGTTCCATCCAAGGAACAGACTCACAGCTACCGCAACCACATAGACGACCGCACCAACAAAAGCGCCACGCGTGTTGAATGCTGCGTTCTCGGCCGCGCAGTTCGCCTGCGAAGCCACGAACGTAATCATGTTGGGTACCATGCTCAAAACCAGCAAAGCCGAACAGGAACGATACTCCGCGTCAACGAGGGTAAAGACGGCAATCATGCTGATGGCCGTTAATGCCGATGCGATCACAGACTGAGCCCCAAGGTTGTAGAAGAATACGGCGCGCGCAAGCTCTTTCTGTCGCCCACCGAGGAATTCGCCCATGTATTTGAAAGTTGTAAGCGGAATACCCAGGGAACCGACAGAGCACGTGATAGTAGTCAGCCAAAATACTAAATTGAAGTATCCAAGCCGGGTGGGCCCGATGGTCCGCGCAATGACTACGGTCGTTAACAACGTGCACACGAGCGTAATCGCCACTTCCAAACCCATGAAGATGAAGTTCCGCCCGACTACCTTGGCATTATTGGGGGCCGGTATTGGGATGCGTGTAGTCAATGTCGTCAAATTAATTCTAGGGTTCGATAGAGCGATGACTTGAATGTAGGTACTTGCTTGAGCCGATCTGGATAGTCAACTTGGCTTTTTTGCGATGAAATCCACCGTGGTAATAGCCATATGTTCCTTGGAAAAGCGCTGGAATTCCGGAGCTACTTCGAACGTCATCAGTGCCTCGCGTGTTCCTGGTCTTACCGCGACTTGTTTGTAGATCACTTCCAGCCCGGCCTCAGCCGCCATTTCCAAAAACTCTGGGGCGCGTAGCCGGTTTTGATATTGCAAACGATTGTTCCATTTGTTCCATCTTGCTTCGCTATACCGTAAATAGTTTACGAAAGAGATTCGGCGATCGACAAAAGCATAGTGGTCATTGCAACCCACGTTATGGAGAGTCAGCCCTCCCGGCCGTAGCATCCTCGCGATCTCTTTCATAAGAGATTGAATAATCGGCTTTGGCACATGTTCCAGAACACTGTTTGAGTAAACCAGGTCCGCCGTGTTGGGTGGCGATCCCGTAGCTCGTGTGTCTGCTGGAGCACAATATTCCACTCGAGCCCGTTCCAATAGCGTATTCAGGTCTCTCGCTTGAAGTAACTCGTGATATCTGGTTCGAATGTCTTCTGGATGCCGGCCCCCAGCTTCGGCCATCAAATCCAGATGTGGTTCCAACGCAGCAATCATCCGGAAGGTCAACCCAGCGTCCATATGCCGCGAAATGTCATAGGTTAGGATGCGTTTGGCGCCGACGAGACTGAAACAAATAGGCAGAGTGGGATACCAGCCGGTTCCGATTTCAATGAGGCTCGTCCCGTCCAGCTCGAATCCGACCTGCTGCAGGTAGCGCATGGAAAGCCGCCAGTCCTCGAGTTTGTCGGCGATGTTCTGCTCAAAGTGACGGAGACCTCCATATCTCTTTTGCAAACCGTCGTTGAGATATCCCCCTCCGGGGATAATGCTCAGGCCCTTTTGCGCTAATCCTTTTAATCGCCAATGCATGAGGATTTCTAGGAGATATCTTGATATAGGCTCGGCATGATAGCGGTAAAATGACTACTACCGAAGGAGCTCGGAGATGGTGACGGCCTTTCGCCCCTTATCCAGCGCCGCTTTGATTACGCGCGGCAGGGCTTTAAGCGCGGGCTCGTTTACGCCGTGGTAGAGAAGGATATCTCCAGAAGAGAAGGAAGTTCGATCCAATTGCGCTTCCACCTCCCCCGTCGAAGCACGATAATCTCTTAGGTCGACGTTCCACATCACCACACTCTGGCCGGCCGCCCAAGCCGGAATTAGGCTGCGCAATGACACTTTGCCGTGGGGAGGGCGGAATAACTTACATTCCTCTCCCAGGATCCGACCCAGAACCCATCGAGTCATCCTGATCTCCCGAATGGCGCCCGTCCAGGAAAGCCGATTAAAGTACGGATGGCTATAAGAATGGCTGCCGACGTCGTGCCCTTCTTTCTTCATGCGCATCACGATATCCGGGTACTGCTCGGCGGCTCCCCCGACTACAAAAAACGTGGCCTTCACCGCATGATCCCGAAAAATGTCCAGTATCCGGGGGGTATGTAATAAATCCGGCCCGTCATCGACGGTTAACGCAATCTGCGGCCGGTCCCGGTTCCCATGCTCAAGCAATTGTCTGCTGGGAACGACGCCGAACAACGCTTTCTTAATAAGTGCGCGTCCTTTTGGCTGGTGCCCGTTTGCGCTCTGCGAACAATTTTCACGCCACAAATAGGTATCGCTATAGTATTTTGCAATGCTCTCTTCGGAGTTAAGACCAGGAATAGATTTTCGTTTCGGCTGCTCAGACAGGCGAAGCAATGCTTCGTGTAGCCCGTTCCTATCGCCCTGGCGAATGAATGTTACCGTCCCCTGATTCCGGAGGACTTCTGGAACGCGGACGGCCGTCGTAATGACTGGAATTCGCGCGGACATGGCTTGCAGCACCAAGAGCGGTACCCCATCCTGGAGCGAAACCAGCACGTCGCATCCCTTAAGCAAATCGCGCCTGCTCGATTCATCAGGCACCCACAGCACGTTCCGCCTTAGCTCCTGAATTGCAATTTTACTGGTAAGCTGTTGCGAATTGTGGGCGGCAAAGATAACCAATTTGGCCGCTCGGCCACTCGTGCGCAAATTGAACAATGTAGCGAGCAGTTGATCAAAACTGCCATTGGCATCCGGGCCGAGCGCAATGCCCACCACAAACTCCTCGGAGCCACGCCGCCGCTCCGCGGTTGGGGCGCCTCCCGGATTCGTAGTCAAGGTCGGCAGAATCGGTTCTCTCACTTTAGCCGCTCCAATCGGGTAAGGAACGCCGCTACTTTGGTTGGGATTGGTGAGCGATGGTCCCACATACGAGTGATGAGGAAAGGTGTCCTTCATAATCGCTGCTCCGAATGCGCGAGTCCCGAATTTATGGCATAGCAAGGCGGTTCCGTTGTGATGCATCGACTCACTGGCTAAGCACAGCGGTAGCTCTGGCGGGCGACTGGCATTCCTTTCTTCTTTCTTGTATCGCCAGCTCACAGATATCCAGCATTTCATGAGCAGCCTCATCCCAACTGCGGTGAAATTGTTCCGAAATCAAGTGTTCATCCCATTTCCGCTCCAGCGCGGTTTCAATTGCGTAGGCGAGGGCCCGCGAATCTCGTGGAGAAACCAAAATACCGGTCTGTTCATTCACTAGTTCAAGGATTCCTCCCACATTGGTGGCAATCACTGGGCGTCCACAACTGAGGGCTTCAATTACGACGTTTGGATATCCCTCGTTATAGCTGGGCAGAGCGAGCACATTGGCAGCCGCGAGCCACTGGGCGACCTTCTGCGAAGGACAAGCGCCAATTCGGATGATGCGATCTTGCAGTGCAAAATCCTTGGCTTTGCATCGCAATTGTTTGCCGCCAAGGCCATCCCCGATATACGCCAAAAGCAATTTGGGACGGGGCCCAGCGAGCGAAACAAAGGCCTCAAGCAATTCCACGATGCCTTTCTCGGCGTCCAAACGCCCTACGAACAACACGAGTTCGGCATCATCGTGCACCGCTAACTGCGCGCGAGCTGCTCTCCGGTCAGCCAAGTGGAACACGCTCGGATCGCAGCCATTTCGGACCGTGCGGACTTTGCGGCCCTCGATACCCATCCGGATTGCTTGCTGGCGGAGGTGCTCGCTTTTGGTCACTACGAAGGATGCCCGCTTCATGGTGAGCCGCGTCAACCATTTGGAAGCCGGGTCGGGAATGCGATTCAAGTCTGAGCCGATGGAGCCCACTATGGCTGGAATGCCAAGCTTGTGCGCCACGGCAACGGTGGCAAAGCCTTCCGGATAGAGCCAGAAGTTGCAGGCGACGTCTGGCGGATTCTCGCGGAAATATGGCTCAAGGTAGTTCATACAAACTAAACCGTTGATGCATCTAGTCAAGCCAGGTAGCGCGGGATACTCAAAGTAGCGAGTAGCGACGCCAGGAGGAGAAAAAGACAAGTCAGGCGCGCGATAATCGTAGTGCGGCTGGAACCATTTCGGGTAGCGCGGGAAAGGACAGAGGACGTTTACGTCGGCCAATTTAGAAAGTGCCAGGAGGATCTGATATTCGGAGTGCCCGCGGTACGGTTCGACCGGAATTGGGAAATCCGACGTAACTACGGTGACTTTCAATCGCATCACGTCATCCCCGGTCTCGCAGTTGATTAGCTAGGCGCATGTTGACCAATGCGGAGTTCAAGTCCTTGTGTTCGCTGCCATCGGTTGCAACCGAAGCAGGTATCGGAATGTTCCAGATTTTCCAGAGTGGCCCTCGTGTGAACAGGAACTTGTAGAAGCCCACAACCACGGCGGCATTCAACATACAGAAAGCGCTCGCGGGGGCGGCCATCCGCCTTAAGGCCGGAATGCCACGGCCGGCGCCAAGAATGGCGAGGACATAAAAGAGAACCTGCACCGTAAGCGCCCCCGCGTAGAGTCCAGACCAGTTTGCCAACAAAGCGCTGCTGACCAGCAGAATCGCCAGCAGGAGAGGCACAAAAAGACGCAACAACTTGTGGGAGATCAGCTCGAACCGCAGCCGATTCTGTCGTGACAGCAGCCAAGGCGCTAGTTGTAACAGCTGGAAGTTGCCCGCTAGCGTTCGGACCTTGCGATGAAATTCTCCGCGCAGACTCTTGGGCCAGATGTCATAGACGCACGCACGCACGTCCAGGACTGACCGATAGCCCTGGCGAATCACACTGAGAGGCTGCAGCATATCGTCCAGAATAATTCCTTCCGGCAATGCTCTGGCCAGTTCGCCACGGACCGCATAGAACCCGCCGTATACTCCCAGCGGCGAATCAACTTTTGCCTCGCAGTTGCGAATCCACTGCTCGTATCGCCAATAGAGACCTCCCACGGCTTTGGCGCCGGCTTCGTGGCCGTCATCGCGCAGCACTAACTTGCCGGCAGCACACCCGACTCGAGGATCGGCAAAATTACTCAGCAACAATTGCAAGGCGTTGCTTTCAATTCGAGGACGAATATCAATGAATACTAGGATTTCGCCGGAGGCGCTCCGCATTCCCTGATTCAGAGCCGCCGCCTTGCCACCCTGCTCGGAGCATCGGATGGACCTGACAGGCGGGTCGGGGAACTCCTTTAGAATATCGTCCGTACCATCCGTGGACCCGTCGGATACAATCACGATTTCCATTCGATCTCGCGGATAATTCAACGACAGCAGGTGATCGACTTTCTGGCGCAACAGCGCCGCCCCGTTGTGAACGGCAAGTATGATGCTAACGCTGGGGAGCATGGGTTCTTGCCGCCACGCCCGCGGATGCAGGCGGCTCCGCAAGTAGATCCACAAAGGATATCCGGCGTACGTGTACAGCAAAATGCCTAAGCAGAACCAGAAGATATACGAAATGAAGTGTACGCCGCTCATCTCATTTTCTTGTGTGGAAGGATGTTACTGCGTCAGAGCAGCGCTGGATCTCGCAGGCGGCTGCTAGGCTTTGAAGGTCAACCCGTTCACGGATTAAGCCGCAACGGAGACAGCATCAGGGCGCTCGCGGCGTGCGCACAATCTTGATTTGTGACGATCAGTGTCGGAAGCGAACCAAGCCGTAAATCAAAACGATCATCAACACTTCGACGGTCAGAGTGGGAAATATCCAGCGACGACGATCACGCCCCTTACCGTCGGACCATTGGAGGTTGATCGCGGCGGTGGCGAGTCCCAGAACCAAGTACATTGTTATCGTGTAGCTGCGCGACAAGAACCAGGCGGTGGTCATGAATGAAACCAATGCCAGGCGCATCGCCACTACCCAGTGCTTTGGCACTTTCGGCCGGTGAACAGCTTCAATCTTTGTTTCGGCCTTGGTCGCATCGGCGGTGACCACAGGGGACAGTACTTCGCAGGCATGCGTGTCTCCCAAAGCGATTGTTCCCACTGAAGGTGTGGGTTCTCTATCCATCGCCCTGGTGGCGTAGATATAACAGGATTCAAAAAGACGCTTGAGCCCTAAAAATCGTTTCGACGGCCTCTTCCTGTGCACTTCGATGATGCTATTCAGGTTCGTTGTCGTGGTGACGAGCAAGCCCGTCCAAAGCACGCTTCCCAATAATCCAAGTTCAGCAAGACAGAGGACAAAAGAATTATGCGCTGTGATCTCATGGAAGTCTGTGAATCCATTGAATCCGATTCCAAACAGCGGAGCGCTTTTGAACATTTCCAGTCCGTTGGCCCAGGCTTCAAGCCGGTCTGTTCCGTCGGCCGCCGATATTCCGCGGCCTCCCGTAAAGTCAAGAGCCAGCATGCCAAAGATCATTACCGTGGCCAAAACCATGGACGGGGCGGTTCCAAGCTTCTTCCGGGCGGCCATCAGCGCGACAGCAGCCAGCGCAATCAATCCGCCGCGGGAATGCGTCAGATAGGTGGTCCACAGCAGCACGACGACAGGCACTAGTACCACAAAGAAGTTGACGACCTCGCGTCCTCGCCGCCAGGCGATAAAGGCGAGAGGAATGGCGATCAACAGGATTTGAGCAAGATCATTCGGGTCGCTCAAAAACCCGGCGCCGCGGATTCGCGTCAATTGCCCCATCGCCTCGTCATTGAGTGAGTAGACGTTGGTCTGCAAGATGAACATCTCGCCGCGAAAACCAGCGTAATACCCGCATAATGCCTCCAACGCAAGAGCCAGGCAGGAAGCCACCACCGCCAACGTCAGAATCTTCAGCCTTCGAGCGGTCGTCACGTTTACGACAATGAAGAAAAAAACCGCCGCGCTTGGAAGGAATACACGCAAGCTTTCGAGGACCCCACCTAGCCATCCGTGGGCCAGGTGCGACAAAGCAATCGCGATGATCAGCCCGAGCAACAGAAATGTCTGTACCGACCTCTTCCAATACCCGTAGTCCGCCATGCTGGGCAACGAAACCAAAACTGTGACCCCGGCGAGATACGTCAATGCGTGATAGCTGCCCCATTCCTTCCCGAACTGGTCCGGTGAGATGATCGTAGCTACGATGTAGACAATGGTGAGCACAAATCCCATAATTACACCGTAGGTTGACTACTCCTGTTCGGCCGCGAAAAAACGAACGCGCCAATTAGGAGATTGCGTCCTGAGGAAATCGAGAACCAATAACCAAGTGGAGTGAACGCGATCGTCACTTGGCGCCACGCCCCAGAAGTATAATCTTGACCGTGCTCAAGATAATCAGCAGGTCCAGCCCCACCGACATGTTCTTAATGTAATAGAGGTCATAACGGAGTTTTTCTTTGGCGTCCTCGACGGAGCTTCCATACCTATAGAGGATTTGAGCCCAACCGGTAATCCCCGGACGAATGGAATGCCTCAAGTGGTAGTAAGGAATTTTCTGATTTAGCGCCGCGACAAACTCAGGCCGCTCCGGACGCGGACCCACAAGGCTCATGTCGCCCCTCAACACGTTCAGCAACTGCGGAATCTCATCGATGCGAGTCTTGCGAAGGAATCTGCCAACCCTCGTGATTCGAGGATCGTCGTCCGTGGCCCAGGTCGGCCCGCTATCCGCCTCGGCGTCAGATCGCATCGTCCGAAATTTGTAGCAACGAAAGATTCTCCCGTCACGTCCCACGCGAATCTGCCGGTAAAATATGTGCCCAGGCGAGCTAAGCTTGATGGCTAGAACGACTAAGGGCAGCAGGGGCAGGCTCAGCAGCAATCCGACAATCGATGTCGCTAGTGAGGCGAATCGTTTGTAAAATAAAAAGAGGCGCGAGGCAAAATAGCCAGACGAAAAAAGCAGCCAGCTCAATCGGATGGATTCGATAGGAACTTTTCCGGTGATCGACTCGTAGACATCATTTCCATCTTGAACTTGCACGCCGCGATTCTTCAACGAGAGCAACAAGTCAACTGGCAGCTTCCCCCGGCGTTCCTCCATCGCTACCACAATGCGATCTATACCCCGGACATGAGGATCGGCTGAAAGCTCCTCGCAGAGACGAGTCGACGAACTAGCGCTGGGCATTTCACCGCGTTCGTGATCGCCAGGGTGCGTATCGGCTCCGATCATCTGCGCGCGGCTCTCGACCCGAATTCCCAGCTCGGGCCGCGCTTCAATTTCATGTTGGAGAGAATTGGCTAACGGGCCATCGCCCAGAATCACCACCCGTTCCGTAAGCCGCGGCGTGCTATTGATCACCGAAAACAGTTTCCGCCACAGGAGCAGCAAGAGCCCCACCAGTAGGAAACCCACGTGAAAGATGCCCCGGCCCAATTTCACAGGCGGGTAAAGGTAGTAGAAGAGACCCAAGCCAATGTACGCGACGCCGAGCACTTGGATCAGTCGAACAGGCACCTCTCGACGATTGGTTACTATCGCGGAATCGTACAGATCGAAGTAGTACATGCAAGCCAGAAAGGCACCGGATACGAATAGAAGTTTCAGAAAGCCATACCGATACGCAATCATCAAGCGAGCTTCCCCCGCCCCCAACCGCGCTAGCGCGGATGCCACGAGGGCAAGCGAGATCAGGCAGGCTTCGGAAATCCCCAAGAAGAGCGTGCGTTTCGGGATGGCGTGCAGCAAGCGGTTCAAAGAACACTCCGGGTTATGGGCGAATTGCGGTAGATCGAGCTTCCGTGCGATGCCAACAGGAACGTCTTAGCGGTGATTCGCATTGCGTCGGCGTCGAACAATAGCTCCGCCGATCAACAGTGCTGTGCCAAACAAAAGAGCCGTGACCGGCTCGGGAACGGGGGCTGGCGGCGGATCGTTGGGAGAGGGCGGCGGGTTATTGAAAGCTTGGAGTGGATCATTTTTCGGGCAGCCCCAACTCAATAAGGCTGCGAGAAGAGAAAGCCCAAGAATCCAAGGTTTCAGGTTCATCCTCGACTCCCGTCTTGATGTGGTCCAAGGAAGAATAGAAGTAAAGAGCCGGATCATGTTTCTCATCGACGTACCATCCTTTTGTTTGAAATGACTTAGAAGAGAAACCGCACCTTACGTTTCGCTCGACTTCGAAGAGGTCGAGCGTTGCGGAAACCCAGGAATAATCTTTTGCGCCGGACTATCGGGGTAGAAATGCGAGCTCACTGCTACATCTGGCCGAAACTGACCGGTCAATCTGGCAGGAATTCGGCGACCCGCGGATAGACTCGGCGCGCGAAGTCCACCGCGCGCGCTTGAGCCATGGCTTCTCCATCAGCCGCGGTAGTCCAAATGCGAATCATGGCACCATCGGTACTTCTGTGTTTCAGCCCGTCGGCAACAAGCCAGAATTTAGCCCGGTATTCGCTGGCAATGATTCGGCCATGTGACTGGTACCAATACAGGACCATGTCCCGCCTGGTCCCCTGTGCCACAAGATATCCGTTCACTAGCACAGGGACTCCATTCGCAGAGCCAATCTGGACACTGGTGGAGTGGACTGGCTCCCACCCGGAGCCTGGAAGACAGTTCTTCGGGGAGTGAATTCTGTCACCGGAGCGTTGATCTTTGTAATACCCAATATAGAGTTCAATCGGGGGCGTGCTACCAACATACACTCGGTTGATATAATCATCCGCACCGATCGCTTGCACTACCTGCTTCTCGAACGGGCGCTCCACACCGTGCGAAAAGCCGATAGCGGAAGGAAATTCATGCAATGGCCGTTGCAGCCCTGCGGCTTCTCTCGGCCGAAAACTATGCGTCGCGAAGATTCCTCCAACGAGGACGAGTGCGGCGACAGACGTTCGCATTGGAGTTATGGGTACACCCGCGCCGGATTCTGAAATCTCGAAATTAGGCGAAGTAATTCATGCATGAACAGGATCGAAAAAAATGCCAGCGCGAAGAAGCCCAGGCCAAGACTCAAGTGGACAAGACCGGAATCCACGCTCGGCCCAAAATGGAAACTTAGGACACCCGTCACGACCAGACGAAGGCCGTTGATCGCGATCGCAATGGGAATGCTTGCGACCGCCAGCGCCACGCGTTTCCACAAGCTCGGCTCGGCCAAGTACGCGTAGGCAACAACTGCCGCCAGCAAAGAGAGCAAAGAGCGGATTCCGCTGCATGCTTCGACCACATTGAGCGTGCAGTTCGGCAGGATGAGCAGATTTCCCTGTCGCATGGTGTGAATGCCGACCGTGACCAGACCGCTTGCTCCTATTCGTGAAGCCCACAGTTGAAGAGGCAAGGTCATCTGGTAATAGACGATTGCCGGCAAGGGGATCATAAACACCAGATATCCAATCGGAAAGGCCATCGCTCGCAGCACCTTGAAGCCGGCCAGGAATGTGACGATTCCAGAAATCAGGATCAACAAGGATAGCCGCGCCGTAAACAACTCCGCACCAAGCGTCCCAAGTACGCGCAGCCCGATGGCGAATAGCATGATTGCAAAACCGAAATTACTTGCGTGGTGAGGCGGCACGCGCCAGCGATCGCGCTCGCACCAAAGAACATAGGCCGCAAACACGGGAACGAAGGCTCCGTGACCATAATTCGGATCGTCCCACCATTGCCTCGCGAGCGAACTGAGTACCGGAGCATACATAATCACGATCAATGTTGAGAGCAACGCCACGGGGAACCATGCGCCTGTCTCTAAGGTATGGACAGACGCTGCGGTCTCTTGGGCGATGGGCGGCGTGCGGCCTATCACACGCGACCACAAGTTATTGTCAACTATCGGCAACATGTGTGGGGATCCGACTCGATTTAATCAGAAGCGACTCGACGGCGGCGCAATCTCAGGACGGCTTAAGGACTAACCTAGTTTCTCCGAACGTTTGGCCCCGTACTTTCGGGCGCCGTAATATTGACCGGCATAGTCTACCTGGTCGAATTCGGAAGCTTCATTGACGACCACACCGATCAACTTCGGATGGTCGAGAGACTGCAAGCCCTTCTTCAAGGCTTTGAGAGGCGCCAATCCCTCGCGTACGACCAGGAGCGTGCCGTCCACCAATCGCGACCAGAGGTTTGCATCAATGACCGGCAGCATAGGAGTGGAATCTACGACGATCCAATCAAATTCGCCTGCCAACCGGGCGAAGGCTTCTGTAAATCGTGCCGAACGTAGAATTTCAGAGGGCCGGTCGCACGCCTTCCCGGCAGGGAGAAACCATAACCCCGTCCCAGCGAACTCGAGCATGAAACGCGAGATGTCCTGGTCTGGCCCGGACCACCAGTCGCTGAGTCCCTGCAAGTTCTTCAGCCCAAACATCGAAGCTAGCGTCGGCCTATGCAAATCTCCCTCAATCAGCAACGTCTTGAATCCGGAGTACTTGGCGAGCGTCACTCCCAAATTCCCAGACACGAACGTCTTGCCCTCGTTGATCACGCTACTGGTCACTTGCAAAGAGTTGAGCTCGTGTTGCTTGCGGATATCGTCTAACCGGACGGCAAGGGCTCGAAATTTCTCTGCGCCCAGACTATTGGGATCGGTCCACGCAACCAAACGCGATGTCAGCGGAGGCTGCACCGTAACCGAACGAGCCTTTTCGATCTTAAGTGCGTTCTTGGTTTCACTCATTCCTCGAAACCCGCTCGCCTTCGGCACTACGTTTCTCGACGCTTCGGCTGTCTGCGTGGTCCCGGGTAGAACGAGGTCAGCCGGAACCATGTCCGGCTGGCTTTGCTCAATTTTCGCTCCGCCCAAACCTTCAAATAATCGGCTCATTTGGTTTCCATTCCTGAGTCAGAGTTGTCCTTCCGGCAAGGAATACCGAAGCTCGTGCAGGAGAGCACTTCGCTCAGGCTTCCCGTGAGAAAGGATTTCGCATCAAGGCCGTGCCACTTCTATTTCACCGCCACTTACCCGTTGTAATAGGTGTAAAGGTTCCCGGTGAAAATCAATAAAGCCATCACCGCCGCTACGCCGTATTCCATATACCTTGTGATAAGTCGGGAATGATCCTCTTGTGGCGTGCTGAGACGGGGAATACCGACGAGCATCCGGGCAGGAAGAATTCCTTCCAGATCATTCTCCTGGCGGAAGCGCACGTCGGTTAATTCAAGAAATGTGGCCACGCCCAAACCAAGAACGCTTCCCAGCGCCAAACCCATAAGACTGATCAGGAAACGATTTGGGGCCGAAGGCTTGTCCGGCAACTTTGGCGGATCAATAATGTGGAACTGTTGACCCTGCTGCTGTTGTCCGAGGCTTGTGGCGAGCTGAGACTGGGTTTGTTTCTGAAGAAGCGAGTTGTAATTAAATCTGGCTTCATCATACCCACGAGAGACGCCGGCCAGCTCCTGTTCTGTCTCCGGAGTCAGGTTCAAGCGGGCCTGGTACGCGGCAGTCTGTGACTCAAGTTCCTTCGCGTGCTGTTGCTCGTTCTGGATCTCCAACTGATTAGCCTTGAGTTGACTCTGGAGCTGCATGATGGCGGTGGGCGCGCCGCGCTCCATTCCCTCTGCGGCGGAGTAATTAATTGCGTTTGCTGGCTTGCCGCTCCGCTGATTAGAAGCAATTTCTGCTTCGGTTTGCTTCCTCAGGGCCTCAGTCTTTGCGATCTTATCTTCAAGCGCGACGATGTCCGGATGTGTGTCCGTGTAGCGAGTACGCAAGTCCTGTATTCGGAGCCGTAGGTCCTGAAGCTCCTTATCCAATAATTGTGGTGAGTTTCCACCTAGACTGGCCTGCGCCGATTGATATTGCTGCAGCAACGATTCCAGGTAGATCTTTTGTTGCTTCGAAGTGTCCAGGGCATGTTGCGTGCTCGCCAACTGTGCTTGTAGGCCTGCCAGAATTTGGACGTTGCTTTGCAATTGTCCAGGAAGGTTTCCAGCGTGTTTGGCCTTGAACATGGAGACTTCATTTTCCTGTTCTTCCATCTTGGCGCGCGCATCCGCCAGCTCGCTCTCCAAAAAGGCCGTCGTATTTTCGGAAAGCTGTCGTTGAGCTTTCACATTTTCGTTGATAAATAGAGACGTGAGCTCGCTATTTACCTGTTGTGCCAGCTCGGGTGTATCCGCTGAATAATGGATCTTAAAGGTGACGAATTCTCCCCGGTATCCCGGCGTCCCCACGAGCTCAATCTTGATGTCGCTCCTCATGGAATCGACTGGATCCTTGGGCTTGAAGAAACTGCTAAACCGCGGTGGCGTTGAATAAAGCTTAAAGCGTTCTATGATCGCGAGCAGGCTGGCACGGCTTAAGACCTGTTGCGTCGTACTCTGCAAACGGTTTTGCAGATTCTCGTTGACGTTCTCCATTACGTATTGGTCGGACACTTTCTGCTGTTCCGCTGAGATTTGCGCCTCGGACTGATAGGTGGTGGGCAAAAACCAGCTCCCTCCCCATACCGCCAGCCAGGACACAAACAAGGGGAGCAATATCCACCAGCGTCGCCGAAGTACGATGGCGAAATACTCTTCCCATCCTCGTGGAACCCGCTCGTCTAGTTTGTCAGCCATTGACAGCCTCTCTGTGGACGTTTTTGTTCTTGCTTTATCAACAACGGCGGAATCTCTCCTGCCGCCTATCACAGTGATGCTTCCCGTTACGGCTATCGCAATGAAATCGGCCGGAGATCAAAATTGAAACCTACAGAAAGTTCATGGCTAATGGAGCTGGTTTCACAACTCGACGTCGCGCAGGCGGGGGTATTGTTGGCCTGCCGCCGCGCTCCATAGCTCATAAATAACGTCATTCCAGGACGCAATTGATGAACGAATCGAAGCGCAGCATACCAGGAGTTGTACTGTTGGTTGCCCAGGCTTGTGCTCGAGGGAAACAGGCTCTTGTTTGTTGCGTAGCCTAGCGAAGCCGAACCTTGCCATCGCGGAGACAGTTTTCTCTCCACTGCCGCCTCTACCTGGCTCGTCTGCGCTCCAACCAGCACGCCGCTACCCCCGGTAACAAAGCGATCAAAAGCAATCAGGAGAGTTGTGTGCTCCAGCCGATAACTCAGCGAGCTATCCAGGGCCCATGAAAGGCGGTTCCCGGAGCCCGTCAGCACACCTTGGAGCTTTTCCATGCTCGGGCCGGCGACGAGATGGAAATTCATTCTCCCCGTCACATTGCGCGCATAGCCAAGCTGCACGAGGTTGTCCTCAATCGACTGGGGAAAATGGGTAAAGCGAAAGTCATCGTGGCGGTAGATCACGGCGACTGAACTCAGCGGACTAAGCGCGTAGTTGTAACCTGTTTGAAATAACGCCTGGGCGCTATCGACGAAGCCTACTCCCAAAAAATTCAGCATCCCGTAGGAGCCGGAGGCCGTCCACGAAGAACGCGGGCCGACTGTATATTCGATCTGTGAGACGGCCGTATTGCTCAATCGTGGCGCCAAAATGGTTGGTATCGTTTGATTGGGAGTCAGATACGCATTCAGAAATGAACCAAACGCCCCCCCGGGATTGAACTGAGAAGCGCCATTGAGGAATGCCAGGCCTCCGACACCTCCAAATCCAAAAGACGATTCCGAGAGATAGCTGGCTTGGTCGCCCACTAACAGTGACCAGCGCTGCCACCGGTACGTGTAAGAAAACTCCACGTCTTGGATCGCCGAGTTTATATACGACGAGAACATTCCGCCACCCGCATAGCGCAGGAGAAGATCGGAGCGATCTGACACGTGATTCAAATCCAGCGTGCCCAACGCATAGTTGAAAACTGTAGGCGAACCCGCCCCAGAGAAGTTCGTGGCCATCTGCGTCATTAGCGTGACGCTGGGCAGAAGGAAGTTGCGGACGCCTAATCTTGGGCCCGGGGTTGGTTCTTCCACTCCACTCAGCGGCCAATTGTTACCCGCCGTCTGGGCTTCGTCAGTTGGCGCTTGGCCGAGGGCCAGCGCCAACACGCTGGTGCTTCCGGCCGGCAAGGGTGCTGAAAATGGTGCGACCGGCTGTTCGCGCGGAACGTTCTTGGGCTCGTCGGTTTGTTGTGCGTAGACTGTCGGCACAAACAAACTCACGGCAAGGAGTGCCCAACCGTAAATGCGAATCGGCTTAGGCATGTTCTTCCCTACGGCACCACAATCGTGTCGCCGGCCTTCAGATGAATATTTTGTTCTGGGTTGCGCCCGCTGACCAGTTCCTTGTAGTTGATCCGAAATATTTTATCCTCGCCGTTTTCGGTGCGCATGACGTAAATTTTCTTTACGTTGGCGAATGGCGTGAATCCCCCTGCGATTGAGAGGGCTTGCATCGCTTTCATCTCAGGCACCAGAGGATAGGCTCCTCCACGATTTACTTGACCTAGAATGTAAATCCGTTGGCTGCTCATCTGCGCCACAATCACGGTCACCTGCGGATGTAGGACTGACGCCTGCAACTTTTCCACGATTTCAGAGCTAAGCTGTGTGGGGGTCAAACCGGCCGCCTGAACGTCATCTAGCAATGGGAGGGAAATCTTGCCATCTCTGCGCACCGGTACAGTGCGGGAGATCTCTGGCTCCTTCCATACGTCGATGGTGAGAACGTCCTCGGGGGCAATCGAGTAGCTTGGATCCTGTGTCGCCGGCTTCGGCGGCGAAGTGCTATTTCGCGCTGTCAGGACTTTGGTGTCCTCGCTCTTGAGGTTGTTTTGCACGGGTCCTTGGGCCTGGACCGAAATCGCAAACAACACCAGCGTCATTACCGCGGGTAAATATATCCACCTTCTCATGGCGTCCTCTCCTGCAACTCAGAGCCTCGCAGCTTGATTTGCTTCAATTTGTCTAACACTGAATTTCCTGCCCTCGCGCCGATGATTCACAGCGCTCTAGGCGGCACATGTCGTTGATTTCCGTGCGTCAGGGATGCTATGCGGCCCCATGCCCATGTTTGGAATCTCTTCGGCGCATGCCGTTTACTGCCTCTACCTGGAATGCAGCAACTTCCATGGCCGCTGCCGTCCCCAATATCTCCACGGATAACACGAGCCGAGAAATATTCTTCTTCCGCACCAAGATCCCTTCGATCCCTGCCAAGGGCCCGCATTTGACCCTCACCCAAGTTCCGCACTTGAGGAAGGGATGCGTTTCGATTCGCGCACCGCATTCAACAGCTCGCCGAATCGCCTCGATCTCGAAATTCGGAATCGCGGCCGGCTGACCTCCACTTGACACCAGGCCATAAATCCCCGGCGTTGTTATGATCTGGAGCCGGCGCTCAATCCCACCTTTGAGAAATACGTAACACGGAAACAACGGCAACGAGAGTGCTTTGGTCCGGTCCTTCCAATTACGGCGGGTTGCGAAAAGCGGAAGGAACGCCTCAAATCCCCTGCTTGTGAGAATCTGGGCGACCACCTTTTCATGCTGATGGCGAGTGTAGATCGCATACCAGGGAGGCTCACATATGCGGCTATCGAGTGACGCCGTTGGTTCAGAAAGCATAGAGCTCCGCCCTGTGACTTACAGTCGCCAATCCTGTAAGTCGCTAACAGCATTCAACTTACGGTCGACCTCAGATCCAAATACGTTTCATTCTTAATCGCCGACCGCACTATCCTTGGCACATTCAACGTGCCAAATTCCTTGGGAGATCGTCCTCGAATTCGTCCGGGACGATCTCTTCAATACTCAATTGCAAAGCCATCAGTTAGCATTCCCCGCTCAGCGGGGGATTTCTGAACTCGAAGAACCTCACCCTCGACCTCAACTGGAAAAGGTCCGATCTCATCGGGTATTCCTTCAAGATCAATTGTGAGCATCACGCTCGCTCCGACTGGTGGACAATCAGGCGCAAAAACAAACGCGCCATGCTCGCTGATATCACGACTGCGGCCCTCTCCGTGTCGGGGTTCCCCATCACCGCTCGTCCACAAGAACGTAACGGCGGTTTGTAATAAAAACCGGAGGGTTTTTCTGGCCGGGCGTCCAGGATTCACCCATCACCTCCATGAAACTCTCTCGACGCACACTAGACGGTTAAGCGCGAACGGACAAGAGAAGGAAAGTCACTAGAAATACCAGCAAGGACGTCTGGAGACGATGACCGGCCAATATTAGGAACAAATGTACTGCCCTCGTTCTTTAAGACTCTTGCAGACCGATCCTGGACCCCAGAGACCTTCGTTAAGAATTATCTGGATATCCTGGACAAAGTCTCTATTGGTGATCCGGATGGGTGATGGCGCAAAGGTTGGGAAGCTAACGGAGGTCCAACCCAGAGCAGCGATCGAAATCTCGAATCGGTGATTGCTCGCGGTTACGAATAACAGAGAAATGGGGCTTGCTTGCCAGACTTAGCCGTTCAGAATTCCTTTGCGATGAGAGCCTGATTTGCACCTAGGAGCGGTTCACCGACTTGCAGCCAGTGAAATCTGCTGACTGTCGGGTTCCTTCCGGTCGATCGCGTAGAGCGCCAGCTCCAGCCGGCTCGAAGTTCCCACTTTGTTGAAGATCCTGAACAAATAGTTACGAACGGTGTGCACACTCAGATTAAGTTGTTGCGAAATATCGCGATTGGTCAGACCTTCGGCCACCAAGTGGACGACGCCTTCTTCCCTTTTTGTCAGCAAGCCCGACCCTCTCGCAAGAATCGCTCTAGTTGGCAGAGCTGGGCCCAGGGCTTCGAGTACGAAGTGCAATTCCTTGCTGCTCGCCCAAATCTGCCCTCGGTGTACTGCATGGATGCACTTGCACAGCAGCTCAGACGATTGATCACGGGAGAATACGCCGCTCGCTCCTGCCCGGAATGCTTCGACGACCATCGTCGGTTTGCTCGAATCCAGCAACATCACCACACAGGGTTTAGAATGCGTTGCTCGTATCTGCCGCGTTACGTCGAAACCAGCCAGCGCTTCTTCTTCTAGTCGGGCACCGATGACTGCCACATCGGCTTCGCTCGTGTCGAGTCCTTCGCGAATTCCCGCCGCATCAGTCGCGTAGCCAACAACCCTGGTCCGATAGCGGCCTTGTCGCAATGCGGCTGCTATTAGCTGACAGCCCATTCGACTACCGTCAGCGAGAAAAACTCTTACTGTGCCCTTGCGCCCTGCAGATTTCGCCACTTCTTTGCTCCTGCAAACTATGCCACCAATCCCGAGACCCAAACCCAGTTTCAACTTGACGAAAAACTGATAATCACCCCGGCAATAATTCCCATGTAGCGAATGGTACTAATGCGCTCCAAATGAAAGACTTCATTCTGGGCACTCTCGAGGACGCGCGCTGTTCCCTTTTGAACACTCTTATGTGACGTCTTCTTAATATCGACGCTTGGCCTCAACATGGCGACCTCCATTAGGAACAGCAAGCGGTCCGCTAGATTAGAAAATTCACACCCTTGGCCCCGGACTGTGGCCACTATCGATTCATACCCGCCGACTGGACAACTGTTAGTTCTTACAGAGCACCGTGCGTATGGGGGAATTTGGGGACGCAGTATTGAATGCTTACGCTAAATGTGCGTGGGTAATGTTTGGAAAGATAGATCAATGAAAGCTTAGGTTCCTGTCCCATTAGCGACACTACGGAAATATCCTTCGGTTTGTCTTAAACGAGACAGACAGATCGCATAAAACCCCGTATAAAACTTATTCACGGTTGGCTTCCCTGCAACCCCCGAAAACCAAAGACTGAAGGCTTTCGGCTCTCTCCCACGTCGTTCCCTTTTAGAACGGATCAAGAGGAGGGAGACTTTCCCGCCCTGAAAAGATAAGTCGATGAGCATTTCGAAATTCGCCGCCTTACTTGTAATGACCTTTCTGATTTCGCCCCTCGCGTGTCTGGCGCAATCCCGATTTACTGAGGGAATGAAAGAATTAGCCGCGCCGAAGAACGAAGACATCGTCTCGGTCCAAGAACTGAGAATGTCCGACAAAGGACGGAAGGCATTCGCGAAAGGCGCCGCGCTGCTGGACAAGGGAGATGCCGCGGCAAGCCTTGCTTATTTTGACCAAGCGATTGCGGAATTTCCGGGATTCTACAAGGCCTACTATGATCTCGGCATCGCGCACTTCCGTCTCGGCCACACCCGGGAAGCCGAGCAGGCCTTCCAAGAGTCCATCGACCTGACTGGAGGAGGGTATGCGCCGCCGCAGTTCGGGATGGGCATGGTTCTTTGCGAGATGCAAGAATTGGAACAGGCCGAGACCGTCATTCAGAGGGGACTCGATTTGGAGCCCGGCTCCGCGGCCGGGAAATACTTCCTGGGCCTGGCGCAATTCGGCTTGAACCATTTGGTCGAGGCGGAGCGCAGTTTGCGACAGGCACTCTCGCGCAGGGCCAATTTCCCCCAGGCTTATTTTTTGCTCGCTAAAATCCACCAGCGGCAAAACAACTCGTCTGCGCTTGTGGAAGATCTGCAAGCGTATCTCAAGCTCGACCGCCACAGCCCGGACAGCAACCAAGCCAGAGCTCTCCTCGAGCAAACCCGGCAAACCATAAAACAACGGGCAAGCTCGGTGCACCCGGCATACTAAGAACCTACATTCGACTCATTTGGGTCGCCGGAGACAGGCTTTATTCTTACACGCTAATAGTTTTCCTTTCGGAGCCAGCCTGGGTGGTAAGACAGTATCGCGACGCGCAGACGAATCTGCTGCCTCAATGTTCACAACGGGACAGACACGAATCTTCGCCGCTTCTAGCATCCTGTTGGGTGCTCAGGGTGCAACCTCAACCGCAGAAAAAAGTGGCTCGTGTATATAGAATCGAAGGGTCTATAGTTCTGTATCGCTCGGGAACGAGAATTCAGTCCAAACCGGAAAGATCGCTCCTCCCTGCGGAGCCTTCATGGAGTATGGTTTTGCGGGTCCCGCTCTTTCTACGGACTCTGCTTCGTCTTGTTTTTGTCTGTCGGCATCGGCATAAGGGCCCTCCGATAACACTGCACGAGTCCATCCCTTCCAACCTTCCGGGATGCCGATCTGTCTATGGTCCAGGAACTTACATCACTTGCTTGGATTGCGGTCAAAAATTCGCTTTCAACCACAAGACCAGGCGACTGGTAGATTTTTGGGGCGTCCGCGACGCAAAAGCACTGGCAGGAGTTCGTCGGAGCGTTGATGGATTCTATTCGCCGCTTCGAGGTCTCGCTTCAAGGGTCGGCAGGCTGAATATGAAGATTCCGATGAGTCAGCTTGGCAGGTCCGTGCACCGCATCGGAATTTCGACGAAGATCCAATGGGCTAAGTTTCGACGCTGGATTGGCAGTAAATGGCTATCTCGGTCGGACTCGAATCAGACGCAAACAAGGCCAGAAAACAACTAGACTGCAGGTAAAGCGTTTAAGGAACGCGCCGATTCGAGATTCGCCTGTCTCCTGTCAACGCTGCGGGCTCAAACCGGAAACTTGACCCCGATGTATAGTGCCAATTGTGGGTATACCGGCCTTGATCTGAGCCTATTCGCCCGCTAACCCGCCGACTTCGCTGCCGCGGTCTCCATGAAACCGAGCATCGCCTGCTTCAATTGGGAATCCACTTCGTCGGCGATAGTCATCACATCGAGCAACACGGTGCTGAAATCCACACTTCCCAGATTGTTCTGCAGCGTATTAAAGATAGTTACCTGCAAGATTCGCGACTCCTCCACCACCATGGGGATACTGTAGCCTTGCCTACGTCGGAGAATCCCGTGCTCGCGTGCGGCACGGGAAATGAGACACTTGGCATTGGGAGCGAGGCGCAGGCGGCGCACCAGGTCTCCCAAAAGCTGGGGAAGGTGGCCTGTGCGCTCCTGGTAGGTCAGTGAGATCGCGGTCAGTTCCTCTGTGTGCTTGACGCGGGACATCCAGTTCTGGATGGTTGCATTTAGATCACGCTCTAAAATAGCGGCGACTCGTTCCTTGTTCACCTGCTTATGGGCCGATGGATTCGAGAGCTTCTTCTGGATGATCTCGGAAATCTCGGCTACGCCAATGGGTTTCACCAGAACTTGATCGACTTGCAGGAGGAGGGCGGTCATGGCCGCTTGGCGCACCGGATAGCTGCTGAGGAGCAAGGTTGAGGCATTGGGTTGTGCATGGCGCATGGCATTGACGACTGTAAATCCGTCAGAGGCTTCGGGTAAGTGCAGTTCGGAAAGCAACACATCGAAATGCTCCGTGGAAATCAATCTTAGGGCTTCGATTACCGAGGGAACAGGCGCCACTTCATAACCGCATCCTTCCAGGCCTTCCTGGAAGACGGTACGGACGTCGTCGTTGGCGTCCACCAACAGAATTTTAGGTTTTTTCATTGCAGGCAAGGTGTTCCACGTAATGTATAGCAGGCAGAAGGCCTGGGAAACTGCTCTATACCGCACACAATTGCGTTTAGTAGAGGAGCAAATTCGACAACCTGTCTTTGTATGGAGCGATTCGTGGGGCGAGAACCGCTGCATCGCGTACATGAATGCATCTTCGGTGTGCTTCCCTCGAAAACGAGCCGGCCGATCCTCGCTTGTAGCTTCTCTTCGTCCCTAAGTCCTTATAATTGTTGCTTTTAGTGCATGCCCGTTTTTGAGCTGGAGAACGAAAGGAAAAGGCTATATAGTTTCGTTAGATAATTTCTAA
>Ga0210407_10000813_pt1 | contig 32369 bp, 28 predicted proteins | sample IncBWC27MmetaG_FD_150860 | JGI IMG/M metagenome (GOLD analysis project Ga0210407, IMG submission 150860) | Forest soil microbial communities from Barre Woods Harvard Forest LTER site, Petersham, Massachusetts, United States - Inc-BW-C-27-M | ecosystem: Environmental > Terrestrial > Soil >...
CCGAGTACACGAGGGGACAAGAATTCTTAGCGTCCCATCGAGAGGCGGCGCATCAGTTCCTGTTTGCGTTCGAGCAGGCCGCGCATCTCGGGGGCGGTGGGATTGGCCTCGATGCTGCGCTGGACGTCGGCGAGTTCGCGCTCGGATTGGCGGTTTTTGAGAGCTTCGATGCAGCTTTCCGCTTCTTCTTTGGTTAACTCGCCGGATTCCTCGAACAAAATTTCAAAAAGCAGCCGGCGGTCGCGTTCTTCGAGCAACGCGGCGACTTCGGTGGTGTTGACGGGTTCGCCGGAGAGGCTGGGGACGACGAGGGCGGCGAAGATTTTTTCGGTTTCGAGGCCGTGATAGAGGCGCGCGTCCTGAAGCTGTTGCGCGAGTTCGTGGCGAAAAGTGTCGGCTTCGGCGAGCATGCGGATGAGGCGGCGCTCGGCGGGCTTGGCGGCGCGACTGATGAGTTCGGGCTGAACTTTTACTTCGCTGCGTCGTTCGGTGGCGGCTTTGCTGAGCGCAGCGCGCATGACTGGTTCTTCAAGGCGCAATTGCTGGGCGATGCGAGTGGCCCATTCGGAACGGAGAAGGCGGTTGGGAATTTTTTGGACGTAGGGCAGCAGAAAATTTACGGCGCGGCGTTTTCCTTCGCCGGTGGACAGATCCATTTGGCGCGCGCGGGCGATTAAATAATCGACGTAGGGCGGAGCTTCTTTGAGGAGCTTGAGGTATTCGTCTTTTCCGCGTTCACGGATGAAAAGATCGGGATCGGCCTTTTTGTCACCGACCGGAGGAAGAGCGAGGACGCGGACTTCAAAATCCTGTTCGAGGAGAAGCGTGAGGGAGCGCTCGGTGGCGGCTTGACCAGCGGTGTCCGGGTCGTAATTGACGATGATGCGGCGGGTGAAACGCTGGAGGAGTTTGATTTGCGGCTCGGCAAGGCTGGTCCCGCAACTGGCAACCACGTTGCTGATGCCGGCGCGGGCGACGGCGATGGCGTCCATGTAGCCTTCGACGAGGATGACGTAATCCTGGCGGCGGAGGGCGTCTTTGGCGCGGTCCATGTGATAGAGGATGTTGCTCTTCGAATAGATGGGAGTTTCGGGGGAGTTGAGATATTTGGGCTGATCGTCGCCGAGCGCGCGGCAACCGAAGGCGACGATTTTTCCCGAGTCGTTGGAAATGGGGAAGGTGATGCGGCGGCGGAAGCGATCGAAAAAACGGCCGCCCTGGTCGCGGGAGATCAGGCCGGATTCGGCGAGAAGATTTTCCTTGTACTTGGTGCGCAGAAAACGCAGCAGTGCATCGCCGCCGCTGGGGGCGTAGCCGATTCCAAAGCGCTGGACGGCTTCGGCGTCGAGACCGCGATCTTCGAGGTAGGCGCGGGCGACTTTGCCTTCGGGCGTGCCGGTGAGCTGTTTGACGAAAAAGGATTGCGCTTCGCGGTGAATTTCGACGAGTTGGGCGCGCTGCTGATTTTCTTTGCGCTCTTCGGGAGAGCGATCTTTGGGGCGCGGGATGGAGATGCCGCATTTCTCGGCGACTATGCGAATGGCTTCGGGAAAAGCGCACTTTTCCATTTCCATCACAAATTTGAAAACGTCTCCGCCGACGCCGCAGCCGAAACAATGGTAGATCTGTTTTGTGGGATGCACGGCAAAGGACGGGGACTTTTCCGCGTGGAACGGGCATAGTCCGGTGAAATTCTGGCCGCTCTTTTTCAGGCGGACATATTCGCCGACGACGCGGACGATGTCCGCCTGTTGTTTAACTTTGTCCGCGAATGAACCTGCTTCGGCCATGAATTTTGCTAGGAGCGCAATTCTACAACGGTGATGGCTTTGCCGCCGTGTTCCTCGGATTCGAAGGACTGGCGTTCGACGAGGGGATGAGTTTTCAGAAATTCGGCCAGGCCTTTGCGGAGCGCGCCGGTGCCGTGACCGTGAATGATACGGACGCGGGCTTGGCGCGCGAGAGCTGCCTGGTCGAGATATTTGTCGACGAGCTCGGTGGCTTCTTCGACGCGCATGCCGATGACGTTGATCTCACCGGTCGATGGTGCGCCGCCGGTTTGCGAGGAAGTGGCGACGTTTCGAATGGGTCCGGTAGTGAAAGAGGATTGCGACGCTTGGCTTGGGGCTTCGATGGCGGTGATTTCGTCGAGGGCGATTTTCATGCGCAGGGGGCCCGCTTCGATTTCGGCGGAGGACCCATCGATGCGGCGAAGGACGACGGGTTTGCTGAAGCCGCGGACGCGGAGACGGGCGCCGGGTTGCAGTTGGTCCATGCGCGGCGCTGCCGGCGCGAAACCGGAGACGCCAAGATCCGCTTGCGAATCGGAAATGGTCTGCACGACAGCCGCGTTGAGTTCTTCGCGCGCTTCGCCGCGGACGTCCTGCACTTTGCGGCGCGAGGATTTTTCCAGCTGAGCGCGAAGCTCGCGATCTTTCACGGCCTCGACCACGCTCGCGACGTTTTCTTCGAAGCGTTTCTGCATTTCAGCAAATTGCGCTTCCAGATCTTTGATTCTTTTTTGCTGACGCTCGACCCACTCGGCGCGCAATTTTTTTCGCTCCTCTTCGAGGGCGTGCCGCTCGGTGGTCATCTGATGCTGCAAGCGGTCCAGTTCGTCGCGGGTGCGGTGCAGGTAGGCGATGAGGTCCGCGGCTTCGCGAGATTCGGGCGTGAGCAGTGACCTCGCTTTCTCGATAATCTCCGAATTGATTCCCAGCCGCTGCGCGATGGAGATGCCGCTGGAACCGCCGGGCACGCCGACCATGAGCCGGTAAGTCGGACGCAAATGCACGTCGTCAAATTCCACCGCGGCGTTAACGACTCCGGGCGTGGTCGAGGCATAGGTCTTCAGCCGGTCGTGGTGTGTGGTGGCGAGGACGATGCAATTTTTCGCGCGGAACTCGTCGAGTAACGCGACGGCCAGCGCCGCGCCTTCTTCCGGGGCCGTGCCGGTGCCCATTTCGTCGACGAGCACGAGCGAGCGCGGGGTCGCGGCTTCCAGCATGGTCTTCAAGTTCAGCATGTGCGCGGAAAACGTGGACAAGTCGGCAGCGATGGACTGTTCGTCGCCGATGTCGACGAGAATGTTATCGAACAGCGGGAGGACGGCACGCTGGGCGGCGACGGGAATGCCGGATTGCGCCGCGAGCGCGGCCATGCCGGTGGTCTTGAGGGCCACGGTTTTTCCGCCGGTATTTGGACCGCTGATAACGAGGACGCGCTCTTCGCCGCCGAGAGACAGCGTCATGGGAACGATGGTGCGGTGTTCGCGGCGAAGTTTGTCTTCCAAAACGGGGTGTCGCGCGTCATGCAATTGCAAGTCCGCCTCGGAAAATTCCGGGATGGCGGCGTCGAACTCTTTTGCGAAGCGCGCGCGCGCAAAAACTCCGTCCAGTTGCGCGATGGTTTCGGATGCAGCGACGAGCAGTGGACGTGAACGCTGCAGGCGCTCGGTTAGGTCGCGCAGGATGCGCAGAATCTCGGCGGATTCGTCCTCCGCAAGCTGGACGAGTTGATTGTTGACCTCGACGGTTTCGAACGGTTCGAGAAAGACCGTTTGCCCCGTCGCGCTGGCGCCGTGAATGACACCCGGGACGCTGCGGCGGTTTTCTGCGCGAATGGGAATGACGAAGCGGTCGTTGCGGAGCGTGACGTAGTCTTCGCCGGCTTCGGCATTGCGCGAGCGCAGAATCTGTTTCAAGGTTTTCTGGATGGAGTCGCGCGTCTGCCCGATGCTGACGCGAATCTTCCGCAAGGTGGCGGACGCGTCGTCGCTGATTTCGCCGTTCGGCAGGACGCACTTTCGAATGGCCGCGAGCAAGTCGCGAAAATCCGCAAGCGTAGCAGCGCGCGCCGCGAGCAGCGGACATTTCGTGGCGTCTTCGCGAAACTGCTGGCGCAACCATCCGGAAATTTCCAGCAGCGATGCCGCTTCCAGAAGTTCGCCGGGCTCCAACACCGCCCCGGCCCCTTCGATGCGCTCGAGCCAAGCCTGCGGGTCGGCGAGCGCTCCAAAACCAAGTTCCCTCCCCAATCGGAGCCACTCGCGCGCTTCGCGAATCAGCGCAAACTCCGCTTCCAGCGCCGCCCGATCGATTCCCGGCTCGAGCGTGCTCACCGCGCGGCGTCCGGGCGCACAGGTGGTCCTGAGCCGCAGGATTTCCCGCAGCTTGTCGAATTCCAAAACGTCTTGCGCAGTTCGCGACATGGTCTAGTTCCGTGAAAGCCTTTCCGTCACTGCGGATGCTTATGTTCCTGAGCGCGTTTGGCAGGCGCGGAGTTGAACTCTTCAATCATCGCCACGCATAGTCCTCCAAGCGCGTCCGCGGCTTCGTGACTTTTTCCGCCTTGGTTGTTGCTGAGGAACGAAAAAATGAGCCGGCGCCCGCCGGCCGTTTCTGCGAATCCCGAGAGCGTGCGCACATGTTCCACCGACCCGGTCTTCGCGTGGATTCTTCCCGCCGCGGAAGAATTTTTCAAGCGGTCTTCCAGCGTGCCGTCCACGCCGGCTTGCGGCAACGATGCGTAGTAGGTGTCGAACCAGGTCTGCGTTTGCGCGTATTTCAGGAGCGCAACTACAGCGCGCGGAGTCACCAGGTCGTGCCGCGAGAGACCCGAGCCGTCGGTCTGAATTACGTCTCCCGCGGCGATTCCCGCTTTCGCGTAAAAGTCCTCGGGAAATTTCACGAGATCTTCCGGAGTGCTCCACGCACCGCTTTGCCGGGCCGCGGTTCGCAGCAGTATTTCGGCATGCAAGTTCTGACTGATTTTGTTCACTAACTTTACGGAGTCGCCGAGCGGGATGGAGATGTGTTCGGCGAGTACCACGGGAGTTTCGGGTGAATCTGGAATTTGATGCCGTGCGCGCGCCGCCCCCGCCACCTTGATGCCGCGATCTTGCAGCAATTGCTTGAGCAAGGCAGCGGCGTGCAACGCGGGTTCTTGAATCGCCAGCACCAGTTTCCGCGATGCAGCCTTTGCCGGCATGGTGCCCTTAATCACGACAAGGTTTGCGCCTGGTTCGCGGATCAATCGCAGGTCGGATTTCACATCGAACGCGGACGTGGTGACGTCGTTCTCGAGCGTAAAATCCGGCGTCGTGGGAACCACGCTCGCCTGAACCGGGAGGCCAGCTTCCTCGGCGGGCGTAAGCATGAGGGCCACGGTATTGTCGTCCACGACGATGGCGGAAATCGCCGCGCCGTATTCCCAAACCATGTCGTCAATTTCCCAACCGTTTGCGTAGCGCTCGCGCGGGAAATAGCTGTCGTCGCCGACGACGTCGCCTGAAATCTCTTTCACGCCTTTCAAGACCAGCGCATCCGCGAGTTCAGCGAGCACTTTTTCGGGCGGGCCATCGAACTCTTCCTTCAACTCGTAAGGAAACTTGCGGTTGGAAAGATTGGGATCACCGCGGCCAACCAACGCCAGATCGCCAGCGAGAATTCCATCGGGAGAAATCGCCGCGCGTGATTCCAGCGTAGTGTGAAAACGATAGTCCAGCCCCAGCTTGGCTAGCGCCAACGCGGTAGTGAAGAGTTTCATATTCGATGCGGGCACGAAGTATTTGTCGCTGTTTTCTTCAAAGAGCGTCTCGCCGGTTTCGGCGTCGGCAATCAAGATTCCCCAGTCGCCTTTGTTGAGCGGCGCAACATCCAGCAACAAATCCGCGCGGGACGCGAAGCGAGCCGCAGCACCTGCAGCCGGCTTTCGCGAATTCGTGCTTTTCCTGGGAGCCGGTATTGCGGTGCAACAATTCTTTGCCGCAGAAGGCTGGGTTTGCGCACCGGCGCGTGGCTCCGCGGTCACAAGCGCAAAGAAACCACAAGCAATCACTGCCGCCACCCATCGTCCGATCGCCGCTCGTCGCTCCATGTTCCCTCTGCTGAGGTTCCTCTACTGGCAAAAGAGTGCCTGTGAAAGTATAGTCGAAGAGACGCGGGACACTTCCCTCAGAGCCGCAGGTTCCGGCATCCCGGACCTACGCGCGGATTCTGGATAGCGGAGAGCCGCAGGTTGCGCCCAGCCCATGGCCGCCCTAAAATAAATGGAACTCAATCGCAAAGAATGAGGTGCACTGTGACTAAACGACTGGTTTCTCTGTGTCTGAGCGTGGCGATGGTGGCACTACCGCTGTCCGCCGCGAGCGACAAGAAAGAGGCGGATCGCCTGGAAAATTGTGGAACGGTTCTCAAAGAGGTGATGGACATTCCAGACGATATTCCGCAGGACCTGATCGACAAGACGGAATGCGTCATCGTTTATCCTTCCGTGCTGAAGGCGGCGTTCATCGTCGGCGGGAGCTACGGACGCGGCGCGATGACTTGCCGTACCGGCGAGCACTATACGGGTCCCTGGAGCGCCCCTTCCATGATGGCGCTTGAGGGCGGCAGCGTTGGCTTCCAGTTGGGCGGGCAGGCGACGGACTTCGTCCTGCTGGTGATGAACCCTCGCGGCGCACATTCGATACTGAAGAGCAAGGTGAAGCTGGGGGCCGATGCTTCCGCAGCAGCCGGTCCAAAGGGCCGCACGGCGAATGCATCGACCGACGCAACGCTGCGAGCCGAGGTGCTGAGTTATTCGCGCGCCCGCGGCCTTTTTGCAGGTATTTCGCTGGAAGGTTCCACAGTGCGGCCAGACAATGACGGAAACGAGCGGGTTTACGGAAAGAAACTCGAAGCGGAGGAGATCATCTTCAAGGGAGCGGCCGCCGTTCCGCCGCCTGCGCAAAAGATGATTGCCTATCTCAATCAGAAATCGCCGAAGAACCTTTCCGACCCGAACTCGTTAAAGGAATAGTCCGGAGCCACTTCAAAGATCGAAAGCACCCCGGTGAAAACCGGGGTGCTTTTTTTTGCTAAGTGCCCATGGCAGAAGCAGTAAGGGAGAGGAAACTGGGGGTTGACGCGAAAAGAAAAATGACCTATAGTCATAAATGAGCAACAGTCAAGATGAAGAACATAAATCCCAACTCTTTCAACTCCGGCGAGGCTCCCGCCTCCATTGCGCACGGCCGGCGCCAACGGCGAAGCGCCGAAATCCGCGAGCGCCTTTTTCGTGCCGCATTGCAGGTGTTTGCGGAGAAGGGCTTCACCGAGGCTACCGTGGAGGACATCACCAACGCCGCCGACGTCGGTAAAGGCACTTTTTTCAACTACTTCCCCAGTAAGGACCACATCCTGTTAGCGTTCGGGGAGATGCAGCTTGCGAAGTTAGAGGCTGCGGTTGAAGAATCTCGCCGCAGCGATGAGCCCATGCCGGAGTTCCTGCGGTCCCTGGGAGCGCGGATGACGCAAGAACCTACGCGCAATCCAGCCATCATTCGGGCTCTATTGCAGGCTTATTTATCGACGACTCCCGTGCGGCAGGCGATGGTGGACTTGCAGAAGCGGGTCCATGCGATTCACACGCAGATGATCCAGCTTGGCCAGGACCGCGGCGAAATCCGCAATGATCTTCCGGCGACGGAGCTGGCGTATGTCTTTCGACAGACCATATTCGGAACTCTGCTCATGTGGTCTCTCTACGGAGATGCCAGTCTGCACACGCGCATCGAAGCGGCGTTTCACGTGCTTTGGACCGGAATGTCTCCGCGGACATCGCAAACAAATGTAATGGAATCAATGGGTACAACGTAAGGAAAGAAGGAGCAGTTTCATGAATCGGAAGCGCATCGTTATCGTGCTTGTGATCGTCGCCGCCGTGGCAACCACGGCTGTCTATGCCGGCTGGTTCAGCCGGGACACGGCACTTCGAGGTTCCGGCACGGTGGAAGCGCGGGATATTCGTGTGGGCTCCAAGGTTGGAGGCCGCATCGACAAGATACTCGTGCTGGAAGGCGATTCGGTAAAACCCGGGCAAGTGTTGATCACTTTTGACGATAAAGAATTGGAGGCTTCTCTGCAACAGTCGCGCGCGAACGCGGAAAAAGCGCGGCGTGGTTACCGACCCGAGGAGATTGCGGAAGTTCGCGCGTCTGCGGCGCAAGCCCGCGCGGATTACGAGCAGCGCAAGAATGGTTACCGCCAGGAAGACATCGACGCCGCCAAAGCCGACCTGGACCGCGCCAAGGCCGATGAAATTCGCACGCATCTGGATTTCCAGCGCTACCAAGCGCTTTCAGAGAAAGATCTTGTCTCCAAGCAACAGCGCGACACCGCCGAGGCAAATTGGAAAATGGCGCTGGCACAACAACAAAATGCGGAGCACAAACTCGACGAGTTGCAGCGCGGCTACCGACCGGAGGAGATTGCTTCCGCGGAGGCGCGTTACCGGCAGACGCAAGCGACCCTTGAGAAATACGAGAATGGCAACCGCCGCGAAGACGTCGAGGCTGCTGCAGCGGCGTATGCGTACGATGATGCCCGGTTCCGCGAGCGCCAAGTGGTGGCGCCGTCCGCCGCGATTGTGGAAGTCCTCGACGTGCGCCCGGGCGACTTGATTGCGCCGAACACGCCCATCGCCACCCTCCTTGAGCAAGACCAAATTTATGTGCGCATTTACATCCCGGAGACGGAGCTTGGCCACATCAAGCTAGGCCAAAAAGCGGAAGTGCGCGTCGATTCCTTTCCGAACACGGTATTTGACGGCGTGGTGGAGCAGATCAATCAACAGGCGGAATTTCTGCCGCGCAACGTGCAGACGCGCGAGGAACGAGTGCACCAAGTTTTCGGCGTGAAGATTCGCATCAACGATCCGGCCGGACACGTGCTTGCCGGCATGGCCGCCGACGTGAAGCTCAAGGCGGCGAGCTGATGGCCTCGACGACGCTGAGTTCAGCGGAGGCGTCGATTTCCGCTGATCACTTGGTGCGGCGTTTCGGACATTTCACCGCAGTGAATGATGTGAGCTTTCGCGTCGAGAAGGGCGAAATTTTTGGATTCCTCGGCCCGAACGGCAGCGGGAAAACGACGGTCATAAAAATGCTGACCGGACTTCTGCCGCTGAGCGAAGGGTCCGCGTGGGTGGAAGGACTGGACGTACGCGCGGATGCGGAGGCAGTGCGCGAACGTATCGGGTACATGTCGCAGAAATTCAGCCTCTACGACGATCTCACCGTGGCGGAAAATTTGCAGTTTTACGGACGCATCTACAGCCTGCCGCCCGCACGGCTGAAACAGCGTCTCGATGAAATTGTGGAGCTCAACGGTTTGCAACCGTATATGAGCCGGCTGGCAGCGCAGCTTTCGGGCGGGTGGAAGCAGCGGCTCGCGCTGGGCTGTGCGATGTTGCACGAGCCGAAGCTGCTGTTTCTCGATGAGCCCACGGCGGGGATCGATCCCGTCGCGCGGCGCCAGCTTTGGGATTTGCTCTTCGAGCTGTCCGGCCACGGCATTACGTTTTTTGTGACCACTCATTACATGGATGAAGCGGAGCGCTGCAGCCACGTGGCGTACATTTATTACGGCAAACTCATTGCCGACGGCACGCCCGAAGAGCTCAAGCAGCTTCCCGATGTCACGCCCGCAGGCACGCAGCGCATCGAAATTCCCACGCCAGAAGTGACGCGCGCGTTACGTTTTGCGCGAAAAATTCCCGGCATACGCAGCGCCACGATTTTTGGAGAGTCCATTCACGCGCTGATCGAGGATCATTTCGACGTCGCGGACCTGCGCGCGAAACTGCAGAAGGAGAATATTCGCGTGGGCGAGATTCGCCCGCTCACACCGAGCCTCGAAGATGTGTTCGTAGAGCTTACGTACAAGCACCAGGCCGAATTGGAGGCTACGAGTGCGTAATCTTTTCCGAGGCTTTGGCGCCGTTTTTTATAAAGAAGTGCTGCACGTGCGGCGCGACTTCGCCACTCTGTTTTTCTCTTTGATCATTCCGCTGCTGCAGATGGTGGTGCTGGGCTTTGGCATCGACACGAATATTCGGCAGGTGAACACGGTGGTTTTCAACGCCGATGGCCGCCGCGAAAGCCGTGAACTCCTCGATCGCTTGAAAAATTCCGATACCTTTCACATTTTGCGCTACGTCCAGAACGATCGGGACATGAACGACGCCATCATCGGCGGCAAAGCGCGCGTGGGCATCAAGATTCCGGTGGACTATTCCGACAAACTGATTCACGGGGTCAGCGCACAGGTGCTGGTGCTCATCGATGGATCGGACTCTTCGGTGGCCGGGCAAGCGATTAATGTCACCACGTCGATCGGCCTCGATGAATCGCTTCGCCGCGTGCTCCCCGACCGCGCCGCGTTCGCCGTCGACATGCGGCCCATGCTGCTATTCAATCCGGACTCGCGCTCGCCGAATTTCTTTTTGCCGGGCCTCACGGCGATTCTGCTCTTGAACGTGACCACGTTTCTCACCGCGTTCGCCATCGTCCGCGAAAAAGAGCGCGGCACGCTCGAACAGCTTTTCGTAACGCCGGTTCGCCCGTTTGGCTTGTTGCTCGGCAAGCTGCTTCCTTATTTCTTCATCGGTTTCTTCGAGCTGTGCAGCATTTTGTTCTTCATGCGCTTCGTCTTCAGCGTGCCGATTCACGGCAGCGTTTTTCTGCTAGCGTTTCTGTCGCTGCCGTATATTTTTGTGTCGCTCTCGCTTGGAATCTTAATTTCCAGCAAGGCTGGAACGCAGGGCCAGGCTATGCAGCTCGCTTTTCTGACGATTCTGCCCAGTATCTTCTTTTCCGGCTACATCTTCCCACGCGAAACGATGCCGCTCTTCTTCCGCATCCTCAGCTATTTCGTGCCCGCCAGCTATTTCATCAACATCACGCGGGGCATTATCCTTCGCGGGGCGGGTCTGCAGCACCTTTGGCTGGACGGTCTCGCGCTCTTCGCCATGGGGACGTTTCTACTGGTTATCGCCGCCCGGCGCTTCTCGAACAAGATCATTATGGCCTGAAGTGATTCATTCTTAAGAACTTACTATCCCTTGAACGTAAACCATCAGGTGAGCCTTGCCCTCTTGACTCGCGAAATCATTATGATATCATTCCGATATATAGTTTCCGACTCGATGAAAGGAATATGTCATGAACACCAACCAAGCCTCTGCCAGCCAAGAACGCATTGCTCGTGTTCAGAACGGATGGATCCTGTTGCCCGTTCTCATCGGTCTTTTGTTTGCGGATATCGCCCTGCTGATCTACTCGGTCAAAGGCGGCGATCAGACCGACCAGCCATACACGGCGCTGTTGATCCTGTCGATCGTCTTCCTGCCCATTTCTTTCACTTTGCTGACGGGCTTCTTCACGCTGCAGCCCAACGAAGCTCGTGTGCTTGTTTTGTTCGGCGACTACAAGGGCACCGTTCGCACCAGCGGCTTCCACTGGGGAAATCCGTTCTATACCAACGGCGCGCGCCAGATGGCTGCAATGGCACAAGCTGCGGAGGCTCATGCCAAAGCCCCTGGTGCAAGAGCGGGGACGGCGGCGGCGCCGAAAACTATGGGACGCAACAAAATTTCGCTCCGCGCGCGCACGCTTAACGGCGAGAGGTTGAAAGTAAACGACAAGCGCGGGAACCCCATCGAAATTGCTGCAGTGGTGGTCTGGCGCGTGGAAGACACGGCGCAAGCGAGCTTCGATGTGGATAGCTACGAAAACTACGTGGGAACGCAGAGCGAGTCAGCGCTGCGCCATTTGGCGAGCCTGTATGCCTACGATTACGGCGAGGAGCACGAAATCACGCTGCGCAGCAATGTGACCGAAGTTTCGCAGGCTCTGCGCGCAGAGCTGCAGGAACGCCTGGCCAAGGCTGGAGTCGTCGTGGACGAAGCGCGGCTAACGCACCTGGCATATGCTCCGGAAATCGCCCAAGCCATGTTGCGCCGTCAGCAAGCGGAAGCGGTGATCGCCGCGCGGCAGAAAATCGTTCAGGGCGCCGTCAGCATGGTGGACATGGCCCTCAAGGAACTCGCGGAAAAGCACGTCGTCACCCTCGACGACGAGCGCAAAGCCGCGATGGTCAGCAATCTGATGGTCGTGCTTTGCGGGGAATCGGAAGTCCACCCGGTGATCAACGCCGGCACGCTGTACAACTGACAGGCAGGGCTGATGGAGCGAAAATCCTTCCTACTGCGAATCGATCCTGCGCTCTGGGCCGAAGTCGAGGCCTGGGCGCAGGACGAGTTGCGCAGCGCCAACGGCCAAATCGAATACGTTTTGCGCCAGGCAGTTCAGAAACGCAAAGGTGGCCAGGCCCAGAAAAACCCTGGGGCTCCAGCGTCTCCGCAGGGTGTGCTACCTGCAACGGAAACGTGATCTGGCGTTACGCGCTGTTGTGCGTGACATATGGTTCGCCTCTCTTCTGCTTTGATCTGGTGAACCTGCCAACAGATCACTGTTGGACATGTGCCGGACCGCCTCCATTGGCATCCGTTCGCTCGCGAAGGAAACAGTCGATGTCGTCGATCTTCTCACCCAGCAAATTCAATTTGCGCGCCAGCCCTTGGATTTCCGATTCCGCCCGGCGGTTGACGTCGAAATCCAGTTCCCCGCGCAGCCGGTCCTTCGTATCCTGACGGTTCTGGCTCATCATGATGACCGGTGCTTGAATCGCCGCCATCATCGAAAGAAACAGATTTAACAGGATGAATGGATAGGGATCCCAGGCTTTCACACCGAGAACTATGTTTGCTATTGCATAGATAACCAGGGCCGTGAGAACGATGATAATGAAGGTCCAGGATCCGCCAAAGCCCGCCACATGATCCGCGATGTGCTCGCCAAACGTGGCATCCTTCTCGATGACTTCGTTGGGATTGCGGTTCGCCCGCAGACGCACCAACTGCTGCGAAGAATGGAACTGCTTTCCCAGCACCGTCAGCATATCCATGCCGGCGTGCGGCTTGCGCTCAAGAAGGACTGCAATGTCTTTCCGGTCGACCTCCAGACACGCCGACGGCTCGAGCGCTACGGCGTTCGTCTGATGGGGCGTCTGCTCGAGCATCGAAGCAAAACCGAAAAATTCGCCGTGCGCCGGCTCGTCCACGACGACTTCCTGATGATCTTCATCGATGGTCGTCACGCGCACCTTCCCGGAGACCATCACGTACGCTTGTCCCCCGGCGTCGCCGATTTTGTAAATGCGCTGCCGCGGAGCGAACTCTTTCAGTTCCACTTGGCAGGCAAGCACCGCGGTCTCGTCCGCATCCAGCAAAGCAAACAGCGGCACATGCTTCAGTACTTCGGGGTCGCACGCCATACATCACCTCTTCGAGGAAGTAAGCTGAGAAAAACGCACCTGAGGATTCCACAAAACTCGCGCGGGGACAACAAGCACGCGCGTATCCGCTCAGCACAACGCTTTTTTGTTTTTTGTGGCGCTGCGGCGTATTGTTATCGCTTGCCCCGCACCGCTAGGAGAGCCTGTGTCCTGTCCGATCTGTGAAAAGCGCAAAGCCGCGCGTTTCTGCCCTGCCAAGGGCGAAAAGATCTGCGCCGTCTGCTGCGGCACCGAGCGCGAAGTCACCATCGACTGCCCCGCCGATTGCGTCTACTTGATTGCCGCTCACCGCTACGAAGACGAACATAAGCGCGCGATCCCGGCCGATACTCCCCTGCTTGACGTCAACCTTCCGCAGGATCTCATCCACACGCATCAACAGCTTATGAGCGCGATCGCTTTCTCGATCGCCAAGTTTTGCGCCGTTCAGCCCGCCGCAACCGACATGGATGTCCTCGCGGCGATAGAAGCACTTGCGGAAACGCAGAAAATTCTTGGCAGTGGAATCATTTACGAGAAGGCTCCCGTGGCGCCGATTCCGCGCGAACTCTATGCTGCTCTCGCCGCATTTCTCGCCGAAATCAAGAAGCAGCAAGCCGAACGTGCGAACGCCGGCGCGCTCAAGGACATGGATATTTTCTTTTTGCTGGTGTTTCTCCACCGCATGGGATTGCTGCACACGAACGGGCGTCCGCGCTCGCGCCGTTATATCGAGTTCCTGCGCGGCCAGTTTCCTCAAACACCAGAACTCCAGCGCGAAGAAAGCCGCATCATCGTTCCTTGATTTCCGGTGCTTCCCCCGCACCGCAATGAAACGCCCGCGACCAGTTGCGCTCCACCTGTCGCAAGACCGCTGGATACACGAACCACTTCCGGAAGGGCTCGATCAGCGCCATATATATTGGTGTAACCCAGCTGCGCTTGCGGACGTAAACCGCAAAATAGAAACGATAGCCGCGCGAAGTCTCCACAATCGCGCTAAGCAATGCAGCGTGGACCGTGCCGTTGATGACCTCTAGCAGTGTCTCATTCCCGAAACTGTAAACCGTTCGAAAGAATTTTTCCGGCGTGCCCGCGACAACGGAGGAACGTTCGCGATCTTCATCAGTCAATCGTTCTGCAAAGTATTCTCTCTCGCACCCGGGAGGCTCCTTGTCCCATCCGAAGACCCTGCCCAGGAAAAATCGCAGTCCAAACAAAACTCGCGACGGCCAGGAGATTCTCCCCGGCGACTCTACGCGGCTTATTCGCTGATAAAACTCGCGAAGCGTAGCGCCACCGCTAACGGCTGGCAAGTCCACGGCCCAAACATCGTGAAGGTTTACATCGCTTAAGAAAGAATGGACGCGCAGAGGCAGCGCTAGAAACTCCGGGGATGCAATCTCAGGCATGGCCGCAGCTTGCGACTATAGCCCATCACTTCCAGCGGCTCGATGTCCTTTTCAGCCTGCAGCGCACGAAAGCCGCCGTTCGGTAATTTCGCTTCCGGGTGGGGCCGTGGAGGGCGCTTTCCAGGTCAGCGACATCTGCGCGCATGGCGCGGCCTTGCGATTCTCTTCCCAAGGCCGCGCCGTAAAGCCATACTTCTGACGGATTCGCGCCACACGCTCAGAAGCCTTTTTCCGGTATTCTTCTGGCGCGTATCCATTCTTGGCGTACCACTGCTCGTACTGCCTCGCAAGCTTCGGAAACTTCTCCCTCACAAACGGCAGGAACTGCTTCGCCGACGACGGCATCAGAAAGAGCACGCCCGAGAAGAACCACTGCGCTCCTGCCGCACGCGCTGCCTCCCCGACCGATTCCAACTCTCCCTCCCGGTCCGTAATTCCGGGGATGAGTGGAGACGCGGATACTCCGACAGCCAAGCCAGCCTCGCGCAATTGCTTCACTGCGGCCAGCCGCAAATCCGGCCGAGGCGCTCTTGGCTCCAGCAAGCGCGCCAGCCGAGACCGCAGCGTCGTAATCGTAATACTTAGCGCCAACTGCGAACGCTCGGCAATTCGCCGTAGCACGTCGATATCCCGGACAATCTGATTGGACTTGGTGATCACGGAAACGCTCAGCCCTTCGCGCTTCGCCAACTCTTCCAGGCACGCCCGTGTCACGCCGTACTCCCGCTCCGCCGGCTGATATGGGTCCGTCGCCGTTCCAATGGCAATGTGCTCCGGACCCTCCCGATCCGGTGCTTCCACCGTGTACGAGTATTTGTGCGCTACATCCCAGGCCAGCAGCGGCGCGGCATCCTTCTTCACGTAAATCTTCTTTTCAAACTCCGAGCCATCCAACTCCATATATTCGTGCGTATAGCGCGCGTAGCAATACTTGCACCCAAACTCGCATCCCCGATAGGGATTGATCGTCCATTCGAACGGCACACGCTTCGAATCGCAACGGTTCAAGATCGACTTCACCGGCAGCACAAAATATTCTGGCCGCTCGATGGAACTCCGCCGCGTCGGCGCCGCGGGTGAAGATGCTGCGAGGCGGGCGATGCCGACCAGCCGCTCGCCAGCGCCTTGTTGCGCGGCGCTGGCGGCGTGTTGGTGCGGGGAAGCGGCAACACTTCGGATCCGGCTGTCCGCACGAGTTTGGGAGTCGTGCGAAACCGCTGGCCGTGGGACGGCCAGCGTTGCCGAAGACGGCGGGGGGCAACCCACCGTCGGTGGATCCGAACTGTTGCCGCTCGGATCGCCTGCGGCCGGGGCAAGGCCAGCGATCCGATTGCTTGGGCTATTGGGCTCAGGGTCCAACGGAAAGAGTACGGCTGCGGTTTGTCGGACGGGGCGTCGACGGAAACGAATAGCCGCCGGCGGAATGGAGTGAACTGGAGACATAGCCCACTTCGAAGCACGTGGGCAGTATTTCGCTTTTTGTTCGCTATGTCAAGAACTATCTTCGTTTTTTATTCGCTCCTGGCGCATGGCGCACTTCTCCGAGCACGCTCCTCCGTTCACTGACGCACTCCGCTACGCTTGGCGCTCAAAACATTGAGCACAAGTGTCTTGGCGGCGATTGTTTCCGCCAAACCGGCAGGGTATCCTTTTCATCCCGGAGGCTCCTCGTGCGCATGTCCCTGCGAACACTGCCGCTGCTCTCGACGACTGTGCTGCTCCTAGTTGGCGGTCCGAGTGGAACATTCGGCCAGGCGGCACAGCAGCCGCCCAAGCCGCCGGCACCGCAAACCGCTCCCGCTGCACCGGCCGCCCCGCAATCCACCCACTATCCAATTCTTCTCCTGGCTTTCGGCAGCGATCCCAACTGGAGTCTGCGCATCGGCCAAAAGGGTCCCGAGCGTCTCGACCGCCCCAACTACCCTCCAATTCCCTTAGAACCCGCGGAAGTCACTCACGAAGCAGCCGCCGATTCCTGGACCTATCACGCCAAAGACTTAGCCACTGGGGCTACCGTCGCCGTACATATCATTCGCGAAGCCTGCACCGGACCGACACCGGCCGCGACGGCCACGCCCTCCGCGGCGCCAGCCACGTCTCTTTCCGAACAAAAATTCACGTTTCGCGCTTCCGTCGATCACGCTCAAATCGGCATTCTCAGCGGCTGCGCCCGCATCGCTCCCGAGCTCTTCCCCAAAATCACCAACCCAGCGGCCGATGAGGATGACACCGACAAGAAGAAGCCCGATCCTCCCACCGTCACCAACTTCAAATCCCCCGTCGCCGTCGCGTACCTGAACGCCTCTCAGCAACTGGTTCTTAAGCGCGGCGCTGTAGTACGAGTCGTCTCCACGAAGCGGCCGATCGATTTTTCTCTCTCCCACGACGGCAAGAAACTCCTGTTCACGCGCTCGGATTCCGGCGCCGACACGGCGGATTCGCTGCAGCTGTATGATTCCGATGCCGCCCGTTCAAAGGAACTCCTGCACGGGCCGATTCGTCAGCCCCTCTGGTCGCAGGACGATTCCCGCATCGCCCTGCTCAAATCAGTGGACTCTCAATGGCAGGTCTGGACGCTGGCCTCTGGCACTCCGGAGAGTGCGGCGGCGCTTTACATCGGTCCGGTAACTGCTCTTCACGGTTGGATCGACGCTCACACCGTGCTTGCCAGCGATCAGAAAAACGCTTTCTGGATTGGTGACGACAATTCTCTGCGGGCAGTCACCTTGGACGAAATCTATGGCAATGGATTTATAGTCTCAACCACGGGCACCATTCGAGTTCATCCCCTGAATCCCGATTTACTTCTCATCTCCGCTTCCTTTACGACGCAGCTCCCCGGTCACGCGAAAGACGTAGGAGTTCTCGCTTACAGTCTGTTTCTCTATGAATTACGCTCCAAACGGCGGGTCGTCCTTACTCCACCAGATCAATCGGCGCAGCACGCCGAATGGTCTCGTGACGGCCTGCAAATCTTTTTCACCGGTCTCGCCGGCACCGATTCCGCGCGCCACGCGGCAACTTACCGCATTTTCTGGGATGGCACCGGCTTGCGGCGTTACCTGGACGGCAGCAATCTCACCATAGGCCAGTAACATCGCTGTTCAGAGGATCCTTCATTGCAAAAAAATTCGCCCTTGCCGTTACGCACGCTGATCGTGCGCTCGGCCTCCAGCAAGCGCCGCCGCCAGCCAGCCCTAACAACGTCGCCAACCCCCATTAGCCGATACGCCTCAGGCCCTTGCTTCGAAACGCGCTTACCCACCCGAAACGCTATACTCCTTCAATGGGGACCCCTACTACTCCTGTGATGCCCAACCAAGTTGGCATCCTCGTCCTCGATGATGATGCCCAGGGCGCGGGTGCGGTCCGCCAGATTCTGGATTCCGAAGGCTGGCGCGTCCGTATCGTCACCGAAGCCAAACTTCTCCTCTCCGAGCTCAAAACCGGCGAATGGTCCCTGGTGATCGCCAACATCGCCCTCACTGGCCTGGACAGCCACACTTTCATCACGCTCCGGGAACTTACCAGTGTGTCCGCCGAAGAAGGCGGCCGCATCCGCGTTCTCTATCTCATTCCCGAGATGACTGGCAGCCAGTACCTCGGCCCCTTGGAGCTCGCCCACCTCCCTTACGTCGTTCGCCCCTACCATCTCCACGATTTTCTCGAAAAAGTGAGCGATCTCCTGGTCGAGGTCAACGCCATCGAGGCCCCGCTCCGCCAGGTCCGCCACGAATTCGGCAGCATGCGCCGCAAAAAGAAGCTGGCTGCGCGCTCCAATTCGATGTTCGCCTCCCGTGACTCCTTCTCCTACACCGACGAGGAGTTGGCCGAATACGAGCGCCAGGAAAGCGAATCTTCCAAATCGAAGCGCCCCGGGCCCAACACCAATCTCGGCAACCCCGAGCGCTGAGCTCATTTTCTTCACTTCATTCCTTCGCTGCTTCTTTTCCATTTTCCTGCAAGAAATCCCTCCACTCCCGTTCTAATCCCAAATCGCGCTCCTTCAACTCGCGCGCATGGAGGCATTCATGGAACGTTCGATCTTGGCCACCCTGATGGGCGGCTTGCTCGGCATCAGTACCCTCGGCAGCTTGGCTTTTGTCTACGCTTCCCCCGGTTCCCCCACTCCCCCGCCCGCCCCTCAAAACGACTGGCGTCTCCTCGACCCCATCACCTACGAAAACATCTCCATCTTCCCCGTCGTCAGCTCCTGGAATCAGGACACGCGCGAATTCCTCACCCTCGACGAAGGCCTCTCCACCGGCGAAGTCATCGTCTCCGAACAGGGCGCCGAAGGCTTCGCCCGCACCCGCGATGGCCGCCCCATCTCCATCCCGCATTACAACAACGGCGCCACCGTCAACCAACTCGTCCTCGTGAACCGCAGCAAGCGCCCGCTGCTCCTCCTCGCCGGCGAACTCGTCAGCGGCGGCAAACAGGACCGCATCATTGGCAAAGACCGCATCGTCCCCGTTGGCGCGCCTCCGCTCCCGCTCGACGTTTTCTGCGTCGAACATGGCCGCTGGTCCTCCGGCGCTCAATTCACAGCCGCCAAGACCATGGTCCATCCCAGCGTCCGCGAACAAGCCGCCGTCAACCAGAGCCAGACCGAAGTCTGGTCCGCAGTCCGCAACGGCTCGACGTACGGGGGCGGTGCCGCCGGGTTGCCCCCAGCCAGCGCCCCCGCGCCGCGTATCACCTCTCGCGACCTCTCGGACGCCATGGCCTCCAGCGCGCCCACACAGTCCTATGAAAAAATTTATCAGGGGAACCGTCTCGGCGTTTCCGTCGACGAATTCGTTGAGGAAGTGCAGCGTCGTTTCGCCCGCGATACCTATGGATTAAAAGGGGAGCGCGTCGTCGGCGTAGTTGTTGCCTACGGCGGCGAAGTCGCCTGGAGCGACATCTTCGCCTCCGGCGACCTCTTCGATCATTACTGGAATAAACTCTTGCGCAGTTATGCCGTTGAAGCCCTCGCCCGTCCCACGTTCCGCGAAGTCGCCTCGCGCGACAACGCCGGCGAATTCCTCCGCCATCTCAACGGTCGCGAGACTCAGGAAACTGATCCCGGCGTCTACCGCTGGCGCGAAACCACCGAAGGCCGCCTAGCCCAAATCGAACTCGAAGCCCTCCAGCCCAGACCCATGATCCTCCACCGCCTCCTGCTCCATCGCACTTCCTAGCGCAATCCCGGCGCCTAAATTGTAGGGGCGCAGCACGCTGCGCCCCTACTCTGCAATATCGATCCGCCGCACTTGGCTCTGATCTTTCGTCTCTTCTAGCATCTCCGCCGCCGTTCCACTCCATGAAGGATGCTTCTGCTCCGGCGCAATCTCCGCTAGTGGCTCCAAAACAAACCTCCGCAAATGCATCCTCGGATGCGGCACCTGCAACTCTCCCGTCTCGATCGTCTCGTTCCCATACAACAAAATATCCATATCGATCAGCCGCGGCCCTTTCGCCACCGGCTTCTTGCTCCCCATCTGTATCTCAATCCCCCGCAACGCCCGTAACAACTCCACCGCCCCAATCTCCGTCTCCCCCTCCACGACGCAATTCAAAAACCACGCCTGCTCCAGAAAATCCACCGGCTCCGTCTCGTAAATCGACGACGCCCGCGTCACGCGCACACCCGCACCCGCCAGCGCCGCAATCCCCGCACGCAGGTTCGCCTCTCGGTCCCCAACATTCGACCCAAGAGAGAGATAAACCCTTTGTGTCAGCATTTTTCGTACAGGCGCGGGACTGCCTTTTCAAGCTTCCTTGATTTCCCTCAATTTTCCGGTGCTCACGTCGTACACAAATCCCCGCACCGCCACGCTCTCCGGCACCCAAGGATGCGTCCGCAGCTTCTGCAATTGATGCCGCACATTTTCCTCGATATTTTGAAACGCATAAAAAAATGCCGGCGTCACCGCCGCGGTCCCCGCGCGATTTTGAATCCTCGTCCGCAACTCCTGTTCACTCGTCAGCATCAATCCACAGTCCGTGTGATTGATCACCATGAACTCTTCCGTGCCCAGCAAATAATGCGACACCACCAGCGAACGCAGGCTGTCTTCCGTCACAATCCCGCCCGCATTCCGTATGATGTGCGCATCCCCCGTCTTCAACCCTAGCGTGCGTATGGAAAGCCGCGTGTCCATGCACGTCAGCACCGCCAGCTTGCGCTCCGGCCGCGGCGTCAGTTTGCGCAGCTCGTGCGTGCGCGAATAGATTTCGTTTGCTTGCAGAACTTCGTCGATTACGCTCATGTCCCATCAAGTCTAACAAAACATCTCCGGACAGGAAGTCTGCGGTATAGGGCCTCTGCGAACTCTTGCGATTGACCCGGCCATCTTTGAGTCGCTCCCCTCGCTACTTCTCCGCCGCGCAAACAAAATTCGCCGCGTCATTCGTATCCCCGTTTCCCTTGTACTTCGCCACCTGCGGATAAGGACACAGCGGCCGCGTCATCTTCACTCCCTTCGCCTGATCGTCATTCTCGTATTTCGTCGCAATCACCGCGCCCGGCGCCACGCCCTTCTCCACCCACTGCTCCAGCGCCAGCGAAATATTGTGCTGCGCATCCTTCCCTCCCAACACCGGACCATTCTCGCCAAACGCATTCGCTCCCGGCCCGCCTCCGCAGTGCTGCATTCCCGGCACCATATATAGCCGCGCGAACGCCTCCGTCCCCGCCTTCCCCATTTTTTCCACCACGCTCCCGTAATAATCGATCGTGTTCAACGGCGAAATTGCCGGGTCATTCCATCCGTGATAAACAATCAGCTTCCCGCCCCGCGCCTTGAATCGCGACAAATCCGCGTCCGTCGCATTCAAACTTTTCTCCGTTTTCTCATCCGCCGCTTTCACCAGCTCATCCAGCTTCGCGTCCTTGTAATTCCAATCCGCCTTCTCGTACACCATGTTCGAAAAATATCCCGTGCCAAACGCAAACAGCAAACTCTTCCCCGGCGCCGCTCCCGTAATCCACGGCCCCCATCCGCCCTGCCCGTCTTCCGCCCCCGGCAAATAACCGGGAAAAATCTTCTTGTCCTGCGAGTTGTACGCTCCCGCGTAAAGCCTCTTCATCGTCGTCACCTGCGCCGCGGTCAGGCACGCATCCGAATCCTCTTTTTTCTTGCAAAGCATCCACTCCGGCTTGAAGTCGCATTGCTGCGGATCGTTCAGCACTCCGTCCGTCACTCCGTCCTTCGCATCGCACGCCGCATTCACTGCGCGCGCGATCGCCGGCAGCTTGCTCGATGGAATGTAACTGCCTGCTTCAAAAGTCAGCGCCTGCGCATTCGAAATCGCTTCCGTCAGCAAATGCGTCCAGTAATTCGCCGGCGCTCCCGCCAGAATCCCGTCGTAATCCTCCGGGTATCGCTGCGCCTCCATCAACGCCTCCCGCCCGCCATTCGAACAAGCCCCAAAATACGAATGCTGCGGCCTGCTCCCGTAGTACGCCTCGATCTCCGCCTTTGCGACCCGCGTCATCTCGTGAATTCCCCGGTGCCCGTAGTCCGCCACCTTTTCCGGATGCCCCAGCGCCCAGCTCGCGTCCGTCCCGCCGGCCGAATGCCCCGTGTTCGTCCCCGCCGTCGCATACCCTCCCAACACCGCCGCGCCCAGGGCAAAATAACCAATTTCTCCCGCGAACCCTCCATTCCCTTGCCCCTGGAATTTCCCGTTCCATCCGCCCGCCGGCATCCACACTTCGATCAAAATGTCTGAATCCGCGCTCGGCGTCGCCCGCACCACCACCCGGCAAAACGCCGGCAGCTTCTTGTAAAACTCCGGCGGCCCCATCAACCACGGCTCAATCTTCCCCGGCGGTACAAACGCCCCAGCCCCTACTGTTTCCGCCGACACCACCTTCGCCCCCTCCACCCCCACCGCCGCCAAACCCTCGCAACTCTTCGTCTGCGCCCCAGCCGCCGAAGCCATCCCCGCCGCAATCATCGCCACCGCCACCGCCATCGCCACCGTCATCTTCCGCATCATCACTCCTCCGCACTCTCTTCTTTGTCGTAACTGCTCCTGTGTCTTGCGCCGTTCTTACCTGCAATCCCTATAAAGCTCATCCCGAGTCCAGCTCTTTCGAAACTTTATCACTCGGGTGGCTTTTTGCCGGCGAAGTCTCGACAGGAGCTTGTTTCGCGCAATCAAAAAGGATTGCTCGCCCTTCTCAGCAGGGATCAGCTTAGCCACCGGCTTGCCATGCCAAGTCACAACATAGCTTCGCCCCTTGCGCACACCACGTAATAGCTCAGAAAACCTTCGATTGGCCTCGGCAGCAGACACTCTTTTTTCCATATCCCCTCTAAGTTAGTGATATCACATGCATCAGAATAAATTGAAGCTTTGTGCGCCTCCTCCAGCACCGTAGGTGCGGCAAACATTAGCCCAGCGCGTAAGCGCTGGGTCTACAACGCCTCCCACAAATTCCCAGCGCCGTAGGCGCGGCACATTCTTCGACTCGCTCGCTATCCGCGACTGATTTATCTTATCGAGGTGAATGTTCCGTCAGAAGGGTAGCGATGGTACTCTCTCGCGGATGAGAGCACTCCTCGTGCGCGTGGGTATTGACCAGGAATTCGGGCGTTGGAACTCTCCCATCGACCTGCGATCAAGACGCTTTGTCTACGTGCCAATTCCCGAAAACCAAGAACCATCGCCCCAGCATGTGCGTCTGTACGACGAGTTGCTGCCTGCTTTGCGGCACTTCTCAAAAAAGTTTAATTGTAAAGATGACAGCGAACTTCCCAAAGCCCTCATCGGCCGCCCCATGCACTTGGATCCAGATTTTGAATACCTGACTTATGGAGACAACGGCAACGTCAGGGGCGCGAAGGTAAAATGCCTAGCGCCAAAGGATTTAATTGTTTTCTATGCGGGACTCCGCGCAATTGGCGCCTGTGAGGGCCTCTGCTATGCAATTGTTGGGCTTTATGTTGTTCGGAAGATCGTCATGGCGACGGACGTCCCAAGAGATCGTTGGATGCAGAACGCGCACACACGAAAAGTTAAAATCGGAAAACCTGACATCATCGTGCGTGCCCATGTAGGCCAATCGGGTCGCCTAGAAAACGCTATTCCAATTGGAGAATGGCGTAATCGCGCCTACCGCGTCACGGAAGAACTCCTTGAACGGTGGGGAGGCCTCGACGTGAAAGACGGATTCATTCAAAGGAGTGTTACTCCACCTTCCTTCCTGAATCCGAAGAAGTTTTATAACTGGTTTCTACGACAAGGCGTAAAACTTGTGGAAAGGAACAACTAATGGCCGTACCGGTTGTGTTGGTTCACCTCCGACAGCCAACGAACCAAGAAGACCTGCGAGATGACCCTTTCTGGGAATACGGCAGCTTCGGGTGCACAGGCTGTCACGCGAAAAACCTGCTTCACATTGACCATTCCGAAAACTTGAAGGGGAAGCGTCTCGCATTTGTGCAGGGCGGCAGGGACGGGATGCGACTTCTCTTCCTTTCGCCCCCGATCACCAAAGTGGACATTTACAAGGTGTCGGAACGTTCAGAAGTCCAGTGGTCTCCTGCTTCGATGCCCTTCAAATATGCTCAAGCGCCGCTCCTAATTAGCCGTAGCGGGAAAACAGAAGGATTCAAGAAACTCAGAAAGCTCATTTCCAAGGTCGACGCAAACAGTTGGAAGCAGAAACTTTCATTCAAATTTCGCTCACAAACAAAACCCCTCAAGGACAGCATCGCCGAAGAACTCACTAAAATATATGAGTCCCGCTACCTAAAACACCCGGATGCCATCGCAAACCACTACTCTGAGGCCCTACCAAAACAAAGTCTAGCGCGAGAAAAGGCTAACCGCCGCGAAAGATACGAGGTCAACCAAGCTGAAGCGCAACGAGCAAAGGGCGGCCCTCGATGCCTACCAAAGCGAAATCGTGGTTGCTAGCCCACAATCCTCTCTTGACATTTTTGTTGCTCATAGTACAATTAGAGTTAGGTAAAATTGCGCGCCACCTTCGAGTTGGCTCCCACAAACACTCATTTTTCAGTTGGGTCTTTTGTCTAACGCTCGAGTGCTGAGCGATTTACGCGTGTCTTAGTTCCAAATTTCGCCGTTTTGGATTCAACACTTTTAGAATCAAACGTTTACGCACTCTTTTTTACAACCACGCAACCTTAACATCCCTGATTTCAGAATTTTACGCACTCTTTTCATGCTAACGGAGGGTGTACGAGGTAAACCTATCTCTTCAAGCCACCTCAAACCAGATTGGTGCCAAAACGGGAATTCGCGGCCATGCCGTCTGTCTCGGAATTGCAGCTAAGCCTTCGCTGCTCCCGAGGCCGGTCGCTCCAGATTCGCGCGATCCCAATTTCCGAGAATGGCTCCCGCTTCGTAGGTGCTCTGGCAAAAATCCAGCAGCGTCTGCTCGGGAGACTCCGCCAATCGAACATCGTCATACATCAAGAAATATTCGCCCTTCTCCTTGCTGTAGAAGGCTTTAGCGGGCAGTACTCGGCGGTCGTCAAATCCAGATGGCTGTGGCGCCGCGTACGCGTAAAACGCTGCGTCCTTCACCACCTCGCCGTCACCGGGCCAGAACCCCACGCTGATCACTTCGTGGGAGTAGGCTTCCTTGGTGAGAAAGTCAGCGTCGGGACGGACTGGCGCGCGTCTGCCGGAAAAACGCGTCACCGCCAGATCGAAGCTCCCCCAGAAGAAATGGACGGGACTGCACTTGCCGATAAACCGCGCCCGGAACTCCCGGAAAACGGTGTCCGCGCCGACCAGCACTTGCCAGAAGCGGTGCGCGTACTCGCTATCGTAAGACTTATGACCATGGTCCAAATTAAATCGCACCGGCCGGGGCACTTCCACCGGCATGGTCCAAACTTTCGCGGTGATGCCCAGCGACTCCAACGCGTCCATCAGTTCCGCATAGAATTCCGCAACCGTCCGCGGAATCAGCCGAAAGGCCCTGGTTTCGCCAAGGCTCGTCGTAATTTCCAGGCTGTGCGCGACGAAATCGAACGTAATCTCAAAGACTCCCTTCGCGTAAGGGATCGGCGAAGTGGTCAATCCTCGCGACGTGACGTAGAGCGTCGTCCCCCAAAAGTGGTTGACCGCCGGGCTAAGTCCCAAACGCACCTTGCCCACGATCTGCGTCCACATGTGCAGCGTGGCATACGTGTCTTTCCATTCCGCCAGCGGCAACGCCGGCCATTTTTCCATTGCTTTCATACCAACCTCCTGGCTCCGCACGTCCCGCCCTTCGCAATGCGAAGGACCAAAATTCTCCCGTGCGGCTCAACCCGCAAACTGTACCGCAATCGGTCCATCTTGGGTGCGGGAACTCTTGGATTACGATCAGGTGGAAAACACCGATCCAATAACCCCTTTAGAAGCAACACTTACAAGATCCACGCAAGTATTGTTTCTAAAGAACCTAGACAAAAATTAAGTCTTTTAGCTACAACACTTACAAAAAACAGGGGAGAGGCCACGCGGGAAACGAAGACCAAGTAACCCATTTAGAATCAACACTTGCAAAGAACCTCGCAAGTGTTGATTCTAAAAGACTTATCGGATTCCTAACTCCTTTAGATGCAACACTTACAAAAACGCTGGGGAGGGGGGACTATGGTTAACCAGCCAAACAGCCAAAAGCACTCTCGTTATCCAACAATCCGGTTCTAAGTGCCGCCCTGGGGGGGTGGACGCCTCCCCCTTCATGGATTGCTTTCGACTTTCAGCTGTCGGCTGTCAGCTGTCAGCTACCTCAAAACAGCCGTGGCTGGCGTTTCGGCAGCTCGCGCCCGAAATATTCATACGCCCGCGCCGTCGCCACCCGGCCGCGCGGCGTGCGGTCGATCATCCCGATCTGCATCAGGTACGGCTCGTACATCTCTTCGATGGCGTCTTCTTCTTCGGCGAGCACCGCCGCCAGCGTGCCCAATCCAACCGGCCCGCCCGCATACTTGTCCAGCAGCGCGAGCATCAGGTTGCGGTCCACTTCGTCGAGACCGTTTTCATCGATGCCCAGCATCGCCAGCGATTCCTGCGCCACCGCGCGCGTAATTTTCCCGTCCGCGCGGACCTCCGCAAAATCGCGCGCGCGCCGCAGCAAGCGGTTGGCAATGCGCGGCGTCCCACGGCATCGGCGCGCAATTTCTTCCGCTCCGCCCTCTTCCACTGGAATACTCAGGATCTTGGCCGAACGGTGGATGATGATCAGCAGATCTTCCGGCTCGTAAAAATCCAGCCGGTGCACGATGCCAAACCGCGAACGCAGCGGCGCGGTGATCAGTCCCGCGCGCGTCGTCGCGCCAATCAACGTGAAATGCCCCAAAGGAAACGGATGAATCCGCGCCCCCGGCCCCTGCCCAATGATCAGGTCCACGCGAAAATCTTCCATCGCCGGGTACAGCACTTCTTCCACGGCGGGCTGCAAGCGGTGAATCTCATCCAGAAAAAAAACTTCCTTCGCTTCGAGCGAAGTTAAAATCGCCGTCAGATCGCCCTTGCGTTCCAGCAGCGGGCCCGCGCTCGTTTTGATCGGCACATTTAATTCGTTCGCAATGATTTGCGCCAGCGTCGTTTTCCCCAGCCCCGGCGGCCCATAAAGTAAAACGTGATCCAGCGCCTCCCCGCGGCTCCGCGCGGCGTCCACGGCGATCTGAATATTTTCTTTCACGCGCTTCTGCCCGATATATTCGTCGAGCCGCTTCGGACGCACGCTCACGTCGATGCGCGCGTCATCGTCGTACGCCACGCCCGACACGATTCTCTCCGGCTGTTTCTGCTGCATCATCCGTTTTGCCGTTCGGTCAGCCATTTATTCTCTGCGACTCTTCAATGTATTCGCGCTATTCTAATTTCATCAAGTACGCGCCGCGCGGCTCTGCGGCGCGCTCAGGGACTGCAATGCGCCGCGCAGAAGTTTTTCGAAATTCGCTGCGCCGGTTTCGCGCTTGGCTTCGGCGACGGCGTTTTCCGCGAGGCGCTGTTCGTATCCCAAATTCACCAGCGCGGACACTACGTCTTCTGGTACCCCGGCTGCTGAGGGCGCCGCCGCAGGCCGCTCCGATTCCACAGTCACGGCGTCCAGTTTATCTCTTAATTCCACGACCATGCGCTCGGCGGTTTTGCGGCCGACGCCGGGAATTTTCGTTAGCCGCGCGACGTCGCCGGTGCGGATGGCCGGGACTAATTCTTCGACGCGCATGCCGCTCAGAATTTTCAAGGCGAGCGATGGCCCCACGCCGGAAGCGGAAAGAAGCATTTCGAAAAAATGTTTTTCCCGCGCCGATGCAAACCCATACAGAGCCAGCGTGTCTTCCCGAACATGCGTGTGAATCAAGAGAGTGACTTCGGCGTGGAGTTCGCCCAACGCGGTATAGGTCGAAAGCGGAATGGCCACGAGGTAGCCGACGCCGCCGACGTCGACGAGCACCTGGTTCGGTTTTTTTTCGGCGAGACGCCCGCGCAGTTGCCCGATCATCGTTCGCCAGTATTGTCGCTTTATCTTCGCCTGTCAACGCGGTAGTGCGATGACGGTGCGGCGATGGTGCGGGGATGGCGCGGAGACTTACGCCGGGATTCGCGCGCGGAGAAACCCGGCGACGGCCTGGTGGCCGCGGGCTTCGGCGATGGCGAGGGCGGTTTGGCCGTCATTGGTTTTGGCGCGCAAGTCGGCGCCGTGTTCGAACAGGAGTTGGACGATTTCGAGGTGGCCATTTGCGGCGGCGGCGAGGAGCGGGGTGTAGCCGGGCCCGTATTTGTAATTGACGTTCGAACCGTGGGCTAGCAGGAATGCAACGATCTCTTTGTGGCCGCCGGTGACGCTGCCGGTGAGAGCGGTGTAGCCGGTGCCGTTGGTTGAAACGGCGTTCACCTCTCCGCCTTTCGAATGGAGATATTCCACGATGGGACGGTGGCCAAAAACCGCGGCAAGTGCCAAAACTGGGAATCCGTCCGGCGAAAAACTCCGCGCCAGCGAAGCGTCTTTCTCAACAATTTGCTTGACCTGTTCGAACGCGCCGGCCGCCGCGGCTTCGTGCAACTCAAGCACGGGACCACGTGCGAGCAGCAAATCGCGAATCTCTTTTCTTCCGTTGTAAGCCGCCAGCAGAATTGCCGATTGCCCCTGCTCATTCTTTGCGCTAAGCAGCGCGGGATCGGCATCGAGCATGGACGTGACGGCTGCTGCGTCGCCGGTTTTCACTGCCTGGAAAAAAGATGCTGTGTCGCTCATACAAGGGTCCTCATGGCCGTGAAGTAAGTTTGCCGGAGCCGAGAATAACGCAACGCGAAATCGAAGACTTCTCGAATCTTGCGAATTTTATTTGAATCAGGAGATTGCTTTGGTCTCTGCAGAAGGCAATGCCAAGAGTATGGCAGTTCGACCGTGAAGTTTAGCAAGCTGGGCGCAGCATGCTTTCTGGGAGGAGTTCCGGCCCAACCGGGACAGGCCGGAACCTACAAGCGTCACCTCAAGGGATGGTTCGCGGGCGGGGAGAGAACGGCGAGAAAAGCGGGTGAATAGGGGGGTTTTCGCTTTATGTGTGCCTTTGGAACAGGTTGGCAGTACGCGCCTTTCGCGCGCCCGGACACTTGTAATTTGGCGTTTTTACCGGATGATGGACAAAGCAAGTCACTAGGGGTTCCACCGCGAGGTTACGTCCTTGGGCCCTTCCAAGTCTCCTGGGTGGAGCTGGCGGCTGTACCCTGCGCTCGCTCTTTTCCTCTTTTTGCTGCACGCAACACTGCTCGTTGCGGCGGCGCATTCTTCCGTCTTGCCGCTGTGCTCAAATCTAATCCAGTTTTGCCTAGGGGTTACGGCATTGGGAGCTACGTGGCAAGCTGCCGGACGTTCGAACTCCTTCGCAAAAACGTTCTGGAGGCTGCAAGCGGCGGGATTTCTTTTATGGATTGCCGCGCAAGGCATCGCCACCATCTACGACAACTTCCTGCACCGGCCACTCGACCAGCCTTGGCCCAGCGACCTGTTCTTTTTCATCTGGATCACACCGGCATTTTTCTCATTGTTCCTAGATTCGAGCTCCAATTCCGGAAGGGTCGAGTGGGAGCAGTGGCTGGACTTCGCGCAAATAGGAATTCTGATAGCGGCGCTGTATGTTTTTTCGTTTGAGGTGCCGTCGCATTGGGCGAAGCACGGTGTTTCGCTGGAGGCATTCGCCCTGCTGGTGGGATATGGGCGAGACGTGTTGCTGGTGACGAGCTTTACTCTGTGCGCCCTGGGGTCGCGCAACAGAAAAGCGCGGAGTCTCTTCGGCCGCATGGCCATCTTTTTTCTCCTCTATTCCGTAGCGGAAGGTCCGTATCTCTACTTGCAAGTATTCCACCGGTTGCGTCCGGGGACGGCATGGGATCTCCCCTGGTCGTTCGCCCTGCTTGGCGCAACATTTCTCGCGGCCACCTCCTGGGGACGGCAGACGGAAGGAGAGGCCGACGACGAGATCCCTGGGATGACACCCGCGCGGAAGGGATCGCGCGTTCTTCTAAAACTGGTGCCGCTCCTTTTTCCGTTGGGAGTACTGCTCATGGCCGCGCACATTGCCGAAGAACAATTCGCGCTGGCTACGGTGGCGGTGCTGGCCTCGTTCGGCTGTTCGAGTGCGCGGATTCTTCTGTCCGAGAGGGAGCAGCGGGCGTCTGCGGTGGCGCTGCAGGAGCGCAGCGCGCTTCTCAAAGCGGTTTTCGAAGGAACGGGCGATGCAATTTACGTGAAAGACCTGGCGGGACGCTACGTGATCGCCAACCGGGTGGCTCTCCGGTTTCTGGGCAAGACTTTGGATCAAGTTATCGGAAAGACGGCGGGAGACCTGTTCGAATCCGCGGTGGCGCGAAGACTGGAAGAGAGCGACGCAGAAGTTCTGAAAAACGAGGATATGAATTCGTTCGAACTGCCTGTGACGCGCGAGGGACGAGCGCGAACGTACCTGATGGGGAGAAATGCGTTCCACGATGCCGAGGGGAAAGCGATAGGGATTATTTCCGTTGGCAGAGACATTACGGAGTACCGGCTGATGGAAGAGCGTTTACGGCAATCGCAAAAGATGGAGGCGATCGGGACGCTGGCTGGAGGAGTGGCACACGACTTCAACAATATCCTGATGGTGATCAGCGGATATGGCTCGGTGCTGAACGACGCGCTTGCGACGGACCCGAAACTGCGCGGCCACGTGGAGCAAATTCAAAAGGCGGGCGAGCGCGCGGCGTCGCTGACGCGGCAACTGCTGGCGTTCAGCCGGAAACAGACGATTCAGCCTTTGCAGTTGAACTTGAACCATATCGTGGCAGGAATCGAGAAGTTGCTGCACCGGCTGATTGGCGAAAATATAAAAATTGCCACGAAGCTGTCCGAAGATCTGGGAACGGTGCTGGCGGACGCGGGGCAGATCGAACAGGTGATTTTGAATCTGGCGGTGAATGCGCGCGACGCCATGCCGGAAGGCGGGCAGCTATCGCTGGAAACAAGAAACGTGGAGTTCGCCGCGGAAGAGATGGCGGGAACGAGCACGGTGAAAGCAGGAAGGTACGTCGAGTTGGTGGTGGGGGATACGGGCGGGGGAATGGACGCGGCGGTGCAAACGCACGTTTTCGAGCCATTTTTCACGACGAAGCCGCCCGGCAAAGGCACGGGGCTTGGGTTATCGACGGTTTACGGGATCGTGCAGCAGGCCAACGGTTATTTGTCGTTTACCAGCGCACCGGGACAAGGAACCACGTTTCGGATTCTGCTTCCGCGGATCAGTTCGGGGTCAGGAGTTGCGGCCGCGGATGAGGAGGCGGCGGCTTCGGTTCGCGGCGTGGAGACGGTGCTGCTGGTGGAAGACGATGCGTCGGTATGCGAACTGGTGCGCGCGGTACTGACATCGCACGGATATTCCGTGCTGGCGGCTCGGCACCCACAGGAAGCGGAAGCCATTTGCCAGACGCAAGGGGGCAAGGTGGACTTGCTGCTTACGGATGTGATCATGCCGGAGATGAGCGGAGCCGATTTGTCGAAGCGGCTGACCAAATTCAATCCCACGATGAGAGTGCTGTTCATGTCGGGATATATTGATGACTCGATCGTGCGGCAAGGCGTGAAGGAAAAGGAAGTAGCGTTTCTGCAGAAGCCATTTTCGCCGGTGAGCCTGGCGCGAAAGGTGCGAGAAGTGCTGGACGCGGCCCCGGTGCGCTGACGCGAATTGCGGGAGACCCGTCGCAGGCAGTCTGTGATCAGGGAAGAACCCTGCTCATGGAAGTCGTGGAGCAACTAACTATTATAGTTGGAAGTGGAGCCGCCTTCGCCGACTAGTTGGAATCCAGACGCGCGGTTATCTCGTTGATCAGGCGTGCGAATTACTTCCCAGTAGCCCGTAATCCGTCCGGAATCGATGTTAAGCGCGGAGATCACATCCCACAAGCCGACTTCCCGTTACTTATCTTGATCGCGACATGGAGTTCGTCTGGACTCCGAAGCATTTGGACAAATGAGCTGGCACCGGAATTCGTCGGTTCAAATTAAGCCTCTGCAACCAACAAATTCTTTCTTTTCAGCGAACCCCGCAACCATCCGAATTGACAGTTTAGATTTCCAATCCTGCAGACGATCAAAAAGGGAGATAGTTTCCGAATCGCCGTCCTCCGAGAGGCGTCTGTTATGGGCGACTTCATGAGCCCAAGACGCTTCCCAAATATAGGGTCAACGCCTTCTTGAATTCAGCCACAATCAAGTCTTTCCCTTTATCGCCCGCTTCTCCATAGACCTTCTTCAAGCCTCGGACCATCTCGAGAGCCACGTTCGCAGCCAGCACTG